>Ga0209208_10008160_pt1 | contig 14026 bp, 9 predicted proteins | sample S1TSphfallax_3_FD_187694 | JGI IMG/M metagenome (GOLD analysis project Ga0209208, IMG submission 187694) | Host-associated microbial communities from peat moss isolated from Minnesota, USA - S1T2_Fd - Sphagnum fallax MG (SPAdes) (version 2) | ecosystem: Host-associated > Plants > Peat moss >...
AAAAAAACCATAAAGAGTGTGTTCCCTTACACACACAAACCATAATTCAAGCTTAATAATATGCTTGGTACAACCAAAGAGGTGGTGATCCTTTATACTATGGTGCATTATGAAACACGATGATCCTTGACAACAAAATATGAACTATTGGTGACTCTTAACAATTTAATGGACAATATGTAGATGATTAAGAGGGATAGGAAATATGCATGTTAGTGATAGAAGTGAACATAAGGTATGGAAAGGTGGCTAGTCATTTTTAGAAGGTGGAGAGGAAATGGTGATGGAGGTGGATGGGAGGTGACTAGTTGTCAACATCAACACGTGACAAAGTGAATGCCAACTATTTTCAACGAGACAAGTTTGACCCCTCTATGATTCCCTTCATGTAATCATAATGGTGACTAGCCCTAGATTCAACAATGTCATAATATGGTGAATTGGATGGTCAAAAAATCTGTTTAGTGTGATCAAGCAACTTAGACCTCCAACCTTTTTTGTAGCATTCATTATAGGTATTAATAATTGACTAGTATTAATATAAACATTAAATGAATTATATAATTGAAAGATGAATTTTAAAATAATTTGAAAAATGAAACTACATTTTAAAAAATTAAAAATCGATAGAAATGATCCAATTACATGTGCATATCTATATATAAGAAAAGGTAGTTTTTTTTGTTTTGTTTTGTAGTTATGAGATCCATCGAATCAAGATGCTTCAGATCATGTTCTTGGTGTCTTTGGAAAGTTCTCAACAAGCAAAGGGGCATGGGCTTGGTTCCAAGATGTTTGTATTTGCAGTGCAAAAGTTCTTGAATATTGAATGATTTTTTCATTGAAAATTAAATTAAATCATAGCTGAAAATTTTGGAGGAATTGGAATGTGCCTTTGGTGTTGTTGAAAAGATCTTGGGTTAGGGCCACTTGATGAATTACTGGATTATTGTTACCGTGAAGTTCTCATATGACCATATTTTCACCCAGTTTGGTTGTCCACTTACTATTGTGATAGATCAAGGTACTAATTTCATTAAGAATGTTATTTGTTATTAAATCAATCATTTCATCCTGAGACATACTAGCTCTAATGTCTATTATCCACAAGGGAATGGACAAGCTAAGTCTAGTAACAAAGTTTTTGGTACACTATTCACAAAACTGGTGAATGAGAACCAAAATAGTTGGGATGAGCACTTGTCCACATTTATATTTTCTTACAAAACTATTATTGTAAGATTGGAACTAGTCACATTCCATTTTAACTTGTTTACGAATTACACCCGTTATTACCTATAAAATACATGTTATCATCCAAGCTAATATATATCTATGATCCAAAACTTGTCAAAGTTCTCACTAATTGCCTATCATAACTAGAAAAATTGTAGGAAAACCAGTTGGTAGCACATGACCTAATAGCTTCTAACCAATGGAACCAATCATTATGGTCTTAGAATCGGTACATTGAGACAAAATACCAATTTGGAGATTATATTTTATGGTTTCCAAAGGTTGGCAAAGCACATACCCTTAAGTTTTAGAGACAATGGTTTAGACCATATAGGATCCAATATTGTTTAGCAAACAACACACTATTATTAATGATGATAAATAAATTTGATCTTAACTTGGTATCGATTAACATTAACAGGTTGAAACCCTATAGGTTTATAAAGGATCAAACACTTCAACTTGTTTTGGCTAAACCTAATGATTTTTTATCAAAGGAACTAGTGGAAAAGAAGTATTTTAGTAACTTGTCTAACTAGTAATAGGTTGAAGAAACCCACTTTAATAACTTGTCAAGTGAGGAATTGGTTGAGACTATTCATTCTGGTAACATGTTCATCAAAGAACTAGTTCAATATAACATTAAAATTCTGACAATAGACAACCTATGTCGCAACCCCACTTTGGCCAAGTGTGGGGGTGAAGCCCAACACTCCCAAAGTTGGGGACTTGGAGTCCTCTGGGACTCCTGAATGTTTGTAGTTCGATAGCAAGACCCAAAACACCTCGCATTGAAGTGTTCTTGATGTCATTAGAAAGGTCTTGAAGCGTAGATATCGAAAATGGCCTCGCATTGGCCATTTGAACATCTGTAGCCCACGTTATGGGCAAAAGAAGGGCCGGGAGTCAAATTGGCAATTTGACTCCCGACCACTAAAAGTCGGGAATCGACCTCTTCCCGACCTCCGAATTGAGAGTGCGATATGGCGTTGGAAAGATCTCGACGAGGGCTATAACTTTGGTTTAGACCTCGTCACGATCGGACTCTGCAGTCGGGAGTTATGAGCTTCCAAAGTCCCGGGACTCCAACCAGGACAGTTTCGGGACAAGTTCGTGACTCCAACTTGGGAGTCCTGGGAAAAAGAGCCATTTGGATGTAGCCTCTGCGGAGCGTTGTAGAGAACACTATATGGGGGAAGGTGGTGGCTTCCCCCGAGTCCGGGCCGTGGTGTGTCTTGTGGTCCAAAGTGCCCGTGGCTTGTCCCAACACCTAAGGGTGTCCCGGAATGTGAACTAACCCCCGTGTGGTTGGTTTTGGGTGCAGATTCAAGCTTGATCTTCTAGTCCCTCTTCCTAGTCTAATCTCGGGACTTCTAGCACGCCCCTCTACCCCTCTATAGTGCTGGAAGTCAGGAGCGCCTTCCAAGTCCCAACTTTCCGCAACTCTACATAGTTGAACCCTCAAGTGGGTTCAACCCGGGACTTGGGAGTGCGTCAACCTAACTGAAAGAAAAATGGGTAATGATTTATGTGAACCAAAATTGGTTCAAATGGACAATAGTAATGTTGAAGAAGTAACCAATTAAAAACCAACTTGTTACCCCTAATTATGTGTGAAATACCTTGTTTACAAATCATTGGGAAATGCTGACACTTTCCACTTTTCAATTACAATATAAAAAACGAATGTGTCCTTTGGAATGTATTTTCATTTTTTCACTATGAATTTCCTTTTTTTTTGCTACATCAAAATGAAGCAATGAATGCCTTAGATCAATTGAGAAAGAGAGCAAACAAGAGGAGGTAGAATTGAGAAGAGAAAAAGAAAGGAAAGAGACAAATGAAAGAGAATTACAAAGAGCTACAAAGGAAGTTTATAAAACAATTAGAGTAATATACATTGAACTGCTTGCATCAAGATTGCCTCCTACATTTCATGAAAGAAATGAGAATTTTAGAGAAGGTAGAGATGTAGAAGAAGAAATATTTGAAACATTGAGGTGTGTTGCCCCTATGGGAGGACTTGAAGAAACCTTGAGGGAACTTCAAAGAAAAACTACACTGCCTACACTTGCATTTGTCATTATTAGTGATTATGAGGAACAAAAATAGGTTGAAAGAAGAGTTACAAAGAAAGAAAAATAAGTTGAATATCCTATTAAAGTTGAAAAATTGGCAAAATTTTCATTAGTACCAGTTGAAGGAGGATTTTTCGATGTAGAGTTGATTATCTTAACATACCTTTTGTTGTACCTACCAAGTTCCAGTCCAAGTACATGATGAGGCACAAGGGTAAGGAATAGGTGGAGGAGGGCAATTCACTTGCCAAAATAATTCAAAAGCAAGCACTTGTTGAAACAAAATAAATTCAAAAAATGCTTTAGTGGATCCAAATGGAATCCACAGAGTGACAATGGGTAGAACAAGCATGTTTGGGAGGCTTGTTTGTTGTTCACTAGACAGTTCCAAGACCAAACTTGTTGGAGGAATTTTTGCATATTTAGGATTCCATAAAGGATGGACAAATTCGAGCAGTCTTTTGTGGTGAGAAAATCACCATTGATCAAACATTAATCACAAAGCAGTTTGGTGTCAATGTTGAAGGAGTGGTGGATGCAACAAACGCACTAATCAAAGAAGTTCATGTGGCCCTTAAAAACATAGTTGGACCTGAAGCATTTGTCAACAAGGAGCAGTGGAGTGTCATCTAAATGAAAGAAGAATATCATGTCAAGTTTACAACAATTTTACAAATCATTTACCAATGAAAAAGGTTAGAATATTTTAGCAACTGTATTGCCATCACTTTGAACTTGGCAAACAAGGGGAAGAAGATTAATTAATGTTTTATTATGTTGACACAAATGTCAATAAAATTGACCTAGTAGACTAAACACCAAAAGTAAATAGCAACAAGGTTAGTAGCATTTGATAGGAATGCAACCTCTTACTCTGAAATTGTTATAGAGGTCCGTTTATAGCATTGGTTTCCTTTGTTAAAGGAGGATACACCCATTGATTCTCCAAGACCACAATTGGTTAAGGGGATAGAAGAAAAGAAGATTGTTCTGGAATGATCCAAGTAAACCTTTCCTAAGGTTGTGACCAAAGAACAATTCATAAGTGAGTGATGATTAGTACGCTTAATTAACATATTGCCATGACTAGTTCGGTAGTTGCAATGGGCGAAGGTACAAATTGAACCATCAACACCCAGGGACCGATTAAGTCTAAAACCAACTAGTTCATCATTGAAAAAGAAATTTCATACTTGTTAATGAATTGTGGTTATGGAGGGAGGTGATGAGGACATGGAAGCTGATGTCACCACACAACAAAATGACAAATCAATAAGGACAAACAATGACCAGTTCATGGAGGAATGAAAATGAACCTGACTTTGAACAAGTACTAAATTAGGGACCTTTACTTGTTCAAGAAACTTTTGCTCCTACAAAATAGGCTAATAATCCATTATCAACAAGTATAAAACCAATTCAACCAATTTAACTTAAACCTATCAAACTAACTTAGATTAAACTTGTTTATATTTTTCTTGAAATGCAAACAACTTATGCCCAACATGAAAGCCTAAAATAGGTTACCCATTTCTTTGAGCAAGTAAACCTAATTGCTCAAACATGACTTCAGACAATAAACAACTTAACTGATATGAGATGCAAGTACAATAATGTTGAGAACCTATTAGAGGACACCAACAACCAATTACAAGCATGTTGTTTAAAACTAGTTAATCATAAGCAAGCCCTTCAAAACAAAGATAAAAACCTAGCTATTGTGAAAGCCCAGCTCGTTAAGTAACAAGTAGAGAACAAACATCTTGTTGCAAAAGGCGTTGAAACTGAAAAGGTAATCAAGAACGCTAAAACCCCGCAATTTGAGTATTATGAGTTAACCCAAGCTCATTTCAAAACCTATATGACTTAAAGACCCTGCAGACTGATTTTGATCACTCAACTAGAGACTATGGCAAGATGGAAACCATTAATGTATGAAAAAAAACTATGTTGGAGCTAGAGAGTACTTACTTGCATTAGAAGCAACAATTGACAAAAATCAACGTTGATATGGCAAATTGTACCCATGAACTTATGGTATGGATTCAAGAACTGAAAGGCAAATTAAAAACATTTCATAAAGCACCTAGTAAAGTTTTTCAACCTACTTACATGGACAACTAGTTGAAGGAGTTTGAAAAATTACTTTTGGACAACACTTTGCTTAAGGTATAGAACCAAACACTGGTTGACAAGAACATGAAGTGGAAAGAATGGTGGTGAATTGTGCAAGAGATTATTGAAAAACAAATCCAAGAAAGTTTGGAGATTATTCATGTAGACGAAGAAGCCTATTTGAATGAATTGGTTGCATACTGGTTGCATTTCAAAGGTTACAAGTATGATTAGCTCATTGGCAAATTGGTTGAGGTGTAACCAAAAGAGAGGGTGCAAGATCAAACAACACCCTGACCTACTGTATGGGTCTAAGCAACGTTGTAATGTCTGAGCTTCTAGGACAAAACACAACCACTGATCCTTTCCCTCATACTTCGTCTCTGAGTGTTCTTGTATGCATTCTATGATCAATAATCAGACACAACTCCTACGCATACAAATCGGCAGCATAGAATTGCAGAAACCAAAGCTCACATCTCGCATTCACAAAAATTGCCAGAGAGCACAAGCTTCCTGACTCCAGAATATTCATCAAAGTTTAGACTCCTATATATTGAGGTCTAGCCCTTCACATGTGCATCATCATCTGCTTGGCCAAGTTGCTGGCGCAGCGGAAAATTCTAACAACCAGCCAAGTCCTCTAAAACAAAACTCTATATCTTCATTCACCAAAATTGCCAGAGAGTATACGCTTCCTTATTTTAGCATGTTCATCAAGGATCAAACAACTACTTAGCCCAATTGTTCTCTAAGAACAGACCTCTCAATCTATCCATGCACCTTTGTCCTCCTCTGCCACCTTCAGCTCTACACTTCTACCCAGCTCCCCCCTCCTTCCATTTCAGTTCATCAATGCAGCTCCACTCCTTACCATCATTCGCGTCGCCTTCTTCCTGTACTACATCTCACACACACCCAAATAGAAACCTCCCCATGCACTTATATGCAGCAGTAATGGAGAGACTGCCACAACAAAAAAATGATGGCTAATAAAGCAAAATTAAACCTCAAAAGCAGGTAGTGTTCACATTAGTGTGGTGACCTATTGTTTGGTCACAGAGGTACCTATTAATGTTTTCCAAAAAAAGTTCACTTGTGCAACCAGTTGTTGTAGCTACAAATTATCGGAGTGAACATATTATTACCACCATTTAAAAACATGAACCCATCAAAAGGGGAGCATAACTAGCCATTGTGTTTTGTGCTTTACATTTAAGTACATGTTGTGGTTGTTAGCATTCAAGTAGAAGCCTTGGAAGAATCTTTTACTCCAAAACCTATACCATTAGTTATACCACATATTGTAGTAGGTGTAGAGGTTATTTTGATTTATAATATTATCCATGCTTTTGAAGTTTTAAGACTCCAAATATAGTACTGAAAGACACACCTATTATTAAGAGACTAAAACCTCAACCAAGTTTTTTAGTTGAACCTATTGATACCATAATTAAGTGAATGACCTATTGATATTACAAGTGAACAACTTGTTGATGATTTAGTTGCAGGTGTTAAACAAGTGGTTTTAGGTGACTGATTTCAAGGATGAAATCTAGATTTCAAGGGGGGGGGGGTAATGTTAAACCAATTTTTTAATATGTATATAATAACTATGGTCACATCAATTTTGCACTTACACTCCCCTATTCTTTTGGTCAAAATTTTAGTGAACGAACTTAAAGAGATCATTAAATGTGTGATTGGTCAAAATTTCAATGTGAAAAACATGGATTTTATTAATGTGAAATGGATTTTAAATGATAAAAACGAGCCAATATTATTACATTAAATTTTTTTTAATTAGAATCCAAAAAGGTTGAAATCTTCACTTGTTCATTTTTTGGGTCAATGAACTTCTCAAAACAAAATTGAGCCTTGAGTAAAGCTTAGTGATTTTGGAAACGGGTGAATGCACAATTGAGTGTCTCAACATTAACATAAACTACACTCCCTATAAGTCCATACAAGATTCTTTAAAATTATTCAAATGGACATGGTTTTTACTTTTTAAGTGTTATTATTTTAATATTTGGATAATACATGTTCAATTGTAATGGGAAATTAGGTTACCCCAACTTGTGAGCGCCCACTGATCAGGGAAGTTAATTGGCACATCATTGGGCCGTTTTGTGTCTATGACAGCTGCCTTTGCATTACATCTGCATGGGGAGTACCGCTTGGTTTGTGTGAGGTGTTTTTGCTAGGAGATTTGCAGGATGGCTGCTATTGAATGGAGGCTGGATGGCGGCTCCGATGTTGTGATCTGGGTCGGTGCTGCAATTATGAAATGGCGGTTTGGGAGTGTAAAGGAGAAGACAAGGCGATTTGGAGAGGAAGCTTCTGGAAGAAACGAACGGAGTTTTGAAGAAAAGATCAGGAAGGCTGTTTTTGAAAGAGAAGAGGAGAGATTTTTGGCAACATAGTAAGGAGTTAGGGAGTTCTGTAGAAGGGAGCTTAGCTGTGCTAGTGATCTTCCGTTGCGTTTGACAGATAGTTGAGCTTCTGTTGTAGAAGAATTGAGGAAAGAGACAGAGAAGAAGCAAGAAGCCTAGGAACTTTCAGACTTCTCTTTTGTGAATTTGCTAGAAAAAACGCTTGTACCTTCGGGGATGTCTATATTCTGTGAATAAGATACAAGAGCTTCTTTTTTGAATCGCATCAGTGTGGAAGTATAGGGCAGGAGATGTGTGTTGTGTCATTGCTATGTTGTTGTGTCAGTCAGTCTTTGAATCGTTGAGGATCAGAGAGATCAGGAAGGCATGGACGAGCTTTGGAGATGTTGAGGTGTCAGTAGGGGTGAGATCGATCTGGAGAGCATGGACACCAGGGTCCACAGAAGAGAGTACATGTGTTGTTAGATTTCCAGACCCTCTCTTTTTGGTTACACAATCACTTATAAACCTTCCCAAATCTATGTGAAAACTTATATTCAGTGTAGCTAATGTCATTTTAAAATTTGAAAGTCCTAAAAGGAAAACCCACAAAGTTCTTATGAATAATGTTCCATCTAAAACTTTCAAAACATATGCTTTTGGAACAAAAAAATTGAAGAACAAACAAAAATTGCAACTCATATGGACTTATGAAAATACACAATAAGCAATCTTGGGTTTTTCCACTACCCAAATCCATTATGTTTTTAGTGAATGGGGCAAAGTTCACTAATATGCAACTTACATGGTTTTGGTAAAACATAACTAGTTGATTATGACATATTTAATGAAATATTTTTTAGTTGTTTTGGGTAGTGACATGTTGCATTAGGTAATTTGTAATTTAAAAAAATTGACATAGATATTATGAAGTCCCAAGGTCGTATGACATGGATTGACATGCCACATTAGCATATAGCACGTTCTTATTTTCTTTATTTTTTATTTTTTAAATTAAATTAAAATTTAAAAAAAATTTAATTTTTTTAAATTAAAAGTTTTCTTTTATCATAGATTGTAAATTTTTCATGGCATGCCGTTACAAAAATACATGTCATGATTTAATATCATATATTTTGAAGATATTCATTGCCATCATACATGTTTCATATATCATATTATACATGATACATCAATGTATATACACATTACATACATTAATGCACACATTCATCAAGGTTTGAACCCAAAACTTTGTGGACATGCACCAAGGTTTTCATTGCCAAACCACTTCAAATCTTTGATAAGATTTTAAAAGAGTTTAGTTTTATTATCTTTGACATGAAACTATTTTAAAAATTCAAACTTTAACATACTTTTTTATTTCAAAATTTATTCAAATGCTACAAATGAAAACATGATCTTGAAATTTATTCAATAGTCTATTCATGAAAATAATTATAATTTATAATTATGCAATATGAAAGGTTAAAAAAAACCTTTAAATAACATGTTATGAATAAAAAGAAATTTACAAATCTTTTTTGTGTAAATTCATCTACAATTTTCATAAATGGGATTGAATTCAATGTGAATCTTTAACATGAAATATTTTTATTGTGTAAAATATATGTTCAATTTTTGAAGAATTGTAAGTTTTTTTTCTTTGATATGATTTTTTACAATTTAAAAAAAAAAACATTTGTGGTGTTATTCGAATTGTTATCACCCATAAATAGTTTTGCCCATATTTGCATATAGAAGAATTACAAAGTTGCAAAATTGTTTAAATCCTTCAATATTACTATGAAAAAATATCAATTTGAAATTTGATACAATTTGATTTTTTTGGGAAACAACCATTGTTTATGTTCTTCCCTATTAACTTGGCAAAAATTGGTCATTAGAAGAAAAATTAATTAAATAATCAATATAACCATTTTTTCTTAACATCATATTTCTTTAACAACATTAGTTATAGACTAGTAAAAATGATTCATTACGAAACTTTGACAAAAAATCACAACTTATTATTTATATTATTTATCTAATAATGTAACAATACATTTCACCTTTGTAAAAATAAAAGTAACATAATTTGGTGATATTTTGGAATTAAATAGTTGGATTACCCTCCCCCACCATTTAGTCAAAAATATTTTTTGTTTTATCTTTGGTGGCAAATTTTTGCAAGTTGGTGGTTCTTTATGGGGGAAAATTAAAAAATAATGAAATTTCAAAGAAAAATTCAGAGGGGGGTCATTCTTTTTAAAAAATAAAAAAATATGTGACTAAAAATATAAGGTGTTATATATTAGTTATTGGGTAAGAGGTATTATTTATTCAAAAATATATTCATAATTTGTATAGATTGTGTAATAATTAATAAATAAAATGTATAATTAATATATGTTTGTTTAAATATGCTTATAAATTAGGTAATAATAGGGTGAAAAAAATAGGTTAAACAATCATATTATACATTCCAAAAATGTTTTGTTTAATGCACATGGTTCAGAATTCCAACACTTAGTGACCCCTTATGAAAATAATGCAAGTTCAATGAAGTTTTGTTAAACTTTGAGATCACAAATTTGGAAGAAGAAAAATATTATTCATAATGAGTAATGATTAATAATTTCAATGTTAAAACCATAAATAGTTCCAACATCCAACTTACATGCTAATTATCATCAGTTAACATCTTGTTAATGAATTTTGGCTATTCAAACAAAAACAACATTTTTTTGGGGGTGATTTTCAAACTTCAACCATCTAGCTCACCTTTTTTAAGGAACAAATTAGTTTCATGGTAGGGTTGTGGAGTTTTTAAAAATTAGTGAATAAGAAACATATGGACATACTATCATTTCAAAAAAAACATGTGGAATAAAACTTTGACTAGTCATAAACCTACTATGCCTTGAACAAACTTAGAGAATATTTTGATCAAAGCTTACATACATGCCTTATTAACTATTTGCAAGATTGAAATATATCCTACATACATTATAGGCATGATAAACATTGTGTTTGAAAAATGAATATTCAATCATGTTTGTTGATTGCCCCTCTTACAACAATGATGAACATATCAAACTATAGATTGAAGAAAATAAAAATTCAAAATTTAAGGTTTTTTAATAAACTAATATTAGTGTACATGGTCGTAGACAACCTATTCTTATGAAATGGGGCAACCTAAGTAGCTTAACATCCATAAAATGGCTATCCTAGAACTTGTAAAAGCATCCATCCAACCATATAGCATAAAAGATGCTTATATGAATATCAATTAAATTTTCTAAATTTTTTTGCCTTCAAGTAGCTTTCAAAAGTGACATACAAACCACTTTCTTGTTGTGGCTAGAGATACTATTAATGTATTAATACATAGAAGGTGGGTTTGTTTTTACTCATGAAGAAAAAATGTTATGATCAATGAGATTATTGGATTTGGTGGTTTCAAATTTTTTGGTGTAGTTATCTTGATTGAACTAACAATTAAATGTATAATAAGGTTGGATAGGTTTGTGAGAATTTAAAAAGACCTTGATTGAAATGATAAAAAGTGACCATTATTTTCAATGTTTAAGAAAATAGGGTTATTTGTAGGTTCAAGGTTTTTTTTCAAGCCAATGGGATAATTGGATTCGATGGTTTGAATTTCTTTTCTTAGTTATTTAAAATTAACTCATTGTTCAATGTGTAATATTATTTACAGAATTAAGGTTCTTGCACATTACTTGTGCACTTTGTTTCAAAAGCTTATTTGTATTTTTTTGGGGTCACAATTAGTGAGGTTTTTAAAATGGTGTCTTCCCACATGGCTAATCATCACAAGTTTGTTGCATTTCACCAATTCATCACATCATATTGCAAAACCTTCCATAGAGCTCCACAAAATATCATCATTCACCTTCAAAGGTGTATAAGCAATTGCACACAAGTTTTCTTTCCACTAGTAGAAATCTTGTTGCTCGTAACCATTCCATGCGCAACTAAATGTCACCTACCATTATGAATGGTTACCTATGTAACTACTTTCCAAATTTAGATGAATTTTGATTTTCCTTTCACCTAGGTTATGACTATGACCTATTTTGTCTTTCCAATAGGTTGATTTTTCATGATGTCTTTGTAATTTCCACAACATAATATATACATTTAGTTGCACATGCAATCAACATAATCACATTATAGCTGCATAAGGTATGTATGCTACTAATAGCTACGCATATATAATATTTAATATTACATTCATACTTATATGTATATACCTATCGACCTATTAAATACCTATTTACTAAATATTTACCTACCTATTACCTACCTACCTACCTACCTAGTTCCTAAGTATTTACATCATACCTACCTATCTACTTACTATTTACTTACTTACCTACCTTCTACCTATTTACCTACTTAATTACTAGGTACCTACATACATACTTGCATACCCATTAACTACTTAATAGGTTATTTAAATGATTATTTAAAGCCTATCTAAATATGTATTTAAAATAAATATTATGTAAATAGGTATTTAGTAAGAACCTATGCTACCTAATAAGTAGGCTATGTAATAGTATATGTTAAAAAATAGTTACAACTAAATTATAACTATGCAACTAGGTTACACCTAAAATTGTATCTCATATTTTTTTATCTTATTTTTTAAGTTTACAAACTATGTGAGTAGGTTGGTTTGGCATAGTAAACACATTCAATTTTTTCAATTGCCATATGGGTGGAGTTAATCACATTGGCTACACCCAAAAGGCTAAACTTAAAATAAAATAGGATTTTGTTGTAAAAGTTTTAAACTTGGACCTAAGTACTTACCTACTAGGTTAAACCAATGGTTAGGTGGCCTAGGCTTACCTTAGGTGCCACATGGCATATTGTAAATGGTTTAGCTTGTAATTAGGTTAAGTATTTTAGGCACCTAACTAGGTTAGTTGGTTTAACCTAAGTGCTACATGGCTTATCATAAGTGGTCCAACCTTAAATTAACCCTAAATGATTATAAGGCAATCTGAAGTTGTCACAAGGCACAATCTAGTTGTTTTAATTGGATGGTTGAAAAATTATTTATTTATTTATTTGATAAAATATTTCCAAAAATCCAAATGATGTTATGAATCACATTCTTAAACTATCACATGTGCACAAACTATTGGTGCGCATTGTAGTCACAAGTGTAGTTGTAAGTGTAGTCACATGAACTTGTCCTTGAATACATGTATAAAATTGTTATATTCATATTGTACGAAAAAAATATTTTATTTATCATTTGCAACCAATGTTGTTCACAATTTGTTGTTTGTTGCTAGATTGATTCTTAATCACAAGTGTTGCTTGTGACTAAAATTTAGTTGTAAGAGACATTTTTTATAATAATGTTCTCACAATGTTGTTGAATATAACCTACTTTAAAAAAATTCATTGAAAGACCCTTGAAAATGGACATGAAACACCAACCATCTCCAATGCAATACAAAATAATTAGGGGAAAAACCCCAAGGAAAAAAAACAGAAACAAAATTTAAGGAAACCAAAAACCAAAAGTTGTTTTGTTTAGCAAAAATTTACTTTGAATTTTTTTGCACAATAAGTTATTCAACATACACCTCATCAAATATTAACCTGTGATCAGTTTTCACCTTGCTAGATATTATTCTTTACATCGCCTAATTTTGAACATTTTCATCCAAGTGATCACACTTGCAACAACACATTGTTATGAAACAAAAAAAAAAACAGGAACACAAAGAAAACAAGAATGAAACTCACATTTGGCATATGGTTTTGAAACACAGTGACCAGATATTATCATTCCATATTATGCAAAAACTAGTGCATTTGTCATTCTCATGATCGCATTTCCCTAACCAATTTCATTGGTAGTATTCATACCCTTGTGTTTGGGGATGTCCTTAATCAATCCTTCATTCATCAAACACTGAATTTTTCCCAACCAAAATTTTGGCAAACCATGCACTCTCTTTGAAGGTATTCAACTTTGACTTTAATGTTAAAAAAATTGGATGCGGAGAAGAATTAGGAAAAAAATGGTCAATGAAACATCAGGCTTTTAAAAGTTTCAATGAAGTGAACAACATAATATTTTACTGCAAAACAATGGTCCTCTATAGCATAATGATTAACATCAAATTTATAGTTCTTTGAGAGGCTTTGCTAATACCTGCAAAGCAAAAG
>Ga0209208_10008161_pt1 | contig 14026 bp, 7 predicted proteins | sample S1TSphfallax_3_FD_187694 | JGI IMG/M metagenome (GOLD analysis project Ga0209208, IMG submission 187694) | Host-associated microbial communities from peat moss isolated from Minnesota, USA - S1T2_Fd - Sphagnum fallax MG (SPAdes) (version 2) | ecosystem: Host-associated > Plants > Peat moss >...
TGGACGTCATCGCCAGTGAGCTCGAGCTCGACCGGAAAGTCGCAGAGAGAACTTTGCGAGAGCACAAGGGCGATGCAGTTGCAGCCATTCGCTCATTTCTTCGTTGAAGAATTCCTCTTGACGTTTTCCATTCTTTTTCCGCGATTTGCAATCAGGACTTTTAGGACAGGAGGGATTCCTGGCCATATGAACATGCAAGAAGCATCAAACATTGTAGAAAGAATAAGAGATTTCCACTGTTGCACATGCTCTCTTCTTTTTTCCCCAGATCTCAGAGAGTTCCACAGAAATGTACCATTGTTGTTCTTGTGAGAAGATGTGTATATGCAGCAGCTGATGAATCATAGTATTTTTTTCTGGGCACAACCTAATCCAGGGAGTTTCTGACACCTTCATACTTCATGGCAGCTTGTGAATCCATGCATGCAGTCATGATGCAGGAAGTTGTTATAGGCAACATCCTGAAGAGGAAGCTGGACAGATGATTTCGTTCTTGGATCGAGATCCTACAGCCCTTGCTGTGAATTGTTGAAACTCCAAAACCTGCTTGCATTTAGAACCTTAGATCCAGATGCTTCAACAGGTGACCAGATACCGTGCAAGCAAGATGGTAAGCTAGAACTGGAGTAGTTTTTGTGTTGGCTTTTGAGCTTCATGAAACACACCCATCCTCTGAATACAGAACCCTAATCCTTGAATCCTTTTTTTCTTTAGGAACAAACTCTAATCCCTGTTTGTGTATGAGCTAATGAGTGTGCCAATGGCAAGCAGCAAGATACTGGTGATGAACCGCATGTGCAAATCAAGTCAGTGAGCTTTCTGCAACTTTGACTGGTGTATGCTGTCATTTTCTTTCTTTGACATTCCCAATTTTTTGAAGACTATGTTATGATGAGCTTCTTGTATGTCTTTTGAGCAACACTGTTTGCACATTATGTTCGTGGATGATACTCTCTACTTGTGCCCTCACTACTTTCTGATATGAAGTGGCAGTCCACAGCTTATAGCTACAGATGACATGAAGACGGTTCTCTGCCAAATGGTCTTGATCGAAGAGTCTCAGCCAAAGACATAAGACTCTGTTCTCTATTCAAAAAGGTTGCATAGAGAGCTTGATGCACACATTAAAATGGCTATTATCCTTGCATGATTTTGCTCTCAAAGGTGCAATGTCATTTCTTCATCTCTTTTCCATTTTGCAGCTGTATCAATGCAACTTGTTGGTGAAATTTTGGTGTACAAAGGCAACTGACACACTAGAGATGCCCTTTTGGGGTGACAAAATTCAAGAAGCAAGCTTATTCTTTTCCTGTAAAACTTCTGAAGCCACACCTATGCTCCCCTATCTGTGTGCCATCCTTCTGCAGTTCTCTCTTCAGAACTGGTCCACTCATTGTTCCCCCTGTATCAAAGCAAAATCACTTACATTTCATCCTTCACCTTATTGCATATTGGTTCTGAAATGCAGGGATTTGCTGTTCATGACATCAAACTAACAGTTGTGAATAGTCCAAGTGTTGGAATCAAATTTCAGCGTGCAGAGATTTACAGTTAGGGTTTAGGTTCTGGGACTTTGCAATGCCAATGCTGTCTTCCTTTGGGGTTTGTCTGGTGGAACACAGTTTGATGCTTCTGTGAAGACAGACTGCCACAATGGTGCCATGGTCAACCAGGTTTGCTCTCTAAAAGGACTTTCCATGTCTTTGCCAATGCATATAGTAGACATGGCATACTTAATTCTTCTTCATCTTCTTCTCATTTTGTTTGGGTCAGCTAGTTTCAAAAATTGCTAAATGCAGGCAACTCATTTCCAAAGATCTCATGGAGTGAAATCTGGGCTTTGGAACACATATTGCCTTGCATGCAGGTGAAGCAGTGTTTACGTGTGGAAACTGAGGAAATATTCAATGCTCAAATCAAGGCGGAGGTGAAGAGAAAATCCTCATTATTTCCACGCATTCCTCATCATTCTCCCTCTTCTTGATTCAACTACTTGGACAAATCAGCATGAGGTATCAATCCAGAGTCATGATGAAAAAAAACCTTATCGGGTTATATGTGGGGCAGTTTCTTCATTTCCAATGTTCATGTCAGGTGAAAACTATTTGACTTTTCATATATAGATTACACCGGCTGTTATGTGTCCAAAAGAAAATTGTGAAGAGTATTTGTGTATCTCTTCTCTTTTTTTGAATTCCTTGGAACATTTGGGTGGAGACCTTGGATCTGGGCATTTTGACAATTCAAGCAAGTAAGCAAGTCTCTTCTGTTTTAGGGTTTCATCAATTGTATTTTACAAGGCAGCCATTAAAGCTTGTGTTTCTGTAGCTCCTGCACTACTAGGGAATACCAATCCTTTGAACATAGCAATTAATTCCACCAGGCTCTCAGAGACAACTGATGAATCTTTGAGGACACTCATGCCAAGCTTAACTAACTCATTCCCTTCATAATTGTCTCACTCTTTGCATTAAAACCCTAAACCCTAAAACCTCCTACCCACCTACATGGATATGAAAATGCAAATCAGCCCGTGTTTTCATGTTCATGTTATGTATAATAAAATAACTTAATAACTTAACTCTTTCAAGCCTATGTACAACCTTTTGCCTATGCATTTACAAGGACATGAAAGATCTAAAATGAATAATGATGAACTATTGGGAACCAACTACATGTAAATATATTAAAAAAAGGGGGAAAAAAAAAGAAGGGGGGGATTTTTTAAACTTTGGAACCTCGCCTTTTGGGTAAGGATGCGACACTCAAAATAATAATAATATTAATGACAATGGTAACATTAGAGAGTTCATATAGGGTAGACAAGTTTAGGTTCAAGTTATTATTTTGTCCTACCAAGATAATAGATATAGATTTTGAATATGCTTTGGATGGAATTGAAAAGGTGTCTTTTGAAATTTTTGTTTTTTGCTTAAGATTGTTTTGTTCTCAAAATCGTAGTCATGAATGATGGAGGTGTTAAAAAAGTTTCAATACCTTGTGCACCAATTTATGTCTTATTTCTCTTCAATTGTATCGAATTGGAATTGATTTGAATTTAATCAAATTTGAATTCAATTTGCATGTAGTGTTATTCAATACTTTTAGTCAAATGGAATTTAATTTTCTTTAAAAAATAATTCATCATTTGATTGTCATTGGTAGTGTGTAGTAACATAGAGCCCAAGTAGTAGTAATATTAATTTTTCAAAAGTCTAGATTGTCTAAATTCGATGATTGAATTCAAGTACCCATTTCAACAATATGGATTTCATTTAAGAATTTTTCATGAAAGTAGGAGTAGTAGATTTTTTTTAAAAAATTGGACCTTAATTGCTATATGGACTAAGACCCAAGTCCACCCCAATCCACCATGTAAAAATATTTTATTAAAACATTTAAATTGTCCAAATGATAACTAAATCTTAATCACCACACCTTGACAATCCAATTTAATTTTGTTAGGTATTGAATTTTGGTTGCCGTTGAGGTAATTAATTTCACCTTTGTAAAAGCATTTGTAAATTTTTTTTTTTTGACCTTATATTGACATTTAGTTAATTTGATGCCAAATTTCAATAGTATTAAAATTGACATGATTGTTGTGATTTTACACAATTGATGTTGATAACCATGATTTGAATTTTGTGTAAGGTCTCTTTCTCCCAAATAGCAAGAAAAACAAATGTGCATTATGGTTTATGTGTAGAAAGCACTACAATGAACAAAACGAAACTTTTGTTGTAATAACAGGATTATGATTTTTTGTTCTCCCAAAGCTTTCAATTATTTATCCTTTACATTTTACAAACTAGCCTTCATGGTCTTGTGAGTGTTCGTTGATATGACATGGGTTGTAAGTTACAAACGTTGGTAGTGTGAAGGCAAATGGATTTGCAAACAATATAAACAATAATAAATAGTGTGAACAAATGTCCACAAGCTTAAAAGAAAAAAATCTTTGAATGATATAAGAATTTAGGAACTAATGATCTTCACTTCAAGAAAGGATTGATGAGTAAGAAAAACAAAAATTTATGAATGTAAAAATGAATGCCATTAAGATGTTAAATGACAAATTCAAACATTTGTCCAATCCATTTCACTAATGGAAGGTGACATTTTATTGAACTCTTCAACGGGGGCCTAATGATGCAACTTGAACAACATGGCACAAATATCAATAATCCCTTGTGAAATGCACTTTCTTTTATTTATTTATTTTCAAAAAATAATAATATGCAAGATCTCATGTTCATTCCTCTTGGTGATGATTAATAATATTTCCATAACTTTCAATTCCAAAGTTTAAAAATAACTTTTATATGTAAAGTTTAAAAGACATAATAGCATGTACTTTCATCTAATATGAAAATGATATTATTTTTCAATGGAGAAACATTCAATTTTATGAAAAAATCATAGATTTAACACAAGTATCAAATTATGGCACAACTCCTTATGTTATGTTTAGGGTAGAACAAAATGTTTTTTTTTCCTAGATGATGTAAACCATCAAAACACACCCAATAGGTTTAGGGCAATCTTAAAAAATAATTTGAGTAAAAGGGATGAATTTTTAAACTTCACATTAAACAATTATAGCAACTTGATTTGCTTTATGCTTATCATTGCCATGCACATGTTTATAATTAAAGTAGTCCATCAACATGTTTCAAATTGGGTAGACTTTTGCAATGGTTTTGGTCCAAAAATGTGAATGTTAAAATCTTTTTTGTGTAGTCTATTTAATTAAGAAAGAGTTTGTCGTAGTCATGATTGTTTTTGAAATGCAACCTTCAACCTTTTTTTCAAAAATAATTAGATCCCCCTTATCTTTCATTTAGTTGAAGAGGTGTCAACATCACGTCCAATTTCATATAATTGAATAATTTGCCTAGAATTCTTTTTTTCAACTTTAAAAATGTTGGTGAAACAAAATTTTAATCCAAAAGGGAACATGGATGAAAGTTATCTCATGTAAGAACCTTTAGGAATCTATCATAACATCATTGGCAACATGGTCAAATACATGCATAGGGTGTGGCAAGAAGAAAACTAATGAAAAATAAATCATTTTCATTTTTTACCATTGCCTCTCATGTATATATTGGGCTTTCAAATTTTCAAGTACTCAAATATAATTTGTTGCCTATGTATGTTTGTTTTCAATTAGCAAAGGCGGTTGTTGACAAAGGAAAAATGCAATAATTTTAGCATGGTTGTGAAGACATAACCTATAAACAAGTTAGCAATTACATTATGTAATATCAATATTGATGATAAAATGGATGAAAAAAACATGAAAGAAAAAATCAAATATATGTGCACATTGTTAAATTGTGAAACAAGGTTAGAAGTTATCTCAAAAACAATGTCTAAAGAAGCTAAAAGATCATGTTGCATGAATTCATAAAGTTGCTACAATAAAAGAAAGTGGGGAACTTGTGTCTAAAAATAACATGAAATTGCAAGTATGGTAATAACTATTGATATGTAAGTTATGCTTGAATTTGTTTCTTGAAGACATTCTTTAATAATTATTTTTCCATTGATCCAATTCTAATAATAAGAACAATAATGGAATGGATAACATGGATAACAACTGCTATTGAATCATGAATAAACAAAGGTGACATTAGTAGTATGGGCATCAATAATTACTAATTAATTATGGAGAAGTAAGGGCAATAACAAGGATAGAACAATAGGGTCAATAATTGTTATTGAATCATGGAGAAGTTCAAGACTTTGTCCTACTAATCTTTTATGGGCTTGTGCTAATTTATATGAATTTTACTTGTATGAAATTTTGATTATCATTATCTAAATTGTTATTATTTATACATGGACTTCTTACATTATTGTTGAGTACAATTTTGTTGCACATAGCTAGATTGTCATGTGCTCATATGGGTGACATTTTTGAATTCATCATGTTGATAAATGATAAACTACATGTGATTCATGTATTGATTGTTAATGCAATAAAGAAAATGACTTAAATGTTGATTATAAATCGTCATAAAATAGATTTGGAAGGTTGATTTCAAAAGCTTCAAAACATTGGTCTTGAAGGTATAATGGTTCCATAATATATCTCACGTGGCAGATTGTTTATTTTGTTTAATTCACACCTCAAAAAATCTTTGGGTAAGGTTGTATGAATGATTAACACTTTGCATTTCCAAATGAAATTGAACAAATATTTGCTACAAAAGATTGATTTAACCTTAGAAGAATTCATTTTTTGTAAAATATTTCAAAAAACCCATGCAATATTTAACAAGTTTTTGAAGTTTTTAAGGCATGGATTGATGGCATTGAGTGATCAATTTCTTTGTCAATGATTTTAACCTTGACTCCCCATCAATCAGTGAGGGAATTGAATGTGTAGATGAATAAAAAGATGTTAATGATTCCTTTAAAAAGTTAAGAGGAAATTGAAAGGGCATAAACAAATGTTCAGCTGCCAGACGGATCTAGTATGTAATAATTACATTATGACTTCGGGTTCTTTTTGCGCAGCTTAGGTAGAAGGCAAAGAAGGCCTGCTTCCAAGGGGGCTTGAGCCATCAATGAAATACCATTTTAGAAGAGTAAGAACTCTAACCTTGTGTCAAGACTTACGGGTCAAGGAATAGTCTGAGGTAGACAATTTCTATGGGGCATAGGCCTCCCAAAAGGTAACAAAGGCATGCAAAGGTTTCCTTAAGTTGGACAAACTTCAACCTTTGAATGTAAAGGCAAAAGGGAGCTTGACTGTAAGACCCACTTGTCAAGCAAGGGCGAAAATTAGCCTTAATGATTCGATGGTGCCAAGTAGAATGGTCGTCACTCAATGAATAAAATGTACTATAGGGATAACATGCTGATCTTCCTCAAGAGTTCCCATCGACAAGAAGGTTTGGCACCTCGATGTCGGTTCTTCGCCACCTGGGGTGGTAATACATTCCAAGGGTTGGGTTGTTCACCCATTAAAGCGATATGTGAGCTTGGTTCTTAATGTCGTGAGATAGTTCGATCCATATCCGGTGCAGGTGTTAGAACATTGAGATTTTTTTTCGTAGCATTTTTATTATGCCCATTTGAAGACTTAGGATCTTAGTAAAAATTGGAAAAGAGATCTCAGGTATTTTTTTTGGCCTTTGTTAAGAACAAGGAAAACATTGTGCTTTCAATGACTCTCCGTACCATTTTTTTTTTCTGTCCCCCTAGTTTCTAGCCAACCTCTCCATAAGAAATTATTATATTTTTTTCAATTAGACTTTGCTTTTGTACGAATTCATTACTAATGAGAAAGTTAGATTAGTGCAATATTTCATAGATGAAATTCAAGATTTTATATAAAATAAACAAGAAGACTTTGATAATGAAGTATTTGCATAATATGGTTTCAAGGTGCCCAATAGATAATATTTGTTCCTTTAGTTAATTTTGACTATTTTTTTGTTGATATGTTACAAGGTTCTATTTGCACTCTATTGATTAAGGGGAAACACTATTTTGGCTTGTGCATATGTGATGACACGTGGGTAGCCATATATAATTTTAATAAATCTATTCAATTTTGTCAAATTTAAACTAAGGTATTTCTTAAAATCATTTTGGAACTATCCACAATTTTTGTATTAATGTAAGGAAAGATGGGATTTGCAAAATCAATTATTGTTTAACCACAATCTTTCACAAATTTCTCTTAGACGTGTAAATTTCTGACTTTGGCTAATTAATGTTTTAAATATTTTTCCTTACAAATGTTGAATATTGTTTTGTTCCAAGAGTTTTGAAGGTTATTTGTCTAAACTTGCTACTTTGGGAAAGATGTTGTTAGTCATTTATGGTTATTTCATGTGTTCATTTTTTAACTTGCAAAGGAGAAGCAACATAAGTTTGCAGATTTCAATATTACACTAGAAAAGGTAGAATCATTGGCACAATAATGGCATTGCAACACCCAAATTGTGTCCAATTTATGTTGAATATCTTAATTTCAAATTTTTACATATGTCCATTTTAAAACTACCACTAAATAATGTCTTTCCATTCATAAAATGGTAATGTAAGAATTTGGTGTTGAAGTTGTTTCAATATCCCAGCCCCATTAATCCATTTTGTTTTTTAATGAAATTAAGTAGTAGAATGTGCCTTAAACTTTGGTTTCTTTTGAACTTCAAACTTCCATGATCTACAAAATCAATAGTTCATTGCAAAACTATTTAGATGGTTTGTTTGTAATAATAGTAAATTATTATTTTTCATTGACCTAACTTGCATGCATTAATAACAAATGAAGTTTTAAAATAATAAAAAGCCTTTGATTGTCCAAGTTGCTTGTAATTTTTCTCTGCATTTTTATTTGTAATTAATATTTTGGTTGGTTGTGTTGATGTCATCTAACATTTGTGTTTACAAGATATGTCTTTGTAACCACAAGGGAAGAGTTTCCTCATGTTGTAGTGGTGTGAAAAACATGAAGCAAAAACATGGATTTAATTTTTTTTAAAAGTGGCCAAAAAAGGTGGAATTTTTTGTGGGATTGATTTAGAGATAGAGATTGTGATAAATAAGATCATTTAGCACATATAGGACTATAACAAGTTATCAATCTCTCGCCTTTTTTTATTAAAGATTGTTAGGCTTTGGGATTTAGAATTTTGGTTGATTTTTTAAATTATTACAATTAACCAAATTTTTTTTTTGAGATTTTATTGAAATGTGAGAAAAAATTGGGGGCAACAACCCCTGCAAAGGTTTTTTTTGGAATTAAAAAAACAACTGCCAAGAAAGTTTTTGGATTAAATTTATTAAATTTAAGGTGTTTGTTCTTGATGCGCTCCCAAGCTCCTTAATAGACTCACAAATGAGTTTAAGGTGAAAATAACGGAAGAGCAAAAAGTTGGGGACTCGTTCTTTGGCTCGTAACACTTTGGAGGTAGAGGGCCGTGCTGGAGCTCTGGGATGGGACTAGGAAGAATGACAAACACCTAATCACTCATATGGACTTGCACAAAACAAAACAACAGGTTGGTTAGGGCATAGTTGGAACACTTTTGGTGCTAGGGCGAACCATGGGCAAACTCAGATTCATAAAACTCACCATGGCCCGGATTTGGGAGAAGCCACCACCTTCCCCCTTATAGTATATTCTATGCATGTCCATGGGACCAGCACTTAAATGTCATTTTGTCTCGGGACTTCAAAGTGGGAGTCCCAATATTCCCACAACTAGGACTTTTGTGACTTTGGGGGCCCATAACTTTACATGTAGACCTCCGATTAAGATGAGGTTTGAAGCAAAGTTGTAGCCCTTATCAAGAGCTTTCTAATGGTATGTTGCACGCCACCTAAACATGAGGAAATTGGGGGAGATTCTCGACTTTTAATGGTGGAGAGTCAAATCACCAATTTCACTCCCGGCCTTTCTTTTGGCCATAACTTGTGTTTCAGATGTCCAAATGGGTCATGTGAACCCATTTTAGACATCTACTTTCCAAGAAATTTCAATGGTATAAAGGACTCCTCAATCCATTGGGTTTTGATGCATGTAATCACTCTTTGAAAATTCGGAAGTCCATCGGGACTCTAATTCCCAAAGTGGGAGCTCCCTTGGGAGTGTGAGGGTTTATTCCCTCACATTTTTTTACACGCTTGGGAGCATGAAATGTGACTCTTGGGCTTCCTATCGGCATGCCCCTTTTCAAACCCTTGCATTGGTCGCGAGCCCAAGGTTAAGGTTATGTTAATTTTTATAGCTTACTAAACAACATGATTATAAATTTTTGTTATTGTTTTAGTTGTTCTAGAACCAATTTTAATTATATCCTTATATTGATTATTGTTAATGGGGGTATACCACAAACATGAAAAAAATCATTAATTTTTTGGAGTAAAATTTCAATCATTTATGATTTTAAACATTAAACAATTTTTGAACTTAGTAAAAAACAAATGTGTTCAAATGATATTAGATTTGCACCTAGATTGGGTGGTGCTATAAGTGGATGTCCGCAACACCTTTAATTCAGTGTCATAGTTAGTCATTTTTCAAAAGTTACAAGCTTTGTTCGATTCTTTGTTTCAACTTTTCCCATATGTTTGACGATTGTGCCCATCTTCATTGTATTTTTCCTAAGCTTCATGATATGGGATTTCATAATCATTTTGTCAGAGTTAAGTACATTATAGGGGGACCCATTGGGAGGAATGTTGTTTGTTCTAGCTCACTTTCATATTATTTGCCCTATAACAATAACACACCCCATTTGTGTTTTCCCTTCCTTGGTGGATGGTACACATATAGTAGGTCCCACATTAGATGTGATTCCTACATTTTTATGATTGTAAGAGGAGTTATTAACGTTAGGTCTTTTAGTGCAGCCAAGGAAGTGTGAATCTTAGTTTCTTCAAGGGTTGGACCATTTTATATCACTTTTTCTTGGCTTTTTTATTCCTAATTTGGGATTTCATATTTTGGGTGCACTAGTGGGATCCACATCATTTGTTGAATTGTTTATGGATGAGGCTCTCCATGAGGATTTCGAGATGATATCTAGTCTCTTTATGCTTGTAGATCCATAGGTGGCTTTTGTGATGTTTTCGTTGTGTTACGCTTAACATGCGGGCTACTTGTTTTGTACAGTGTTCCCATCTTTAGGTATTTTTTAGCATTATGTTGAGTTCAATACTTGTACCATAGCTACATTGTAAAAGTTATTTGGTGCGAAATCTTTTGGTGGTTTTATTGGTCGCCTAGTTCATCATCACATTTTTCTTGCTTCTTTGGGCAAATTCAGCCTCCCTTCTATGGTTTGGACTGTTGCCCCCACATGCTTGGGGTGTCAGGCACTGATTGTTCCTACATTTGTCATTTGTTTCAACATGATGATCACCTTATTTTTAAAAATGTAGTAGCATATGTTGAAATTGGCACTTCTTCGTTCTAAATAGTAGTACAAGATGCCTAAGCCATGTTACCTCAAGATGTCCGCTTTCATGTCCCACCTTTTGAAAACCAAATGGTTCAAATTTACCCCCAATTGTAGGCTTCTTTGGCGGATTGCTTACATGAACAAAAGTTTGTTTCCCTTCTATTAGATGTTCTTTTGGATATCATGCAAACACATCTTTGCCCATGTGCAAGGGCAAGCGTTTGGTTATTAACTTATCCTACCACACTAGCATTTTGTTTATCATTGGCCCATTTCTTACAACATTACATACTCGTCTTCGCTTGCCACATCCTATAGTGGCCCATTGTTCACGGTTTTAGTGTGGTCATACCATTGACGATCTAGGTATTCATTTGTTTCGATGTCCCAATGGGAGTGAATGTATAGTATCCCACAACACATTTCGAGATATTGTTGCAACTATTGTTTTGGAGAGTGGAACACATGTTCAGAGGGAGGTCTCCCACCTTTTCCTTCACCACAATTGACGACAAATGGATATTCTTATTACCAAAGATGGCTTCCATACTTTGATGGACATTGTCATTGTTGACCTTATTCACATAGATATGGTGTAGTGAACATCGATGATGACAACACATGTAGCAACAATGGTTGTTTAGGAAAAGACATAATCCTATGTCGAACAAACATTAGGCAATGACTTCATTCCCCTTGCTATTGAGACATATGGGTGTTTTCATTTTCATTTTGATTCATTCTTGATCACTTGTGTAGAGACCACTATCGTGTCATTAGTGGTCTTTTTAAATCCCCTTGATGCTCATTTCCCACTGTTGACATCATGTGTCCATAGCCTTGTAGCATGTGCAAGCCACAACGATGTTTCAACGGGCTATTATGCTTGGTCGAGGTTTTTCATTTCTTCCACACATCATAGTTAATGCACCTTTGTCATTAGCTGATTTGTGGCAGACAATAACTTTCTTGTCATAAGTTTTCTTTGTTATTGTTGACTATCATTTCATAGCCATGGGTCCTATTTGCATATGGTTTTCTTTTCCTTATTTTTTGTTGACTGTTTACTTTAATTTTTTCTTTGGGTTGTATTTACTTGTGTTCTCATTTGCCTTGTACTTATGATGGATGGTTCATGTCCTTGATTTTTTTATACATGGTTTTTCTTCTTTGTAGGTTCAGCATTTGGGTGCCCAATAATTATTTTATTTTTCAAAATCCAAATCAACAGTTTATTATAAATAAAATAAAATAAAATTTGGGCAATGAATGAATATTGATAGCTTCTTTGGCAAGTTTCAGAAACTCTGAATCTTTAACATAACGAGACTTTTTACAACAATTTCTATTGCTTATTTTTACAAAATTGGGCGTTCCACCAAATTATAAGAAAAGAAATATTGTCAATTATTGAATACTTGCTCTCTCAAATGGTTGATTAGCCTGAAGCAAGAAGCTCCTGAGATGTTGCCAATTTTTTAAGAATATTTCCCTCCCTTGTAATTTCTTAAAAATTCGGCACTTCAAACAAACAATTTCTAAACAATTTGGCATTTCCAATAATAATTTAAAGTAGTGCCAAAGCTGAAAGTGGTTCCAGTATTCTAAAAGTATTTTAAAACACTTTTCATACCAGACTGATCTTGATGATATTGGGTACTTTTAAAAACTTTCATACCAACCTGGTCTTGATGAAATTGGGCACATTTTCAAATTTTCATACCAACCCGATCCTGGTATTGGGTACTTACTTTTTTATTGAAAAACTTATTATACATACCAGACTGGTGGTCCTCGTATTGAACCCCCATGATCATTCAGTGTTTCTTTAGCTAGCGAATTTTCGCCAAATTTTGACCTGAAAAATGTGATTTCGACATATAACAAAAGGATTTTTCATGGAAGAAATGACTCAAATTTGCCAGATTTTGAAGATTTTTTGAAGATTTTTTTTCCTTCTAATTTCCAGATTTTTATGATAAGTTCCAGGGTAGGTAGCCAAGAATATAGGAGGATTCCATTTCTTTTGCTACTTTCATATCTAGTAGGTAGCCCAAATTTGGCTAAATTATTTTTTGGATGATTGCCACTTTGGCTACATCACAAAACCCTTAAAAGAAACCCTGACCCCATCCATCAGCAAACAGAAAGCAAGCAATTAATATATGGCCACCAAAAATTCCCACATAGAAAGAAATCTGATCCTCCTCCCAACGTATGCAACTCCGCCATACAATATGGGACATCTTTTACCCTTCATATTTCTCCCTGCTTCCCTCACACTTAAAACGTATCTGCTGGCACACAACATTTCCATGGACGTGTGAGAAATTGCTGCTGTTTTAAGACCATCTTCGTGTCTGATTGCAACCCAAGATTCTGGAGTTTCTAAGGTCCGAAATAATCCCCGAAATACAGACTACCATTCACAAAACAAAAGAGCGAGAGAGAGAGAGAGAGAGAGAGAGAGAGACGCACGCAGAGAGAAATCGAGATCGAGAGAGAGAAAGAGATGGCGGCGAGAAGGTGTCTGCTGGTTGGGGGGAGAATGGCCAGAGCTTTGAGTGTGAGACAAGTGCCGTGTTTGGGACAATCTGGTAGCTTGTCGCTGATGGAACAGAGAAGAGTTGTAAGCACAAAAACATTCGAGCCTGGGTTCCATTGGCGGAAGATCGTTCAAGCACATCACTTGTCCTGCTGTCCCGCCAATGATAACCCTCCACCCCGTGAGGTTCGTCTTCTGAGACATCATGTGTAGGTGTGTGTGGGTGTGTTGTTTTTATCTCTCTTTTTTTCGATCGAATTTTTTTTGTTCAAAGATTTGTGATCACAAACCCATCGTTTGATTTTCCTCAAGAAAAAAAGAAAAAGAGATGGAGAACTAGAGGGTGCAGTGGGTAGTGGTGATGTTTCTTCTTGGAGATGGTGCATTTGCTTTAAGGGTTTAAGCTCTTCATGGAATTAGGTCAAGCTCATTTGGGTGAAATAGGTAACTCCCTGTTCTTGTGCAAGGAGCCTGTATTTTCTTAGGTTTTGTGCACCAGTTTCTGAGCATAATTCGAGGAGAATGGCTGGAGAGATGGGCTTTGGGTGAG
>Ga0209208_10008162_pt1 | contig 14025 bp, 6 predicted proteins | sample S1TSphfallax_3_FD_187694 | JGI IMG/M metagenome (GOLD analysis project Ga0209208, IMG submission 187694) | Host-associated microbial communities from peat moss isolated from Minnesota, USA - S1T2_Fd - Sphagnum fallax MG (SPAdes) (version 2) | ecosystem: Host-associated > Plants > Peat moss >...
TATTTTCTTTGTCGCCAAATCTGGCTAAATCAGCACAAAATTGTGATGGATGATCACCACTTACTTCAGCTACATCACAAAATTGAAGGAAAACAAAAACCTAAAAAACCTTGGTACTACTACTACTACTACTAGGTAGCTGGAGGGACTAGGCGGTGCGGAGGAGATTAAGGGGATTACCTGGGGAAAAGGGCAGGGGATGATGATCATCATCATGCGGGCCGAGGATCCTCAGATCCTCAGATCCTCACTAGCAGCGGCAGCAGCAGCTGCGGGGCCATTCTTGTAGCCTAGACTATTTGGAAAAAGCTGCAAGCTGATGCCGCCATTGAGGAGGAGGTACTAGTGTGTCTGCAACTGCACGCGGGGATAGTGGGTATTAGCAGCAGCAGCTGCTGCTACTAGTGGTGGTGGTCTAGAAAATTATTATAATCTCTCAAGTAGTAGCTGCTGAGAAACTCGATGCAGCAGCAGCAGCAGCAGCATTCCATCTTCGATTGGTCGAGAATCGAATGTAGTAAAGGATTGAAGGAGGTGGTTCCTGCGGCATATCTGCATCAATTTGAGCAGCTTTACAGTACTTCCATGACCGCCAACCAGCTCCATGCGCATGCAGCGCACATCCTTCGCTTTAGCGCAGCGGCCGGTTGTGAGAATAATAATATTCATCATCATCCTAGTAGCAGTGTTGTTATAGAGAGCGGAAGATCATTGCAGCAGCAAGACACTGCGCTTGCTGCTGCTGCTGCTGCTGCTGCTGCTGTGGTTGCCCGTAGTACTACTACTGGTGGTGGTGGTGGTGATGGTCATCATGGGTGGAGTACTACTGATGTTTGCGCGGCTGCCAATCATCATCACGACTCCTCTCGGGTTGCCACTCCTGCGAGTTCAGGCGGGGGCAACAAGCGTAAGCGACGGCCTGCGGGTACACCTGGTAAGCTGCTTCCGATTCTCGAGCTCCCGACCTAGGTGCTTCTAGATCATTCCTGCAGCTAGCGTTATTCAAGCATACATACGCACTTGTAAGACCTTGATTTCCAAAGGATCATGCACATCTCCTAAATTTATTGAGAATGAGAGCCTTTTGCTTCAAAGCAGTGGGAACCCTAGTCTCAGCTCGGCTGCAGAGAGACAGAATATGTATGTGTGCTATTGCCGTTGCTAGAGCCGGTAATACTCACAATATCAAAACCTAAGCGGCACGATTTTATCCGTGAATTCGGCAGAACTACATCCTGGAGTTCCAAGTCGTTCTTTGCAGTAAGTAACATGGCTGTGTCTACAGCTTAGCTTGCAAGTGTGGTGTTATCCATAGATCACCGTCGACTAGAGTTGTCAAAAGCTCAGAGATAAATGGCTACTGAAGCTGATTAGCACCTTTCTTGCAAAATTCACATTCTTGTCTTGAACATAGATCTTTTTTGGCAGAAATGTGAAATTGTAAGAGCAAACTAGGAGTTTAGTCTCACTAATAAAACCTGGGTAACATAATTTTCTGCCGACAGCCAAAGCTCAAACTGATGTCAAGAAGTTCAATCCAACTAGCCAAGAAAGGCGTACATACACAACTACTGTTTAATATGCCAAAATGTGCAGATCCAGATGCGGAGGTGGTGGCACTGTCTCCAGAAACCTTGATGGAATCGGACAGATACGTTTGTGAAATTTGCAATCAGGGCTTCCAACGGGATCAGAACCTTCAGATGCACAGACGTCGCCACAAGGTAGATTGCAATCATGAATGAATAGTGTAATCGAAATTTCATTGTGATCTCTGATAGTGTACTAGACATATACAGAAGCTGGTGCTGGCAAAAATCTATATTCATTATGAGTCCAGCAGTGGGTCCTGCATCTGCAAAGTGTTCTGGTACTACGTTTTCTCGAACTTCAGTCTTTCTCTTCACAGTGCACATTATGTTATATGATTCAAGCTTCGAAGTCCTTCAACGTTTTCCTGATTTGCGTGTGTGCAGGTACCATGGAAGCTGCTGAAGAAGGCTAGTTTGATCACCCACAAACGTGTCTATGTGTGCCCGGAGTTGACGTGCCTGCACCACGACCCTTCACATGCACTGGGCGACTTAGTTGGTATCAAGAAACACTTTCGTAGGAAGCACTGCAACGAGAAGCAATGGGTATGCGACAAGTGCTCCAAAGGCTATGCTGTGCAATCAGATTACAAAGCCCACTTGAAAACCTGTGGCACACGTGGTCATTGTTGTGATTGCGGAAGAGTGTTCTCAAGGTACGTGAGGAAACACAATTCACAGATAGTCTCGCTCAGACTTAGTCATACAATCATGCAGCTGAGTGGGTATTCATGGTTGGCGTGCATGCAACAGGGTCGAAAGTTTCATTGAGCACCAGGATATGTGCAATGCTGCCGAAGAGCAGAAGCTGGCCGGGAGCATGCAGCGGGGTGACAATGAAAAGCAGCACTTAAGGAAGTCATCCACGACCTTGCAGCACATGAGCAGTCCTATTACAACGGCCGGGCGCAGAAACATCCTGTCGAGCTGCAATGAGGAGAGCCCCAGTCAGTCCAGCGACACTACTGCAGCTCCATTTGCACATTCGGGAATCTCAGACAATACAGCTGCTTCTGCGGATTCCTCCAGATTGAATGAGCAAGTGATCAGTACCAAGACGTTCGACAGCAATAGCCACGAGGTCGAGGCCGTCAGTGCTGCTGTGGTCGCGGGGCCCACGTCCTGGGTTCATCACGAACGTCGACGGTGTATTGAATTGCAGCAACTCTTACCGTCCGCGACGCAGGCGCTGCATGAGAGATTGGAATCCTACTCCGAATCCGCGTTGCAGGCATCTAGCACTCCCCATGACACGAGACTCCTGGAAGCGGTCTCATCAACATCCCGCAGGTCTCATGCAGAGACCACTCGCGGACTTATAAGCTCCGAACTTTGTCCAGATATGTCCTTGTCGGCGGATTGCAAATCTCTAACTCCCAACTGTTGCCGAAGTATGGACGACGTGGTTAACACGCCACCATCTCTGCAGTTGACGATTGGACCTTATAGTAAGGAGTCGGCAGAGGTGAATATATCAAATGATCGAGGGTCGAACTACGTGAACACCCTCCAACCTGCTGGAAGTATGGACAGAAAACCCCATCTTGATGCGGGAGCGGATCACAGATTAAACGTGGTTGGTACAATGTCGAACTACCAACAATTGCAGCAAGATCGACCGGTTGATGCTGGTGAAGCTGCACAAGTCGTCAGGTCCGGTTGCAACAAGGGAATAGGCGAGGACTTAGCTCTTTCATTCCCAGCAGCAACCGCAGCTTCGGTACTACAGCCAGCTGCTGCTGCTAGGAACGAAGCACTAGTCGTATTCGAAGAAGCAGGTGCAGGGAATGTTACAAAAGCCGTGACCATGAGCGTGAAAGAATTTCGAACCAGCCAAAGATCGAGACTTCCAGTTCTTCGTGATGATTCAAGCACAACTACAGCTGCTAGGACGCAAGAACCTGCAATCAATGCTTTTAATCAGCAGGAGTCAAGTGCTGCACCACCAAGGAACAGTTCATATCCTCCTGTAATTATCAAGACAAGCAGATCGGCAAACTCCAGCTTACAATATACTCCTTCATATGCGGATCGTGGAAGCGGTTTGAAATCTCAAGTCGTGGACCTTGAGAGGACGTCGTTGGAATCAGGTACACAAGATCGTCATAAATTTATCAGAGATTAATCTTCTGCAGGGGACCTGCTCTCAGAGTTCATGTATTTGCTTTTCGATAGACACAACACTGGTCACCTGATCTTGTGTAGCTACATTTGCTAAAGTGATTTACAGTGGTGGTGAACCTCCTGGGACGATCAAGTTCCAACTAGGTGCAGTTCCATCATACATCCTGTTGATAACAATGCGTTGAGAACAAGAAAATGTCGTTTCTCTTACACAAAAAGCCACGACTCATCACACATGTGTGAGGTGAACTCTGTGGTTTCATCCATTACAATGTACAACACGTGGAGTTTATTGTGGAGAATGTTACAATAAAATGACAATTTATCTCACACATGTGTCATGAGCGGCTGCCATTTGTGTGAGAAAATTCACATTCTCTTGTAGTGGTTGGTGCTCAGTTGATTCAGAGCATGACATGAAACTTGCTGATCAGGGACAACACGTTTGCCAGTTTCATGTTGGATGCAGCGGACTAGACTCAGAATGTTACCTAACAACCTGATCTGCTGTTCTTCTTGTGATCGACAACAGAGACTGCAGCTGTGCGTGAGGATTTGATTTGGGCTGCTCAAAGGACAAGTAATATAGTTCAACTGCAGCCACCTCCTCAAGTTGCACAGCGTTCGACTCCTGAACCAGCAGCTGACAATCACCCCGGCGGTGGTCCCACACAATATGAGAAGCATGCACGTAGCCAGCAGCGGGGTATCTTCCATTCTGAATTTCTCATTGTTCCTCGCGCAGTCGAACGGACAGGCTTAGCAGCTTCCAGGCAAAACGAATTGGGTGCAACCGCCGCATGCGCTGATGAAGCAAACAAGGCAAGACTAGAACAGGTTGGTTCGATTTTATCAAGAATTTTTCATACCTTGAAAGCTTCTGATTCCTAACCTAAGATACTATCACTCACTAAACGCAGATCACTTAAAAACTGACCTAATTTTTCCTTTGTATTTGGAGGTTCCTCACCAAGCAGAACCTTCGTCGGAGATAGAGAGGCGCACCTTACCCTGGACCTGCCATTCACCTATACTTAATATCCTCGAATTGGAAGGTTCCGCATTGGAAGACTTCCCTATCCAACTCATGATAAGATTGTTCCTAGACGTACGTGAGAGCGTATTGAGAGGAATATTATTCCCAGAGACATATTGACAATCCAAATTATTATGCTTCCCTTCTATGCTTCAGGACTACAGCTATAAGCACTGGACCACTGGCCACAACCCTTCGTGGCTCATTTTACTATGTTTGCATTCAATTTGATTAAGCACAATAAGTTTGCACCCAGTTGTTGATACTATTTTGGGCTGGTGATTAACAATTCCTACAGGCGAGGACAGAAATGAACTCGGCGTGGTTAGACCTGGCTGCAGCGAGACGCACCAAGGAGCAGGCGCGACTGGAGAGTACTGAAGCCCAAAACGAAATCGCACGGGCTGAAGTTTTAAAGCGCGAAGCGAGAGAGCAGATCCAACAAGCTTCCGCTGAGAAAGCATACGCAGACCACGCCAGAGACGTGGCCAAACGACAGATGGACATGGCAGAGGCCGAGCTTGCAGATGCGAAACGAATGCGCGAGCGGGCTCAAGCTGAGATCGACACATCGAGACTAATTCTGAAGGAGCAATCCGATCAATGCAGCTCCGTAGACGCGGCGATCATCAGGGCTAGCCCCCGTGATCATCAATCCTTGCGAAGTTCATGCTGCAGCTACGTCTGTCAAGTTTGCTGCAAATCAGACCAACCGGTGGGCAGGGACTTGTCTTTGGGGTTGCAACAGACTACAACCCACAAGTCTATACCAGTGCAGCCTGGCTTCGTTTCCTCGCATTGGCCAGGAACAAAGACCGATCACAAGATTCTCCTTTTACAAAACGCTTCCAACGAAATCCGCAATAGAGCAGCTGCTGCTGCAGGTCTTGTAAACTACCATACAGAGCGGGAAAATACGTTCGAGGCCGTCGCCGGCGCCAGATACGGTGACAATGATCATAACGCTAGTACTAGGCTCTTATCCCACATGATAGGGGAGTCATCAGCTGCATGCCGCAGGTGGTCAGCTGCTAGTCTGGCAGGAGTTACAGCAGCAGGCCGAGACGGCAGATGTAGTCCTGGGCTTTTAGCAGCCAACAGTATACCAGCTACTTTTGCAACTAACATGAGCTGCACTATAGAAGCGACGGGTAGTGTGAATCCTAGAACCAGCACTGATCATCATTCCCAATCTGGAAGCTAGCTAGCTGAGGCAGCGAGCATTGATTCCAAGATTCATGACTCCTGCAGTACCTAGATTCTAGACACATGACTAGAACCGCTTGGGCTCATCTAGGTTTTAGATTCTTCGTTTTCAATCTCGTGATCTGCAGTTTATCAAAGCTGCCATGCATCGTCCCCGTAGGAAAACCCCAAGAATTTTCCAAAGACAATATGTATTAAAACGCAGGTCAGTGAACTGGTGAACTGTGAATAGCTGCTGGATCCTTGAATTAATGTCAGCTAGATACTAATATCTAGAGCAAGCTGGTTGTTAATGTTCCCTGGATGTTACTGCAGGTCTTATAAATCTGCGCGTTGAAGACTTAGAATCACCAGCTTGAACATGAGTTAACCTGCATGACAGCGAGCTGTACTTAGAGCAGGATCCATAAATTATTTAATCACGCCTACATGTACAGCTCAGTTGCTCGTGTACATTCATGAACTTTGGGTCTGCGTCTGTAGTTCATCAAAAGTGTTTCAAAGTTTTCTACAGAAAAAATCCGGTCAGCTGGCTCTTGTTCATCGAGTCCTTATCTATGGAGCTGCAGAGTGGGTCTGAAGATAGACTGAATATATAGTCAACTGTAGCAGCTAGCTACAGCAATAAGTCGATATTGAGTCAGTCAAGGAAGAACGTACGTAGATGTATGTCGGATGTCTAGATCATCATCAGCTGGGTGCTTTCCGTTGACAAGCTAGCAGCCATGAAAATTTTGCATCACATGCAAGCTTTGCTTTGCTGCAAGCGAGCTTGTAGTGCAGTAAGTCTATTTTCCAAACACAAGTTATAGCTAAAAAGGCGCGATCAACAAGATCATTGATCCAGAATGTAATCATCCGGTAGACCTTTAATTAAGGAGGAGTTTTCGTACGACTCCCTGTGTGCAATGTGGGAAAGCTATGAGTTATCCCTGTTAGAAATTCCTCTTCGAAACAATGTCGAAAGCAAAATTGGTTACTCCCAATAAGCGCTTTCCAACCAAGAAAAAATTACCAACTTCCCCTTCGACATTGGTTCCCAGTACCCTTCTAGATGACATAATTGAATTGTCCCTGTGAGGCTCCCTGGGAATGTTGCAAAACTCCCTGTGTTGCACAATTCCCAGTTACTTCCCGTTTTAGTCTATTCTTGGAGGTAAAGTTACACAATTTTCCCACAAGGGGATCATCCGGCAGCTTCTTGTCTGATTCTGAATATACACCTGCAGGCATATTGTTGAAGCTGGGTTGACTTCGAACAAGAGTACGTAGTCAATGACAAGCCCCCAAGCGGCCTTCGTATCCAAGGGATCCGGCCGAAGTACAACACAATATCATAGTCTACGAGCTAGACTCTGGAGGAATGTCGGCGCTGTTCTCTTCGAGACTGCAACAATATGCGGAAGCTTGTCCTTAACGTCGTGTCGACATCTTATATGACATTAGATTGAAATTATATACATGTCGCTCGGTTCGTTCTTGCTTTCTTAATTTCTTTCTGAGAAGGCGATTGAAGATTTGTTTTTTGGTTCCTTGACGCCGTGATGGGCTCAGGATACTATTTTTAAATAGTGCAAATCTAAGGAATTTCTTGTACTCTTCTGCCTGCTGCGACCATTTTGAAACATATGTAAAATTAGTACCCCTGCTTCACGGCGCAGCTTCTAGTATTGTCCAGATCAGGAATTAGTAATTTGTATCTAGCTAGGCGGCCGAAACAAGTACACAAGACGCTGCGTGACTGACCAGCTGGGCCAATTAGTTACGACTTTATGTTAGAACGGATGATCGATTGAGGCCCGGCGTAATATTGCTGAACAATCATCCGTTTGCACCTGAGTTCACGCCATTCGAAGTCGACGAGCTTTAATATTCAGGACAGCTAAAACATCTAGATACAAATTATAGCAGCTGAATATCATCTGCTGAAATAATGTTGCAGACAAAGGGCAGGTAGGGATCTAGAGGACAGATAGGGGTCCAAGCACGCTAATAGGACCCAACAGGTGATTACTTGAAAAAACATTGTGTGGATACTTGCGGCATCTATAACCTGAGAGTCCAATAATTGGATCCCAAGTGCTGTCATGAATATTGTTTGGAGTATAAGTGCAGTGACAGGATCACACGGAATTGGCGATCACCTATAAGCTAGCTGCTGCTCTAGTCTCACATACATTGTATGCACAAAGTAGAGGTGTCGTGTTAACGGATGGCCCCTGCACACTGAGAGTCGACGGTTATAATATCCAGAGAATTGCAAACTTGTTGCGACCTGCGCCAGCTTTTCGCAGTTTGCGGTTGCCCCACCGATTGATTTAATAGCTAGCAGCAGCTCAGGCAGCTGCCTGAAAACCGCTTGAACCTCGGCAAGTTATATGGCTGCACGTCATCACTGAACTACACGTAATTGGACCTGTAGCCTTGGTGCTGTAGATACTGTAGTATACTGTGATGTGTTTTCGTGTGATGCTAGTACACTACAATTGATGGAAGTAGTCGACAACTAGTAATCCACACGCGGAGGGCTGTTGTTTGACGGACACAAGGGACGTTCTTGGCATTCATCCCAGCTGTAGTTTCATAACCCGCGAATTGAGACTCGAGGTTTCAAATGATATATGTGTAGTTACTTTTGTACGTCGTTAGGTATGTTATTGCAGATCTCCATGAGGGAAGACTTGTAACAAAGTTGATTTCGTAAGTTGTTGCTCTGGATAACTGCTTGTAACATTTCTCATGAGTACACGAACTTGTTTGAACTTTCAACAGAGATAGGTTTTCGGTCGATCTAGTCTCAAGAATTCTTCACAATTTTAATAGTCTCAGGGTCTCTGATATTTCTCTTGAACTTGGGAAATCGTTTCATTAGGCTGCTGTGATCACAGATTATGTAATCATAGCAGCTTTCCATTAATTTTTTTCAACTAGCTGTGCTCATAGTCATCTCACAGCCCTATGCCCTATGGGCCCTGCATTGACCAATTTCAGGAGGTGTGAGAGCTGTGAGTCAATTGTGACACACCATCCAATGACATCTATCTTTTTGTCCATGAGAACATCTTTTCCAAAGGTTTCTGATAGGATTATATATTTTCAACGCATATGCAGCTCTCCAATGGAAATTGACTGACCCTGCATCAAGAAACAAGGCCCGATGTGATCAGTGGCTTTCCGATAGGGTGCTGTGATGAGTAGGGTGCTGTGATCAGAGCACGCTGTGTGTAACTTTGATCACAGAACCCTAACCGAAAGAGACCCTTAGTACTAGACATCGTGCAAGCTTTCAAGACATGATGATCATCAGACGTATCCAAAATTGTGAGCATCAAATTTTGCCCAAAAACTTTCCTTGTCCGGAACTTAATTCTAGATAGATATACAGTTTTTGCCCACGATTGAGAGAAAGGTCTCTAGGTTCAAGTGCAAGCTCAGCTAGTATGCGCAGGGGCCCTCCCTGAAATGACGTCGAAGACGTCATTTACCCCGCCCCCTGACTCTGTACACCGCCTTTTGTTTTGTCACAGAATATGCACCTATGTTCAAATCATCATGAACCAGGACGCAATTGGGTATTCCTGATTGTTTCTGGAATGTGCACGTACTCGTCTACATATAGACATGCAGCATCTTCAAACTTTCGTTGAAACAACAGATTACGCCAGCTTACACTACTGTAGCTGCAAAAGGTCTAGAGATTTTTCAAGCAAAGCTGCGCGGGGCGGCCCCAAGTTTGTGCACAGTCCAAAGCGACTACTCCAGAATCAGCAGCTCTTTTAAGATGCACCACGAGATTGTACTGCACTCTCGAAGTCAACATATTCCTTGTCCAAAGTTGCAAGCTCGAGTGCCCCCACAAAGGCACCGAAAGGGCTCATCAAAAAGCTTCAACCTTCAACAAAAGAATTCCAGAGAAAAATTCAAGTCTGATCAAAGAACTCGTAAAATGCAGCCTTTAAGGATCCCCGCGCGCGGGCCCTTGCACAAAAGGCGGGAGGGGGGGCAAAAAAAAAGTGTTTGACAAACAAGCACTTCAAACTCATCGCAACACGATTTCACTTTCTCAACAGCATCAGCTGCATGTAGCTACATACCGCCGGGGATATGAGATACATAATGCTGCAACGCAGCATTGCGTATAAGCTGCTGTGTCTAGATCGACTTGCAACAATTGGCTCGTTAGACTTGGGTACAGGGGCTAAAGACTAATCGAATCATCCAGTAAGGACAATTTTAGTTGAATTAGATCATGCCACGTGCTCGAGCAGCTAAAAACCCATGTTAAAAATGTCTTTCATGAATCAAACTCTGAACTTCTTCCTCACAGTCGTCCAATCTACTTCGTCCAAAGTTATCTCCAAAATCAGAGTGCAAGATCTTCTTCCTTCCTCAAAGTCCAATCTTCTTTCTTCCTGAACCTCTCAAGGTCCAATCTTCGTCCTTATCTCATAACTCAAAGTGCAACCTTCTTCGACCTCAAAGGTTGCGTGCTTACCTCATAGTATTAAATCAAAGGTGCAATCTTTGGCTTTTTAGACTGCAGGTATGGTTCAATTCCAGGTTTGGAACCTGGCTCAAGTCTTTCTGAAAACAACCAAGCTTTATCATCATCATCATCACCAAGTCCTTTTTCTTTTTTCTTTTTTTTTTCCTGGTTCCCCCTTGAACACTGAAGTAAAGCTTGGAAAGCATAAAAGATTATATTTGGGAAGGAATTTCTACTTTTCTTTTCCATCTTCCTCGCCCCCACTCTTCGCATCACTGAAATTGTATAATATATTTCTAAAGTGGTAATAATAGTGTACAAGGCTTTATTTGATTGGGTCTTAAACCAGTGCGAATCTTGTTTTCAACAAATTTGGTCGTTTTTTTCTCAACAAAACATTGCGAATTTTGTTTTGGAACAAAAAAAAGATTTTTCTAGTGTAAATTTGACTAATTTTTCGAAGCTTTTGAAAATATTCGCCCAATGACTATCAAAATATTGGAAAAAAGAAAGAAAGAAAGAAAGAAAGAACTCAGGTCTTGATTGTCGCTATTGTATATATATGTCCATTTTAGCAGCTTTACTTGAGTGGGAAAAGTTTCGAAAATAAGTCATTGCCTCGCGACCTTAATGCATGTTTGGTGTCTAGCCTCCACTAAATTGATAAGCTTTACCGCCCAAAGGAAAAAGCCATAAGTCGTAGCTTTCCTTCCTTTCATAAAGTATCCAAGTTCTTGATTTGAGGTGAAAAGTAGCCAGGCTAAGTATGAGCAACACTTTAAGGGGGAAAATGTGACCCCCTTGGAAAATCGGCACCTACTAGACTAGTCTTAAAAATTCCCAAAAAACAAATTTGGGTTGGTTCTGAACATTATAGATATTCCACCCTTCATACAAGTATTGTTGTATAATATTCAAATGCATCAAATTATAAACATAACAAAGGAGTTTTATGTAAGTGGAACTCGAATCTTAATGCTTAGACAACTCTAAAATAATTAATACTTAATAAATCAAAGGTGGAGTTTACAATTTAGGAGGGTCTATTTGTGTCATAGTCCATAAGTAATGGTTATGGATTTATTGTTTGTAATGGAATTGAAGAATGTGTTTAGAACTTTGAAGCCTTTCACAACACTTTGGGAGTTCAAAATGGTGAAGGTCAAAAATCAAGGAAGGAAATATCTTTTTGTATGAATTTTTTTTTTTTAATTGTGTAACTTTTTCCAACTCGTCCATTTAGATGTGTTGATTTATATTTTCCAAAACCTATCTTTAATAAAGGTGTTTAAAATAAGGTGACAAGATCTTGGACATGGAAAAAGATGTTACAATAAGTTAACATCATTAAAAGGTTTTTCTCGAAATTATGGACACTTCAAATGGAACTTTAGTTGAATGAAATATGTGCTTTTATTATTGATTTGAACTTGAAAACCCATTATTTTATAGCTAATTTTCAAATCATTTTATGTCATAAAGAATAATGTTGGGCAGTTAATTTCTTTTTTCATAACCACTTGTTCGAGTTCTCAATTTTCTTTTCAAAAAAGGTTCATACCTTGTTTCGTTTTTTTTTCCCACTTATGCTCAACCAATTCTTTCACAACTAGTTTTTAACTCATTCAAATTAGTCAATTATATTAAGTCAATTCTTTAATTTCATTTTTTAATTTTCATAGGGCAAAAAAATCAGCGATCATTATAAAATTTCATTATCTAAACAAAAATATGTCATCACATTTTGAAGATATACAAGAAAAAAAATATTAATTTTTTTTTAAAAAAGTTCATTTTAGGTGCAAATTTTATAAGGTGTACCAAAATCTTATTACAACGTCACCTTCTTTGGGTTTTTTTATTTAGTCATTTTTTACCATGTAAATCACATTTATGGATGATTATGATGGAATTTATATTTATAATAGTCTAAAATATAATCATCTTAAAAATTTGACAACTTTTGATTCATTATTTATGATGAGGATCAAAATATAATGTATAAAAAAATTGCTATAAGGACTAGGCTTTTTTTGTCCTATGTGGTACGCCTTAAAAGATTTTCACCATCTTGTGCAAGTGAAGTTTCAAATTCATCTAATTCATGCTATAAATTTAATTTAAGATCTATTACATCTATCAAATTATTAATAGCCTTATAACTCACCTTTGCATCATTTGGCTAATTCTTATTCACAAAAATTAATTTTTTGAAAGTTATTTGATTATAAATGATATATCTCAAATTGGTGAAAATTTCAAACCTAACTTTTTTTTTTTAGTTTCAATTTGAAAACTTATAATCCCTAATATCTATAAAACCAAAAAGGTTAATAGTTGAAAACATAATTTTATATTGTTTACACCGCTCAAAAAACATTTGATATCTTTAAAAGATATGGTTCATTCTTCCCTTTAACTCAAGCTCATGGATAATGGTTGCATTCAAAACATCATTCAACAACTAGTGACCCTTACACTGGTTTAAGATGCAAGCAATAACAACAAAAAACATGATGTCTATTATGGTCTATGGTATATACCATGTGAGTGGAAGGGGCACATAGCCATGTTGACCTTAAGACCAATTTGCTTGCTATAACAAAGGGCAATGGCTTCTCAAAATTAAAAAGTTTTTTGAAACATGATCACTTTGCTTGCAAACTTGCACTATTTAATCTTATTAATTAGAATGAACAATTTGGAATACAAAAATTGAAATCAATGTAACTTACATATGCATTCTTTGAGTTCTTTTGATTGGCATGTTCAATTTTTTGGGCTTGAAGTGTAGTAATGCAAGCCTTTCCCTAACTTTTAAAACCATGCAGTACATTTCTACAAATCTATTTAAATAGATTTAATTGAAACATACTTCAAACCTCACTAACAACTTTTTTTTCAACAATTGCATGTCAATAAGCTTTAAAGAAATTCATTATGCTTATTCTCAAATGTCCTTTTAAAAACTCATAAAATCCACATGAAAAAAATATTGTCATTAATCAATTCAAGTTTTATTTTTTCAAAATCATAAATTTACCAATTTTTATTTCTATTTCTATTTCAAAGAAGCCGTAAGTTCAAATTTTTCCAAACATAAAATGTAATAAATTACACAATGAATGTTCAATAAAAGGCCACTATGAACATGGCAACTATGCCTCACAAACATAGCATTATGACATTCTTGACCATTCTTGACAATCAATTCATGTTTGAAAAAGTTACAAAATAATATTGAAAGTTGCATTCATGTAAAGAAAAGCTCCATGAGATTCAAAACTTTCAAATCATCAAATTTTCAAAAATGATTTAATAAAGGTTTTTCAAAACAACAAATCAACAAATTGAAGTTGATATTGTATCCCACAAAATCTCTATTAGGTCATTCTTAAAATTTTAATGAATGCAAAGGATTTCTATACATTTCAAACCTTAGCCCATGTGTGAGGCATATGTTATAAATATCATCAAATGAAGGTTCCAAATTTAGACCAAACTCAAATTGTCTAAATAAACATAATATGCAAAAATGCCAGATGTCAAGCTATGATTTAATGTTTATAATTGTATAACCT
>Ga0209208_10008163_pt1 | contig 14025 bp, 14 predicted proteins | sample S1TSphfallax_3_FD_187694 | JGI IMG/M metagenome (GOLD analysis project Ga0209208, IMG submission 187694) | Host-associated microbial communities from peat moss isolated from Minnesota, USA - S1T2_Fd - Sphagnum fallax MG (SPAdes) (version 2) | ecosystem: Host-associated > Plants > Peat moss >...
ACTCCCTATTTTAAATTTATGAAAAAGAAACCAAATCGGAATTAAAACCAGACTAAAATTGGAATTGGGAACTAGCCTTTATCGAATTCAACCCACAATTAGAATTGGTCCCAAAACCCATATTATATTAGTCTTCACTTTTTATTGGTTGTAGAATGATCGTAACCGGAAAATTTTCAGTTTTGGGCTATGTCAAGGTAGGTAAAGAACTGGATCGAAGTTGGGAATGTGAAGAACTAGGACTTGGAGGTTCTATCAAATTCTCAAAGTATACTTGAAGGTTCTAATAACTTCTAAGGTTCGAGCCTAATAACTAGAAATGACCCAACAGCCGTTTAAAGACGGAACTTGTGGCTAATTATACAATTTCAAACCCTAATAATAATGTGTACCAAGCTTCGTAGTGGATTGTTGCCCATTAAAATTGTAATTGGACATTAGTAATAAAAAGGAATCAAATGTGGTTTAATAACAACAAATAACTTAGCCCGAAATTTGATGTCTATGTGCAATTAAATACTTTTGTATGGGTCAAATCGCAATTCAATGCTCAGGACAAATAATCAGAGAGAATTCAGATCTCTAAAAAACATGCCCTAAATGTCTCAAGTGGTTTGCAATTGGGGATGAATTGCAAGTGACATTATTTATTTTTATATTATTTGCGTTCAGCAAAGTTGAATGTGCCTAACTCATTCATGTTGACTAAAGATCATCAAACAAAAAAACCTGTTCAAATGCACAAAAATGTCTTTCACCTAAGAAAATTGGTCGAATAAAATTCATCAAAACACCATCAACATGTGCGCTCATGAATGGGCATTTTTGTGTGTGGAGAATTTTTGTTGTTTGGTAGTTTTTATTAAAAAGAAATATTTGTCAAATATTCTCTTTTTTCCCCCCAAAAAAAATCTGAAATATTGTCATGTTTCTACACATTGTTCAAGCAAGTAGAAAAAATATAATTTTTTTAATAAATATTTATTTTCATAGCTAGTCTATTATCAAACATGGCTAAATCTCCTTGTGAATGATCACCAATGTGACAACATCACAAAGCTTTGCCCGTGAATGATTTTCCTTCCCTTATGTAACGGCTTTAACACATGTGAGGTCGAGAGCAAAAACATTAATTTCTATGAGTGAGTTATGGTTCTAAATGGTGTCCAATGTTACGATACCATGCAATAATGAAAGTCCCCTTCATTGCTTACTCATAAGGTCCTTCGCTTTTAAATCATTGAAAGAAATGTAGTCCTCTTTGGGGGGCCTGGGGAGGGAGGCGCCATTAAATATGGGGCATTAAAAGGTTTCACTTGAATTGATGTGGGGGGCGCAGGGAGGTAGACTAGGGGATGTCGCATGTGTGGGACAGAGTATGGAGAGTCACAGGGTTGCTTTTAAGGATTTTGTGATGTAGCCAAAGTGCTTAAAATCGAAGCTTAAAATCTTTTGATTGATCCATCTTTGCTTTCTAAATACAAAGAAGAATGTCAAGTTCTTGTTTGCACATCCATCAGGGTTTTAATAACTTACAATGAACTAAAAATGAAGAAGATATGGAGCTGAAACTAGATATGGGTTTAAACTTTTTTTTTTCAATTTTTTTGAAATAAATTATCTCTCACTCTCTTCTTGTATTTTATGTGTTTATCCTTTACTTTTGGTGTTCAAAGAACATTTTAGTCCTCCAGATTAAGTGTTCAATGACACAAAAAAAAATCACTCAATTTGGTTAAAGAATGAGAAAAATATTTTAAAATGTTCAATTATAAGTACATGTTCGGTGATGGGCGATTCTACTCTATTAAAAAACCAGTTTGCCAGAGCAGATTGTTAAAGGTAGGTGAAATAAAAACAGCAACTGAGGTAACCTGCATGGTTAGCTAGGGAACTGAAACCCGACAGAAAACTGTTTTTCGTGACCAGTTACCATCCATCCTTTTATGGTACGCTGAGTGGGTACCGTCTGGTTGTCAATTGGTAATTGATCATGACTCTCATCCAAACGAAATCTGCAGGATACTTTCCAGTCAAAAAGAGAATGAATATCATCGAAGTATCGTGTTTCGTCCACTCGCCTGCAGCTTGGTCGTTGGATGAAAACTCCTCGTCTCCGTGCCGCTGCTTGCTTGCTTGCTTGGCCGTTTCCTTTCCCCGTGTGGTGCCTGTTTTGCGTCCTCGCGCTTGTGTGTGTGCGCGTGTTTGTTTTGGATTGCATTGTGTGTGTTTTTCACGAAGATCGCAGGTGCGCAGAGGTGTTTGCGTGGATGTGTGTGTTCCTTTTTGCGTGCAGATCGTCAACTCCATCAAAAAACCAAAAAAAAAAACGGTACAAGCTGTGTACGCACCACGCCCTTGTTGCTTCGGTGGTGCTGGTTGTTGTCCTCGAGATCATGGCAGATGAAGGAGGAGAAGAGCAGCCCGAAGAGGAGGTGGCAAGTTTGGTGTGTGTACGTCTGAACGTGAACGACAATGACCGCGTTTACGTGAAGTCAAGCTGGCGGAAGACCAGCTTCGGCATCGTCGTTCTCAACAATCAAGGTGGCGAAGCATGGTCGTGCGACGGTGCGTAATCAACACAGACTCTGTGCGTGCGTGCGTGCGTGCGTGTTTTTTCCCGTTCTTTGTTTTGGTGGGTGCTTGCTTGTACGTGTGAGTGCGCGCATTTGGGTTGAGGATTGTAGTCGTCGTGTTGTTCTCTGCAAGGGTCGAATTGGCGTTTGTATCATAGTGAACTGATGTATTCTGGTTCGAAGTCGTCGAGAGCAGACTTTCGCGGACCTGATGAGTCTGAGCTGAATTTTGCAGTGAGCGCAAATCCGCAACTGTTTTGCCCTTGTGTACATACTTCTCTGGTTTCAGCTCTGTTAGAGCATCTCCACCGGAAATATGTGGCCCTTTCACCAGAAATGTTGGATGAGGTGCAGCAGTCATATGCAGTCGATCCACTCGAAGAAAAGACTGCTGTGACTCTGGAGAAATGAACAGCTTTCTAGAGGCCTCCAATGGAAGAGTCTAATAAATACAATCAAATCGTATTTATTGACTGCTCTCTCTGTTTCTCATTTGCTAGATAGTTTGATTGGCCCAGGTGGGTTGCTATTAGTAGTAGTCTCCCGGCTATTTTTTGCTGTCGGAGTTTTGAAGAGTAAATAACTAAAACTTGGATGTGAGAAATATTTTTTGCAGGGTCACATACTCAGCACCTCTGGAGATGCTCTTACAGCTCTTGTGGGGTGTGTTGTGTTGGGTTGGGCAGTGGTAGAGAAGGAAGTGGCAGAAGCAGCAGCACTACAAGGCAAAAGTGTGAGACAATACATGGAAAATGCTCGCAGCCATCTGAGTGCACAACAGCCACACTCAACTTACTCCTTCTACACAATTGACGGGAACCACACACAGGTTAGAAAGAAAGAAGTAGTTGTTGACACATGAAGGAATGATCATAGTATTCCTATCTCTCTCTCTTTTGGATTGATTCTGTTGCCAAAAAAATTTTGAACAATTGAGTCCTTGATTGATCAAAGAAGTTCTTGACATGATGGAAGATCATAATATCTATCTCTGTTTTGGATTCCATTGCCCAAAAAAAAAATGTTTGAATGCTCAATTGAATCCTTGATTAATCTTAAGACTGGTCACAAATTCTTTGTTCACTGGTTTGAAATTGTTTCTTCCTTATTTACAAGTTTTGCTCTGGCGTTGCCTGGAATGGATGTGGCAGCAGTACTTGTCTTGGACAGGATGCGCAACAAACAATGCGCAGCAGGTGTTGAAGGTGGTTCTAAGGTTACATCGGATGTCTGACACGTCCTCTGTCACCAATGCTTTCTTTGATGTATTGATTAACACTGTGACCAATCTCCAAGTAAATAAGTCTTTCTTTCACATCACCCCTGGAGTTCATTTGTCTGCTTTGTGCGTTCATCATGAGTTTGAGAAACAGAGGTGATACATCTTTTTCTGAAGCAATTCTTAAAGATGCGTACTTCATGGCATGAAGTTTATTTCTAGAGTTTTCTTTTATGCACTATAGAATGGTTGAGCCCCCTAGGGGGCCATTCCAAGGTCTGGGGTGGTGGATACAACAATTTTAGAAAAACATTCATGTTAAACAGACATTTTGTTCACTATTATGAGTAGACTATGATCATTGTTGGAAGATTATGTGATATAATGTGGTCAAGAAGAGGACATAATCGGCCCCAAAATTATGTGCAACACATGTGACTCTGTTGCAATAGAATGTGTAAACCATTCTTCCATTGTACCAGATTCACAAGAGAGATGGGATGATATTACTATGAAGTGTCTGATGTTCTAAGAAGGCAGCAAGGGGGAGGCAGAGAAATCAATCATGCTAAAATAATGTTCAACATGCAGGCCCAGACATTTGCAGCCAAAGAGAGGGCACACAAAGCTGCACTAATACATCAGATGCTCAAACGAATCCAAACAGCTGGGGTGAACAGATTCACTGCAAAGAGGGCACATAAGTCTAATGACTTAAACATGGGACAAAACAAGGGAGAGGCCAGTTATGGTGTATCTGCTGCTAGACGGAAGCTAAACACAGTTCCTCTACTCAAGTTACAGCCTGCCTTTCAGTCCAGTTCCCTGGTGTGCAGCCCACAGAGTGGTCCCAGCACCAGCAGCCTCAATGTTAATAATTCTCAACCCTACTTTCTGTCAGAAGCCCCAAATTCATGTCTCAGGGATGCTGGCCAGATTGTCACACACATGGCTTCTCCTGAGCCTATTGTATTCAACCCTTCAAGAGTGGATGTGAGTGATGAAGTAATGGATGAGGACAAGTGTCATGGTGATGAGGAGTCGGGGAGGAGATTCTATACTTGTGGAATAATATCAGGAGAAAAACTGAAACCAAGACTGCAGCTCTTGTCTGGGTCAGAAAGTGATAAACAGGGAAATCAAGCATCTTCTCATCATAACAGAGAGAATCTCCTAACTGTTGCTAAAACCATCTTTCCTGCTTCCAAGGTGATGATGGGCAATGATGGCAAAAGAGGGCTGATCAGCAAACAGAAAAGTGCAGGTCCTATTTGTGGAGTGGTCACAGACCCTGCCCATGCTAGACAATGTTTTGCAGGCGGTGACTCTAGAGAAGATATTATCATTCTCAGTGACTCTGAAAGTGAGCCTGGACACAGACATGGTGATATGCTCAATGACTCTGATGGAGAATTTGCAGGATTACTTGAGAAACAGTTAATGGATACTGTGGAGTTTTCGTCTGATGATGAGGCTCAGGAAGCAGCGGCAGAGCCAGTACTACTAGCAGGGAGATCAAGTGACAAGAGCAACAGGGTTACTCAGATGATATATGGGGCTGCAAAAGAAAGTAGGATGGACCAAAAGGAGCATCAGGGATCATTGAAGACATTCAGCAAGGTGGTTCTTCCTCAATGCAAGCAGAATGACAGAAGAGCAAAGGATTTAGTATACCCTCCTGCCCTCATCAGCAAAGGAAAGGGTTTTGAGGGAGAAAGAGGAGGGTGGCAACCAAGCCATTTTCAAAATCATAGGAAATTGAGAACCAGGAGTAGGTGTGAAGGTGATCGTCGTGATGCACAACATCTGGAGTTCATGTTGCAACATGACAGTCTGGACAAAGGACATATGTGGTTTGAGAGGCAGGCAGATAACCAACGTATGTATCATCACAAAAAGCAGAGAGACATATGTGACACTCAAACCACATGTAGGGTTGTGGAAGACATGATCCATGAACCAGTATTGGAGAAAAGGCTGCATTCCACTACTGGCCCAAGTCAGAAAGAGACCCTAATTCCTACTACCTGTACTGCATTCAGGTAGGCCACAAAGGAGCTACACCTCCTGAACCCTAAAAAAGTTTGTATCCATAGCAAATTCTTCTGTCTTTGGAGATCATCATATCCCTTGTACATGGAATTGTACAAGTTCATATGATGCTTCTTAAGGACAATTCTTATGGCCTTGATCTTGACAAAGAGGCCATTGGTCATTTTTGTTATTCTATGCAGGGGTCTGGCCAAAGAAGGTGAAGAATCGAAGTGGAGTACGTGGCTAAAGGAAGCCAAGATAGAGTTCCAAGAGTTCACCAGCACTGACTTATCCTCAGGTAAAGTGCATGAGGCTTCACTGAAGGATCATCATGGCAACAATTCTAAAGAGCTTGACAAGCACAACAACGATGTCAAGGATCTAACTTCTGGGCAAAAAGACAATAGCCTTCTCCAGGTGCAGCCATTGTCTTCACTGAAAAGGAAACTTTATTTGAAGAATCTTGAGCCATTTTCTACTAGTCAAACCAGTTCACTATTTCCTTTGGATAGTGGATTAAGAAGCTATGATGAGAAGAAACAACAACATGGAAATTGGGAATTTCCAATGGAACAGGAAAAGAGAAGAGACGTAAAACAGGAGCTGATATTCTCTAAGGTGAACCAGGGGAATATACTGGAAACCAAGACAACTGTGAAAGCAGAGATGAAGGAAGATGACTGCCAAAGGAATGATGAGGAGGAAAATGGATACCAGTGTCAACCAGAAGATGATACTGAGGAGGTTCCTTATGTTGGACAGACAATCTCAGAAATTCTGAAGAGCAGAGGACATGGAACACTGAAGGCAAGTAATCAACAAAACAAGTGCTGTCGTAGGCAGACCTCACGAAACAACAAAGATGTGCTTGCATGGTCAGTGAGGAGAGGACACACAGCAGCCTGTGGACTTCAAGGAGAAATTGTTCTCCCAGAATGTAATACTAAGTTCTCTCAGAACTCATGAAGGTTTCTCAGTTATATGTTCTGCAATGTCTTACTCTGATTGTCAGTTTGTCACAATGCCCACCTACATGCAATAACATAGTCTAAGAGTTGAAGAAATGTGGTCTTGTCACCACAAAGTAAGATGGCATTCCTGTGTAGAGAATTGCAGGTGCAGAGGAAAAAACTGGCTCAGAAGAGACAGACCCAGCTCTATCATCCGATTCCTCCGACGATGATGCTTCATTAATTGATCAGGAATCAGAAAGCATGATTGAACAACAAGTTCCTGATGCTGATTATTATATATTCGATGATGATCGCACTGAGGAACATGTCAAGCAGGACCAGGTTAGTCTTGACAGATCCATATCATTCCTTTACATGCAACACAGAAAAAAGTAGACCCCTTCTTTTGTGACCCCTTGCCATTTCCAGTGACATTGGACCACATGACTACATAGTTGAAATGGACACTTGTGACATACATGACTGTAGTCAAGTCGGACATTCATGACCTACATTGCAGACATGTTCATAATAGTCCTGCCTTCTCCCTGAAAGCTATTATTTCTAATGTTTTGCAATTATTTGAGTTTATAAGGAACAACCAGTTCTGGTTTAAATTATTTCAGAATCAGAGAATCACTGGTTCTGGTTCTTTGAAAATATCAGAATCAAAGAACTACTCATCCTTTCTATGTAAAAAAAACTTTAAAAATGGCAGTTTTCATGAAAGAACTGGCAACAAACTGGTGGTTTTATGACCGGTTAATTATTTTTTTCAAAAAGCAATGAGAACTGTGGTTGCATACCAGAACTGGCTCTTTGATTTTTTGAGAACCATAGTTATGAATCCTAAGAACTGCCCTGAAAACCTCTGGGGGTCTGTTCATCTGTTCCTGTTTCTTAACCTGCCCAGATAACGTGCTCGGGTCTGTTCCTGTTTCTAATAACCATTCTGATAATCTCCAGGGGTCTGTTCCTGCTTCTAATAAACACCCGATACTGGTTACTTCTTTTCTGTCAACATGTATTTGTGTCCTCTATGTTGAGGATGCATATAATCATTGCTTGATGGATGGCAATCTCTGTGTGGCAGCATAGAGTGGAATTTAATTTTTTAAGATCTGGAAGGTCAGGAAATAATGGGAACATGCTGTGAATTGTAGGTATGGGCATTGTATGATGAATTCGATGGAATGCCCCGCATGTGGGTGCATGTTAAAAAAGTGACGCATGAGCCTTCATTCAAGGTCTGGGTGTCATGGCTAGAGCCTCACAATCCATCGAAGCGGGCTCTGCAATGGCATGAGGTCAAACCCCAGTAACTTTTCTCCTCACCTTGTTCCTCAACAGCAGCTTCAATAGCTCTGATTTCTCTACATATGTGTCTGGTAGTTGAGTCTGCTCATCATCATTTACTTACTGTTGTGTTTCTGTACCCTTCTCCTTTCTCCATCTGTTTCATTGCTTTCTCTGATATGTCTCTTATTCACCCTCCTTGGCTGAAACAGTCCACAGGTTACAACATCTCTTGTGGCACATTTAAGGAAGGCAGGACTGTTGTGTATGATAAAATTAACTTTTTCTCCCATGAGATGAAGTCAGTTACTCGCCTGTTGCACAACCAATTTCAGATTTACCCCCAGTGTGGTGAGGTGTGGGCACTTTACAAGAGAACATCATCATCATCTGGCAACAACAATAATGTTGGATGCAAACAAGGTCATCAAAAATCAAGAGATGGAAATACTGAGCGCTTTGGATTTCGACTGATGGAAATACTGTCAAGCTGTGGAGAAGGTAATGCACCGGAGGTAATTGTCCTTGGGAAGCTTGCTGGATTTCAGACTCTCTGGGTGCCTGCATACACCAAAGGTACTCTTCCTGACAACAGTTTCGAGTTATTCTCGCATCGAGTACCGGGGTATAGAATGACAGGCAAGGAGGGTCACAATATCCCCAAGGATTGCTGGGACATTGACCCAGCAGGCCTTCCAGCAATAGAGTCAATGAAGATGTAAGTCTTCATAGATATACGCAAGGTAATACATACAGATCTGGCATACATAGGTGATGTGATACATGAACTACTTGGTCTCTTTTTTCATGCTACTGGAAGAGTGCTTGAACTTGACTTATTTCTGGGGAATCTTGATTTCTGGGACTTGTTTAGTTACAAATTTTTAGACATTGTTTTGTGAATGATACCAGGCAGCTCTTTTTTTGATAGGAAGACTTGCCATTTTCTTGTAGGAAAGGAACATACTTTGGACAGCAGTAGGTAGGTGTAATTTAACAACCAAGAGTTGGATTGCACTTACTAGCAGGCTGCTCTGAAATTGATAAACAGAACTTTCATATCAATCTTCTTTAAGCAGTGTGCAAAATCTGCTTTGTTCTTAGGGACTCTTTTGATGATGTGATCCTATTCCAAACTGCGAGTTCCATCTTAAACTTAGTTATAAAGTAGTGGATGGATATATTGATGGAGCAAGCAAGGTCAGTCTTGCAGATTTCAGATGCACAGTCTTCATAAAGAAAGATTCATGATTTGTTTACTCCCTGTTGGTATTATACCAGACCCTAGAATGGAAGAGAAATAGAAAGTAGACTGAAGAGAAGGCGGCAGAAGAACAAAAACAAAAGTAAGACATATTTTTTTCAAAGGCTGCATTGATGCAAGTATTATGCATACATATTTATAATTATTTATTCATATGCTCATATACATAAGTACATAATTTAAAGTGCATAAAAGATACGAAAGAACCAAACCCACAAGAAACATGCCCAAGAGTTTGGAAGCGGGCGGGTGTTCAACCACCACCACAGCTTCAATTTCCAATCAATTTCTTCATTGCACAAAAGTGAGAAGCTTGATTCATGATTAGAATCAGCTCCATCACCCCCCAAATTGATGACTAATAATATGATAATTAAGGAAAAAAAGTTTCAGGGAAATTGTGAGAGAGAGAAACAGTTCACATTCCTCTTCATTCTCATAAAGGATGGGAGGAAAATCCTCCAAAATACTTCCCAATCTAAACTCTATAAATACCATTTCAAGAATCCTAACCTGAAAGTTGCAAGTTCCAGACATCTTTTTGTTCAAACTTATGAACCAGCAGCAGCAGCAAAAGAAGGTTTCCATAAGGTTTCTGTAGGATCCATGATTTCTATAAGCTTTCTTTAGAACCCACCCAACAACAGACCATGAAATCTTCGACTATGGTGCAGTTTTGATTCACCTGATTTTCAAGCATTTTTTATGATTTGAAGGAGAGAAGAAATTTAAGACTTTTTCGAGAGGAATTTTGATTCTCAAGCAATCTCACGAATTTGAAGGAAAAAGAAGAAAAACTGAGGAGAAGCTGCTGCTGGTGGATGAAGTGTTTTGGTATTGTTGTTGCAGAGGTGTTGCTGGTGCAACAAGATGGGCTTCTTGCTCTGCCAAAGCAAAAATCCAAAGAGGAAGTTGTTTGTTTGAAGAGGCAGTTCTGTTTGTTGCTTGCTGTTTCCTTGCAGAGATTTCATCATCATCATCATCATCATCTCCATACTGTAGCAGTTGCAGACATTTTCACAATTGGGAAGAGAGATACAGAGACAGACAGAGAGGAGTTGGGAGGAGTAGAGAGGGGGGTTTTGTTTTAGTACACGACTTGAGCTCCTTGGAATGTTTGTCCAAATTGCCAGTCGCCATTTGCAACTCTACTAGTGGTAACCTTGCCATCGCTGGTGGTGACCATGAACCAGAGACCTTGACCAACGAGCTTGGATCCGCACTGCCAGTTCTGGCCCCAGTTTCGGGACATGGGATACCAGGGGGAAGAATCGCCTCGCATCTTCACGGCAACCACGACTCCTGAGCCACCCACATTGGTGATGGTGACGAGATTGAAGTTGGGATTTCCGTTGATGGTGAAGCGGATTCCGCCGCTCTTGGTACACGGCACTCTCCGGTACTGTACTGGCACAATGCCGGCCCGGTACTGTGCGATCTTGGTGAACGCCGGTTGCGATAAGTCGAAATGCTCGTTAGGTGGGTTGCACCATCCGCCGTCGTTGGCCGCTTGCGCGTAGTTGGGAGGGCAGAAATTGGTCGCGGTCACGACTATCGATCCCGGCAAGCACCATGAGCCCGTGCACGTGATCTCGTAGCAGGCACCGCAGTTCAGCCCCTCCTGAAACAAGACGCTGCTTAGCGCCGCGGTTTGAATGCCGTAGCCTGTGCTGTAAAGATTGCCATACCCACAAGCTCCAGCTGCAGCAACAGCAATTGTTCCCAACAACAAAAACAAACGCAAAGCTCATCAGACACAGATTTCAGCCAGACCCACAAGCTCCAGATGCAGCAGCAGCATTGTACCCAACAGCAAACAAACAAACCCTAAGCTGATCAGACACAGATCTCAGCACCGATGATTATTTCTTGTCGCAAGAGAAAAGAACAACTTGATGCCATGCGTGCATGCATACAGCAGTTCTCCCCAGAGAAAGAAACCCAATTGCAAGAACCTACAGAAGATTTGCAATGGCAATGCAGGATGAGGGTTTTGGGACATACCCATGGTGCCGGAAGCATCAGCGCCCCCGTAGAAAGTGGCGTGAGCAGGAGTCCATGCAGATGCGGATGCGACTTTAGCTGCTGCCGGGCTTGGATGATGGGTTGCTCGTGTGTTGTAGGATGCGTATACCTTCTCTCTGTAGGCACGCCCAAGATCCTGCTTAGGAGGTCCTTGGGATTGCAACTGCACGGGGTGTTGTTGCTGCCCCCTGGGGATGTAGGAAGACGCCTTCTTCTTCAGAGCTTCAGATTGCGCTCCGTAGTTTTGGTACGCCTTCTCTCTGAAAGCTCGCCCCAGATCCTGTTTGGGCTCCTCCTCTTGTTCGGAGTATTGCAGCTGCGCCTTTTGCTGTTTGCTCCCCGGGACGTATGTGGAAGCTTTTTTCTTCAGCGCTTCAGATTGCGCTCCGTAGTTCTGGTACGCCTTCTCTCTGAACGCACGACCCAAGTCTTTCGGAGGCTGCTCCTCCCCTTTCTCCGCCAGAGTACTGCCAGTTGTCTTCGGCGGCACATAGCTGGAAGCTCGTTTCTTCAGCGCCTCGGATTGCGCCCCGTAGTTCTGGTACGCCTTCTCTCTGAACGCACGACCCAAGTCTTTCGGAGGCTGCTCCTCGCCTTTCTCCGCCAGAATACTGCCATTTGTCTTCGGCGGCACATAGCTGGAAGCTCGTTTCTTCAGCGCCTCGGATTGCGCTCCGTAGTTCTGGTACGCCTTCTCTCTAAACGCACGACCCAAGTCTTTCGGAGGCTCGCCCTTCTCCGCCACAGTGTCATTCTTCTTCGGCACGTAGCTGGAAGCTCTTTTCTTCAGCGCCTCAGATTGCGTGGCGTAGTTCTGGTATGCCTTCTCTCTGAAGCTTCGACCTAAGTCATTTGGAGACGAGGACTCGTTCTTCTCCGCAGCAGAATGGTTCTTGGGTACGTAGGTGGCAGCTTTTTTCTTCAGAGCTTCAGATTGCACGCCATAGCTTTGGTAGGCTTTCTCTCTGAAGGAACGACCCGAATCCTTTGGAGGCTCTCCCTTGTCTTCTTCTACTGTGGTATTCTTGGGTGGGACGTACGTCGAGGCCTTGTGTTTGAGAGCTTCGGATCTCTTGCTGTAGAGATCATACATGCGGTTTCTGTAGTCACGACCCAAGTCTTGGGATTCTTCTTGCTGCTGCTGTTGCAACTGCACATTCTTCCCGCTTTCGCTGTCGTCGTAGGAATCCTCGCTCTCTGCAGTCCCGAAGAAAGCAGCAAACACATCGCCAGTTGACGATTCTGCTGGAGGAGACTCAGCTTGCTTTTGAGATTCAGTCGCTAGAGTCTCGGTGAAGGCGTAGGATTTCTCGCTTTCTGGAGACTCAGCAGGCGATTCAGCAACCTCATCAGTTTCCTTCAACTTCGCGGCGTAGTCGTAGTAGGCATCTGCACTTTGCCGCGAAGGCGCAGGCGCACCAGGAAAGTCGTAACTCTCCGGCGCATCAGAAGCTGCTGGCTCCGGTGCGAAGGATTCGTTAGAAGACGGAGAAAGCTCAGCTGAAGGTCCTGGACCATCAGCATAGTAGCCATATCCACTCGCAGCAACAGGAGGAGTTGCAAGAGAACTCTCAGGAGCAAAGCTTGAGGGTGGCGCGGGAGGAGAAGAGTACTCGCTTGGACCCGTCGAAGAATGCTCCGGTGCGTAAGACCCATCAGAAGAGAAAGCTGGCTCTGGCGCATACGCCGATCCCTCTGAAGCCGGAGCATACCCAGAATCATTTTCGTAGCTCGGTGAAGGAGCAGGTGGAGAGGATCGGTGATGGTGATGATGATGGTGGTGATGATGATCGTGGTCATGGTCGTCGTCATCATCGTTGTCGTCTTCTTCTTCGTTGCTCGGTGATGGACCCGGAGCATAAGAGTAGTACTCAGGATCATCTGGTCCCGGAGAAGGAAGATCGTTATCCATGGACTTCTCAGGCGAAGGAGCTGGAGAGCTGGAAGGCTCGTAGTACGCAGCTCCTCCAGTGAATGCTTCCGGAGCTGCTGCATCAGGACCCGGCGCGGCAGCTGCAGATTCTTCCTTTTCCGTCGAGGAAGGGAGGTGCACTTCTTTAGTTCCCTCGCGGTACTTGAGCGACGTGAGGTCGAACTTTGCTGCGGTCACTACGGCCTTCACGTCTTCCAATTGCAGTCCTTGTTCGTCGTACTTCAAGGATGTAAGATCAACATTCTCTGCACTTCCTCCCACTACCTGCACATCGCTCTTTCCATCTTCTACCCCTGCCGCTCCGTGGATCAGGAAGAAGGAAAATGCGATAGCAACAACAAGCATCATCGCGATCTGTGAGGATGCCCTGAAAGCAAAAGCAAGAGACAATGCAGATGGTGAGTTCACAGAAAACCATTCCGTTTGCCATCAAACCCAGAACCCATTACTGAGCCCAAACGCTCACACAACCCAACCTGGCCTTGAACCGCACCATCACCATGGAACTCACTCGAAGTCCAAGAATCTCTTCAGAAAACAGAAACCCATCATTCCAAATCTCTAGATATATATCCATTGAATCCATTCCTGTTGATCAAAAGGCGCAAAGAAAAATAAAATTGTACAACTCTGCCGAATTCCGATTCCTATTCCACAGCAAATTCAAAGCATTCAAACACACACTCTCTCTCTCTCTCTCTCTCTCTCTCTCTCTCCTGCATGCA
>Ga0209208_10008164_pt1 | contig 14024 bp, 6 predicted proteins | sample S1TSphfallax_3_FD_187694 | JGI IMG/M metagenome (GOLD analysis project Ga0209208, IMG submission 187694) | Host-associated microbial communities from peat moss isolated from Minnesota, USA - S1T2_Fd - Sphagnum fallax MG (SPAdes) (version 2) | ecosystem: Host-associated > Plants > Peat moss >...
GCCCTCGCATTGGCAATTCGGACATCTGCAGCCCAAGTTATGGGCAAAAGAAGGGCCGGGAGTTAAACTAGCAGTTTGACTCCCGACCACTAAAAGCCGGGAATCGATGCCTTCCCGACATCCGATCTGAGTGTGCGACATGGCGTTGGAAAGATCTCGACGAGGGCTACAACTTCGGTTCAGACCTTGTCGCGATCCAAGTCTGCAGTCGAGAGTTATGGCGGTTCAAAGTTCTGGGAGTCCCGCCGGGACGATTTCGGGACAATTTCGGGACAATTTCGGGACTCCATTTCGGGAGTCCCGAGAATTTGTGCCATTTGGATGTAGCCCCCACGGGGCGTCGCAGAGTATACTATAGGGAGTATGGTGGTGGCATACTCCCGAGTCCGGGCCGTGGTGAGTCTTGTGGTCTGAAGTGCCCGTGGCTTGTCCCAACACCAAAAGGTGTCCTGGAAAGTGATCTAACCACTTGGGTGGTTTGTTTTGATGCAGATTCAAGCTTGATCAACTAATACCTCTTCCTAGTCTAATCCCTGGGCTCCTAACTCGACCCTCTACCCCTTTCTAGAGTTGGAAGCTGGGAGCGTGCCTCCAAGCCTCAACTTTCCGCAACTTGACTTTGTGAAACCCTCAAGTGGGTTTCACCCTGTGACTTGGGAGCGCGTCACATGGCTCGTCCTAGCACCAAAAGTGCTCCAACTATGCACTAACCAACTTGTTGTTTGATTTTGTGCAGATCCATGTGAGTGATTAAGTGCTTGTGATTCATCCTAGTCCCATCTCAGAACTCCAATGGGCCCTTCTACCCCCAAAGTGCTACAAGCCAAGGAGCGTGTCCTCAACTTCTTACTCTTCCGTTGTTTCACTTCAGACTCACATTTGAATCTATCAAGGAGTTTGGGGGTGCGTCAATAGGGTTCAAAAGTATTAAGAGACTACCAAGCAAATAACAAAAGTAAAATTTTTTATGTGACTAAATATTGCTTCAAAACTCATGTTTCACATCGCTACCCACTATTAATATATAGTGTTCAAATAAAACAAAAGATAAAACTTGAAAGTTGTTGTTTATTTGGAGTGTTGACAAGTTCTAGTTTACATAAAAAACAATCATTGTTTGATAGTTTTCAGTACCTATCCAAGTTTCATGCGTCATGATGGAAATTTGGAAAATAAATTTCACTAAATTTTGTAAAAGATGATGGTTCATATCCCAATTTAGTATTATGTTGTGAAATCAATGCACGTATGAATGATATAATAGTCCAACAAAATATTATTTTGATTTGGAAAGCCTTGTCACATTTCTGCAATTCCAATAAAAGGACTAAAAAGTATTACATTTAATAATAAATTTCCATGAAATTCACATACATAAAAGAAACCATAAAGATCAATCTTTACCATCAAAGTTTTCATTTTTTTTTAGAGTTGTGAAATTTAAACTAGATAATTTTTAAATTTTCATTAATACATTATGGTATGAAAATGTTGATGATTATGATTTTTTAGGTTGGAAAATGTTCTTCCATTGAAGATTTACTTGGGCTAAATGTTTTTTCAATTATTTGACAAAAGTAAAATGAGGTTTTGAATTTTTAAAAAATGAAAAATTATTGTCAAATACGGGTTTTTGAAAAACCTTTATTAAATAATTGATGTACATTTACACAAATGTAAAATTATGTTTCAATTTCATATTCATAATTCTTGTGACTTCTTTTAATTTTGAAACCCAAATCATTTATATATGATCTTTAAAATTATTCAAAGTGAGTGAAATCTTATGTGTTGCTACTATATTATATGTAGTTCCAAATTTGCCACAAATTATGTAGACCGAAGCTTGCCAACACTATTTGGTCTTTTTTTTGTAGGTTAGGTATGCTAGATTGCCTCCATATTTCTTTTTATTAGATTTTTGTAATACAACATGGCAACATCTCTAATGAGGTTAATTGCAAAATTTTCAACTTTAGAATAAAATTAGACAAATCCAATTTGAAGTTGATTAACAATGGGATCCACCTAATTTTGGAATGATATTCCATCCAAAAAAATGTTTTAAATATAGATAAATAAAAGTTTAACAAATAGAAGTTTACTTTGAGGATTCCATTCATAAAGAGGAATAATGTGATGAAAATTGGATCAACAAAAAATGTTGAGTAGCCATTCTTGAACTATGGTGTAATAACAATGAATGTTCCCCACCATAATAATATTTTCATGGGATTTTTGTTGATCTATGTAATGGTTTCAATCCCAAGCCCCACTAGCCACAAAACCCAACCAATTATATGAACTTTTTGAAATCCTAGGTTGTGGTTACTTACATTAAGAATTGTTGCAAGCAAAATTATCATCCACACCTATATTATTTTCCATCCACCAACACCAACAATGATCATTCCAACATCCCAAAAACAAGTAACAACTTTTGTTAGATGTTCAAGGAAAACATTGTCAAGAAGACCAAACATTTGAGCAATTGCTAATACATTTGGTGGGTGCATTTGCAAACTATTTTGTACATACTTGTTACCTTGTTTTCTATTTGAAAACAAAATTTATTTATTTTTCAAACTTCTAACATTCCTTTAGCATTTCAAAACAAATGAAACTTTTTGTTTTTTTCATGGGCATCTCTAGCCTCCCTCTACCTTTTCAAAACAATTTGTGTCATATCATTTGGACTTGAAAAAATACCCCAAAAGTATCCCCAACAATTACGTCATTTTTTAGGGGTTGGGGATTATTTTAATTATGAAAAAAAAATTCAATTGACCAAAAAAATAACATTACAATGTTCACCACGTCAATATTGAGGTGCTTGAAAAAATTAAATACTTGCAAAAACATTGAACACCTTTTTCCAAGTATTTGAACATTATTTTTCAAACTGCCACAAATTTTAAGTTCAATTCAAGTACCTGCAAGTAGTTTAAAACATGTTATAATAAGTTAGCTTTTGAAGTCCATGCAAACAAGAGTTTAGAAATAATGTACTCAAACAAAAAAATTATCCCCATAAAATCATCTACTCGTTAGTTCTTTTATTTAAGGACCCCAATATTTTGTTGCTTGCACTACTTTTTGTGTATATTTTACCATGCTTTCACCCTGGTGATTATCAAAAGACTAGTTGGGCCAATGCAATTGCTTTTTCACATCTACTAGTTTATTATTCCTATAAGTTAATGAAATTCAAAATAATTTGAAACTTATTAGTAATAATTAGTTCCAAACTCATTGTGAAATACAATCATTCATTTACTTGTAGCTTCATGCAAGAACAATTTGGTTGAAATAAAGTTATTTTCAAATGTTAATGCTTCTCAACTTTTGAATCACCCAATGTCAAGAATCTTTGTTTGACACATTGTCATGAAAAAAGATGAAGCATCAAAGAAGAACAATTATTTTGTAACAACCATAATATAACTTGCACAAATTATCCCATTTGTCATCAAATCATTGGTCTCTACCCCATGCACATATCATGTTTGAATGAAATAATAATGACATTCTAATTAGACAACTAACATACCAAGTTATTAAATTTTTTTTAAACACAACATCTTGAAGCTCAAATTGTAATGAAAATAGAAGGAAGGAAGGAATATAGATTAACCATAGGAGCGAAAAGATGGCAAGATGAATGCCCCCTATTACAACAAATGCAACCATCACTATTTGTAAGAAAAAACCATGCACAAATCATCCCCCCATCTCTAGTTCTAGTTTTAGAATGCATTTGCACAACTCATAATGTTTGTAGTGTCATTAACATACTACATCTTTGAAAAGGTAACCCAAATTTCAAAGGAAATTTCAAAGGAAAATAACAAGATTCTTTACATAATCACAATACAAAGAAATAATTCAAAATTAAAGAAAGGATGAAAGATTTTCCATACTTGTCACCAAATGTGATGTAGGGAAAATGTTAGTTGTGCAAATATCACAAAATTTGAACCACCTACCATCATCCCCCTAGATTATATGATGTCATTAAAACATGTTTCAATATTTTTTTTGAAATATATATATAATATAGAAGTTGGAACCCTAAAATCAAGTTGCATGAAACCTAATTTTAACAAGTAGCTGCTTTAATATACAAATAACAAACCAACAAAATCACAAAGACAAGTTCCAAGGAGTTTGATTCTAATTACATGACAAAGAAGATGATTATAGCTTGTCGATTGCACTTTGCAACACATTGTGCACTATAGTGTGTGTTAGCAACAAGATTGGATCAAAGAAAAACACTAGACACAAAAAGTTTGATTCACCTTGTTCATGTTTTAACTTTTATATGTATTATAACTTGAGAAGCTAATTTTTTTGATTTAGGGTTGAGAAAGTTAACAAGTGGCAATGTTGTGTTTGATTGTTGTAATGTTGCAACAATGCATGGTAATGTCACAATTGAATTTCAATTTTCGACATGACAAACAAATGACAAGTCTAGTTTCTAAAGCTTGTGATTTTGGAGGCTACTTGTGGCTTGGTCAATGTTCACCTAATATTAAACACACACACAAAATGTTACCCACTTCATGTCATTTCATAGTGAAGGACAACAAAATCACATTTTGCAACTTCATAACTTGCACAAACTTAATGTGCAAAGTGCAACAAATATACAATGAAGTAAGGCAATAAAAGACGTTCCAAACTTTAACAACTTGAAGCACATACAAGTTGAAAACATTGTGAAATTGTACATAATCATGATCAAAATCCTTAACAATGAACTTTAATGGAAAAATTTGATGAAACATTCTAATAAAAAATATGGTGATTCATTTGTCATTGATGGTGGAACTTTGACGAATTCGATGGTGCTACTTGACATTTTCAATGATGTTTATAGACATAGCTTTGACATGATGATGAAACCTATCACTATGATCCTCCTTAACATGATGACACTAAACCCTAAACATTGGGTGTTCTTGAAAAAGGCAAGTTTTGAACTAATGGATCCTCTTATTGGGTTCATGAAACTTGGCATGCAGTTGAAAAAAATGAATTTTCACTGAAAAAAAAAGTTGCTCTCAATTGCCTTATAAAATGGATTAAATTTCATTGAAATGATTGGCATAAAACTAGGGGCAATAACCTTTTGGTGAAGAGACTCTTATTGATGCAAGCCAACCAATTGGCCAAAGTTCTCTCTTTCAAGGGAAATCACAAAAAGTTATGTGTGCTTGAAATTGGAACTTGCATTAAAGACGTATATTGAGGTTGTGGTTTGGTTTGGATTTGGTAAGAGATTGGTTCCAAGGTCTGGTTTCAATTTTGTACTAGAAGGTTGATTCTAGGTTGATTCTAGTGTTTCCAATGTGTAAGGAATGTAATTTGGGTACCTAGAAATTGAACCAAGTATCCAACGGGAATTAATCAACATTGGTTGTAGGTTCATTTCTACCAATGAAAAAAAATAAAAATAAAACATTGGTTGTAATTATGCCTCATGTTTTATGGTCCTAATGCCCCTATCATGGGCAAAATGCATCAACATACAAGTAGTTGTTCAAATCATAGAAATCACACCACATTAAAAAAACTAGACCAAACTTTTTCAAATAAATAAAGCTGGGAGTGTACTAGAATTCAATGGGATGAAATCTTTTCACAATATTTTGAATTTCCCTAAAGATTTATATAGGTTTGGTAGGAAGAATTTGATGGAGCAACAACTTCAAACATTAAAATTGAGATATTCTACACAAAAAATCATAGTTTACGAAATCCAAACACTTGAAAATCAATTAATCTTGAACCCATAAACATGGATTTATTAGGCTGCCCACATTGCAAGATTATGCTAGTGTGTCCCATGTTTCAAAATTGTATTTTGTACCAATGGATGTGATTGAAATCGTGAAATAAAGATCTAAAAAATGTGGATGAGCTTCACAATGATGTGAACTCATCTTAAATTTAAATTCAACCAAATTGTTCATAACATGAATAAATGGCAGGCAATGGGTGCAAATTATTTTTCTTGTGTGAATTTTTGCTAAAAGGTTCATAAAAAATAGATTGTGGCTAAAGGATTAAAGGGAAAAAGGCTCCTGAAAAAAAAGGGCATAGGTTAATGCCCCAAGGCCATTGATGTTGGATCACAAGCACATTTCTATCACTTCATAGGGTGGAGCTGCCTTCATTGTAGATGTTTAAGGATGGAGGAGCCAAATCTTTCACTTTGATAGACTAGTTTGCACTAGTAGTAGATAGACCAGTTTGCACTAATAGTACTTAGTATTAAATATGTACTTGCTCCTATTTGGAGGAATGTAGTTAGACTACCTATATACATTCATTGGGCATTGAAACTTTAGATAGTCATATGGATACAATTAGCCTAAAATCAGTGGACATCTTAAATAATATTATTGAATCTCCACATTAAGTATGAAGTATCTAGGAAATAAACTCAACACATATTAAACTTATCCATAAAGTAATATTCAATGTCAGCCTAATTTTGATTCTGATTGTCCCATTTATTTTCCCTTCTTAACTTACTTAGAAACGTGCAAAAAAATGAAGACTACTCATCAAAACACAAGATACAGTTCTCAAAAATGATTACCTCACTTTTTTAATCACAAATGATGGTTTACTTTTGTTGTCATAGACTAAAATGTTATTTAATAAGGGGTTACCTAATAAGGATTAACTAGGTTAGACCTATCTATCTTCTTACTTGTAGGTTATAAACCCATGAAAAAACTATTTATTTAGGGATTACCTACCTAAGAACATTTTATCTACTTACCTACCCATGGGTCATTTAGGGAGTACTTATGAAAGTATTTAAAAAGTACTTAGGGGTTATTTGGGGGTTACTTAAAGATTTCCTAAGTTAAGGGATATTTATGGATTGTTTGTAAGATTACATAAGGGATTATTTAGGGGTAATCTAAGGGGTTATTTAGGTTCTTACCTAAGGATTTCCTAAGTCAAGGGATATTTAGAAAATACTTGCGAGATTATATAAAGGCTATTTTTAACATGTAATAAATACAAATATAATTTTTATAAGTATTAATTTGTAGTATTTTGTTAGTTAGATGTTAACATGTATTAAATACTTGTAAAAGATCCTTACTAAAGATTACATACTTAGGTGTATATAGGGGTTACCAGAATCTTAATCCAAAATCATAAACCAAACCCATAATCCAAACCCAAAACATTTTAAGAATTTAAGAATTTCTGTAATTTATGTAAGTGTCAACAATTTTTCCATAGTGTATACATAGGTGGGGAACACAAAACCCATGTGGTGCAAATCAATAATAAAATTGCAATTTAAGAAGATTAATTTTTTAATTAAACTAAAGTAGGTCTACTTGTCCTTGAATTTTGGTGAAATGGTTCTTAATGGTCCCACCCAAGGATGGGGGTGCCCATTAGGGTTTTAGTTTTAGGGCTTCAACTTTAAGGTTTGGACTAGGGTTTTAATTTTAGGGGTTAAGATTCGGATTTTTGTTTCATGGGTTTAGATTTAAGGTTTTAATTTTAAGGGTCAAGATTAAATTTTAATTTTTGAAATTTGAAATTAAGGTTTGGATTAAGGTTTTAATTTTAGGGGTTAGGATTAAGATTTTATTTTTAAGGTTTGGATTTAGCTTTGAAAGCATGGTTAGGTGGCTCAAAAGTGCGTCTGAGAGTCCATAATCTAACACTAACGATTTTTTTTGCAATTTTAACAATTATCAAACCATAAGTCCTATAATTATCCCGTATGTTTTTAATCATAAATATTAATAAACCAACTTATGAATAATTCTAAACATGTGATTGATAAAAAAATCCATGTAAAAGATTATTTTTTAAAATGTGAAATGGACTTTCAAAGATAAAGATTTACAACAATCATGTCATTTAAAACTTTTATAAATAAAATATATATAAATTAAGAAAGTTTCAATGCACTTCACTAATAAACATTTCATTTGATGATGTTTTATTTTTATTTTTTAAAATTTACATTATTTTGAGTTTAAATTTTTCATTTTGTTGTGTGATAAACATTTGACATAGTGTTGTCATTTCAAAAGTCCATTACAAATTTAGAATCTTCTTAGTATTCATCCAATTTTTTTTTAAGATTCTTATTAAAGATTATGACAACATGAATAATTGAAAAATTGACAATGTAAATTTTGAATATGGCTGTAAATTTTACGTTTGTATGTAATTTGTCGTAACCCCACTTTTGGAAGAGTGTGATGATGACACTCACACTCCCGAAATGGGGACTTGGGAGTCCTTCGGGACTCCCAAAACTTCAGAGTTTGATTGTAGGTGTCAAAACACCTCACCTTAAGGTGTTTTTCATATCATTGGAAAGTTATCAAAGTGTACATGTCGAAAATGGCCTCACATGAGCCATTTGGACATCTACAACACAAGTTATGGCAAAAAGAAGGGTCGGGAGTCAAACTGGCAATTTGACTCCCGACCACTAAAAGTTGGGAATCGACCCGACCCCGGTGTGTGCAAGTGGAGTGCAACACACCGTTGGAAAGCTCTCAAGGAGAGCTACAAGTTTGCTTTAAACCTCATCCAATCAGAGGTCTAAGCAAAAAGTTATGAACTCACAAAGTCCTAGGAGTCCAAACCGGGCAATTTTGGGACTCCTCCTTGGGAGTCCCGAGACAAAAAGCCATTCGGATGTGGGTGCCGCGGAGTAATGCAGAAAATATTATATGGGGGAAGGTGGTGGCTTCCCCCGAATCCGGGTCGTGGTGAGTCTTGTGAGTCTAGAGTTACCTGTGGCTTGTCTTAGCACCTTTGGTGCTCCAGAATGTGAACTAACCAACTTGTTGGTTGGCTTGATGCAGGTTCGAGTAAGTAACTAAAGCTTGTCCCTCTTCCTAGTCCCATCCCAGAGCTTTAGCACGCCCCTCTACCCCTTTTAGTGCTGAGAGCTGGGAGTGTGCCCTCAAGTCCCCACAATTTTGTTGTTTTAGAAACTAAGGCCCATCTTGGGCTTAACTTGGGACTTGGAGCACGTCATAATCCAAAAAAATTAAAAGTGTGATAGTCCAAACAATCCACCTATTCATGCTTTCACCCTTTAAGGTTTTTGTTTTTAAGTTCAAGTTTAAGGTTTGAATTAACATTTATATTCTAAGGCTTAGGTTTAGGGTTTTAGTTTTAGGGGTTTGAGTTTAAGGTTTAAATGATGGTTTTAATGTTAGGGGTTAGGATTAAGGTTTTTGTTTTAGGGGTTTGAATTTAAGGTTTGGATCAAGGTGTTTATTTTAAAGATTAAAATGAAGCTTTTAGTTTTGGGATTTGAAATTAAGGTTTGGATTAATAATTTGGTTTAAAAATTCATGTTTGGGGGTTAAAATGAGAGTTTTCATTTTAGGAATTTGGGTTTAGGGTTTGGATTAAAGTTTTAATTTTAGGGTTTGGATCTAAGGTTTAGAGTAGAATTTTAGTTTTAAGGGTTTGGGTTTAAATTTTGGTTTTAAAAAGTTTTAAATGAAAAGTTGGGTTTTATAAGTTATCACCCCATTTGAACACTAGGTGTCTTTCAAAATTTTCCTATGAGCAACACATTTTATATTTCATTTTGTACATGAAACATCACAACATTTACATGTATGATGCACTTTTATGGAATTGGTTGAAAAATGTAGTTTGTGATGATGCCATTTTCACTTCATGTTGCATCAATGATGCAATTGGGGATGAGATTTGGTGACCCATAATATAGGAGTAGATTGATTTGCTCACCACCATCCTAGAGTTCCAAGGTTACATTGGGCTCATTGATGGCACATTCATCAATATTCACAAACCTTGAAATGGTGTAGCCCTTAAGGTTTGGTCCAACATGTGAAAGAAAATGTGTTTGATGAACAACATTGTGGTTGTTGATCATTGAGGCTTGGTCATTTAATTGGATTTTAGGTATCCAAGTTATTAATGTGATGTTACCATCTTATAGTAGTTTGAGTTGCATACAAATTGGCATCAATTTTTTATGCATGACAATGTATTTTTTATGTATATATTACGGGATCTTGGTTACCTAAGCAAAGAGATGTTTATTATGCCAAGGATTGGGGCTAAACCACAATCAAATGAGCCAACAATGACAAAGGACCCAAGGAGTATAGGTCCTTTTGTGGTAATTTTGACCTTTTCATAAAAAGGAATTTTTGAGTGAAATGTTTTGCAACATTATTGAAAATACTCATAATTGTTCCAATATATATAAAATTGCTGAATAATGTTTTTATAAAAATGTGCACATTTTATTAAATTTTATGTTTAATTTTAAGAAATGATCATAATTTAAAATCCTACCAAAATATGCTAACTATTTTAGGTTTTAGTTTCTTGTATCATAAGTTTAATTATTTTTTTGTATGTAATGTACATTACACCCCATTTACATGTGGTAAAAGATTCTTGAATTTTTTTAAAAAAGATACTTTGAATTTGTAAGCATTTCAAATTCCACAAATTTTAAATTGTGACTTGTGACTGTTTTCAAGTGTGCGTGGTAGGTTACTATCATTTCAATTTTTTTCCCATCAAATTTATTTTATTAAGGGAGTCCTTAGCTTAGTCCTTTACACAATCAATTATTTCTAAAAGAATTATTGTCAAGATCAAAAGTCCTTTATTAAAACCAACACCCAAAATTAAATTAACTGAACTTTTAATTTGAATTCTTCAATGTTCATATTAATCACTTAACACAACTTCCCATGATTAACATGGCATTGAAATGGCACCACATAATTATATGTAACAAAGTTAATAGTTATAGTGGTCATTTAACATGGTTTTTGGTTTGTTTGAATATGATCACACCCATTGGGAGGTGCAAAGTAAGTCTTAATGTTAATCAAGATGTTGTTAGGGCCTACAACAAAGTACATACTAAGTAATAAATGCTAGTAGAATTGGGGATTGGTGGACTGAAAAGGAAATGAAGACATTTGATGAAAAGGTTTGATTCCACAAAACCTATATACACAATTTTGTTTTAAGTCAAAACTATCTTCACAAACTTTCTACACAAACATGGAATGGACTTCACATTTGATGGGTGCAAGTATGTAGATAGGAGCCAACAGGATTATTTTACAAAAGGATTGTGAGTTTTTTTTAGTCCTTTTTTCACTTTTTCATATAAAAGAATTTTTGAATGAAATATTTTGCAACTTGTTACTAAAAATACATATAGTTGCCCCAATATATCACATGTTTTGAGTTAATCATTTTTGAATAAATATGAATTCTTCAAGGTGTGTAAATTCTATTAGATTTTGCATGTCATCTTGAAAATTTATCATAATTTTGAATCATACCAAAATATGCTAACTACTTTAGGTTTTTGTTTTGTATTTCATAAACTACAACTTTGTTTGGTATGTCATGCACATTACACCCCATTTACATGTGGTAAAGGACTCTTGAAATTTTTTTAATTTGAAAAATACTTTGAATTTTGAATTTTTTAAAAATCCATATGTTTAAAATTGTGAGTGGTTTTTGAACTTGGGTAGTAGGTTGCTATCATCTAAATTTTTACCATCAAAATTATGTTATTACAATAGTCCTTTACCTAGTCCTTTGTAAAATTAACCACATCTAACGTAACACCTACTCAAGTTCAAACATCCTTTTTAAAAACCAGAACCCAAAATTTAATTTAATGAATTTTTAATTTGAATTCCTTAACTTTAATATTAATCATTTAGCACAACTTGGAATGATTTACATAACTTTAAAATGTCAAAAAAAAAACATATGTAAAAAAGTTCATAGTTTTCACCACTATCTAACATGGTTTTTGGTTCCTATCTTTGTACTCACACCCTAATGTGACATGTGAACAAATGTTTAACCTTGTTGACCATGGGTGGAATTTAGAGATCTTTAATATAGGTTTAAATTATCTTTAACTTTTATTTTGAAGTCCTCATCACCTACAACTCCTAACTTCCTATCAATTTTAAGGTTACTAGTTTAAACTTTATTTGTTTTATTAACATTAATCTACATGTGTGTTTGCATGAACGTTAAACATTGTTTTGAATCCACCTTCCATAATGGATGCCATACGTTTAATGGGTGTATGCATGTTAAAGTAAACCACTTTACAATCCTTGTTTTTTTGAGTGAAAATAACCATAAAATAGATTTTAATATAAAATATGTTGAAATATTTTTTATTTTAATGATCAATATGAAGATGTTCTTTGATTTTAAAATAATAATGTTTTCTTTTTGTGTCCTCAATATGCATTTGAGTAGATTTTTGAAAATGCAAATAAATACAAGTAGGGGACTTGAATTGGTTTCAAGTAGATTAAAATAGGATTTTAATTATATTTTTGGTAACTTCAAGTTGATGGCACACTAAAATGTATTAATCACTTAAAATTTTCTCACAGTAAAGGCCATATTTTGCCAAATCTTTAACTTAAAAGTAAGTTCAAGCGCATTTTACTTAGCTAGTTAAAAACTTGCCTATTAGATATTTTTCTAACACTAAAGTTTTTGAAACTTGATATGCAAGTTTTTATAAACTTATTGAAATGCATGATGGTTTCATAATGATACTTGACGAGGTTTTGAATTTACTTTTAAACATTATATCAAAAAAAATAAAATACATAATGTCTAAGGATTTTTTTTTCCCTTTAATTTTGCATGTTTGTTCTTTAATGTTTTGTGATTGGTTTTGCAAATATTCTACCTTTGTCCTAGATTTCTCCAATAGTGCAAATGTAGGTGCCAAGCCTAAGGCTGCATTAGGCCCATGTGATGGAAGGTCTAAATCCACATAAATGGATGTAGGAGTAGATGTAAGAATAGATGGGATGATGGATTGATGTTTGATTGCCAGGTTGTGCTAATTCCATATGAATTAGTACTGAAAAGCATGTACCCATTACTCCAGTAATGGCACCGAAAATACAATATAGAGTGTACCCATGATAAAATATTGTTATATTTTTAAAGATAAATAGGCCCCCTCAAGCTTCCCTCTAAACCATACATGCAAATTTCCCCGCATACAGCTCAAGCAATCATCAATTAGACTTTGTTAATGTTTCAAGACATTATCAATTGGATGGCCATTTGTTGATTTCAAGCGTGCCAAAACTTCTTCATTTTGCAAAATAACTTTGAACCTTCTTCATTCCATGTCCTTGTTTTCAATTCCTTTAATGTTTCCCACAACCTTTCCTTCAAAGTATTTTCTTAGAATTCAAAATCTAGTTATTTCATTTTGTATGTTGCATACATAGCTTTTCACCTTGGGAAAAGAATTAGTTGTGTTACCTTAGTCTTGTCTTTGTTATCGAAAACAAAATGACAATTTTATGTACCACACATGGTGCTCAATTGGGGGACCCCATAATTTGGTGGCCTCCTTTCTCCCACCATGGTGCATTTGCCACATGAATATTTGTGAAGTTCTTTCCCCATTGAAAACCTTCCACCTTAACATAATCAAACCCATCCATACTTAAACCCCACATAAAGATCCAAACCCACATGTTTCAATCTTGTCGAGTTGCCAATTTCATGTTTCCAAGTTTAAATGTCTCTTTCCATATACAACCTAAAAATCTTTTTGAGCTATTGCCATTCTATTTTTCTATCTTTGTGTTTTTGTCTTTGACTTTATGTTTCTTTATGTGTTAAATGTTTTTTACTTTTTTGTTTTTAAAATATTTTTATGTTTTTGTCTTTCTTTAGGGTTCTTCCCCTCTCTATGTTAATGTCTTTGTGTTTCTTTGAACTATTATGAGTTTCTATGTCTATTTATGTAATTTTTAATTTTCTTTTGCCTTCCTATCTCTCTATGTCTTTGTCTCTCATTGTGTTGTTGTTTCACAATCTTTGTCTTTTTTAATTATTTGTCTTTTTTTTTTTGTGCCTTTGTGGGTCTATTTTTCTATTTGAAATGCATGATGCAACAACATATAAACAAGTTACAAAGTTACTAGCTT
>Ga0209208_10008165_pt1 | contig 14024 bp, 7 predicted proteins | sample S1TSphfallax_3_FD_187694 | JGI IMG/M metagenome (GOLD analysis project Ga0209208, IMG submission 187694) | Host-associated microbial communities from peat moss isolated from Minnesota, USA - S1T2_Fd - Sphagnum fallax MG (SPAdes) (version 2) | ecosystem: Host-associated > Plants > Peat moss >...
AGCACAAAGACACACACACACACCACAATGTGGTCCAACCGTGTGAAGATACTTACATACTTTTTTCCATCGATCAACTGTTGGAAAACCTTATTTTGTGTGAGTAGCTTGAGACTTTACATGGCGACCCTATTCTGTTGGGAACCTCAGGACCTGCTGCCTTATTGAGCAAAAGTTATGGTAAACATGGACAAAAAACACACACACACACAGACAAACAATTGCACAGTTCCAATCTAGTCCTTAAAAATTGGAGCATTGCCATTCCATTGTTGATGATGATGACTAAGGGCTTTGAAATTCGTTCCATGCTATATTGGTTGGCCTTACCTCTTTGTATATTGTAGCCAACCTATGTGATTCCAATGTGGCAAAAAGTTGGAATGAAGAAACAAACCCGGGTTGGAGGTGGGCACCTTCAAACTCCAGCAATCTAGCATGTAAGAATTGTTTTTTTTTTCCTTGAGGCTGCCAAAGAAAACAAATTCATTGTGAAGAAAGAGAGCATGTAAGAACTTGAAGTCCCAATTCTCAATTTGTCTCAGTTTTGTAGGTAGCGAAAACTAGTGTTGTTGATTGAACAATCTGCAACGTCACCAAGCACATAATCTACACAACACTTGATTTTCCTTTTGTTTTCCTGGCAACTCTTCAAGGTCACTCTTCAAGATGAGTTGCTGAATTAAATTCTTCAATGGGGCTAAAAAGTTGTACCATTCTTTTATTTTAGTTTTTGGTAAAGAGACATGTCTCAAGTCTCAACACAAGGTCAGTCTTGGAAGCAAAGCTGGATAGATATGATCATCATAGAGGCAGTGTGACAATTTAACCACCACCCATCAAACCCAGTTCAACTATCTGCTTGAATCTGGAGTGCACTTGTCTCTTGCTAATTGATTGTAGGCCCACCTGAGTCCCAGTTGCAGGGCATATTCTTGTTGTGTACTAGCAAAAAAGCCAGTCCCCATTGAAAATTCAGTATGAAATGCATATGAAAACTCAAACTTGAAATAGTATACAAACTACCACCTCACAATCAGCTACTTTAAACCAATGCTATTCATATATGTATAGCTCAAAGAGAGAAGTTTTGAATCAGCTGAATCATTTCTGATTTGAAAGGAACTGTGCAGAGAAACAAGGAGGAAGCCCCAGTAATGTGATCCAGTCTTTCAAACCCTACAAGCTAAATTGGTTCTTTGAAGGAAAGAAGCAGGTATGTGTGTGTGTGTGTGTGTTTTGCTGTTTCTAGCCGTCCATCAGAGGTTTCAAGTTTCTGGATTCCTGGTTTATGTGTGGAACTGGAATCCAGAGACTTCCAATTTTATTTTGCAGAACCAGAGGTTCTTCATAAGAGGAAAGAACCACCCAATGTTGGAAATTTCCAGCAAGCTTGATTATCCTACTAGTCAGAGAAACACCTTTCCCTGAATTGCTTGGATTACTTAAACACCTTTACTGGGGTAGTGGGATAATGGAGATGCAAGAATTGGACCCAGACAAGTTACAGCTGGTTGTTGCAGCTTGCAAGCAGGACGAGAAGAGGGGAACACTAAAATGAAATTTAAAAGTAAGACCTGAGTTGTGACGGCCATAATCGAAGAAGGCAAGCGAGGAATCACCACCACCATCACCACCACCCCATGTACCAAAAAAGCTTTACCAAAATCCGCTACTGAAATGCCTCAGAACTTACCGCCGATGCGTGAGCGCTCATCAGCTGCTTGCCCTGTACATGCCACACAGCGACGAGCCTACATCTCGCAGGCACAACAAAGCAAAATGAGCAAACAGATCGCTTTTATCGCATATTCATTGCCGAATTCTCTCATACTGAGGAGTATGTAAACCCCTTCGCTAGGCGACACACGTATACCTTTCTCGGCCTTGTGGCTAAGTCCAAGTGTAGTATCTTTTCATATCAGGCTGTTATCTGATGCGAGGTTCATCGAACCTCATGACATTAATCTAATTTTTCTTGGGGGCGAGGCTGTCTGGTAGCTTGCTGCTTGGTCCCGCGCGCGTCGCCTTGGTCTTGCACTGCTTCCTAGGATGGCACATCCCTTTCCCTCCGGGGAAACCAAAAAACTGAAAAGAAGGATTGTTCAAAATTTGGGGCTGCCTTGCGATCTTTTGTTTGTAGGTGAATGGAAATTGTCCGTAGGAAGATGTTAAAAAACTGGCAATCATTGTTTGGAAAATTTGGCCACACCTGGCTATGAATGCAGGAATACGGTACTACTGATGTTCCACTACTTTTGCAGCGTCAGTAGTGCAGTAGGCAGAGATCCGAACATGTCTACACTGCCTTTGAACTCCTGCATCAATTCTTTGGAGTTGCACTGAGGATTTGAGGTTGGTTGCCACGGAGTCTTGTCCGTTTTTTGCTTGTCTTGTTACAGATCAGCACACAGTTAAGAAGTTCATAGTTCATTTCCCAAGAGGCCAAAGAGCAACTACACTGGTGCTCATTATTTGACCCTCCAAATTAAAATTAGATGAAGAAAAGTGAAAGCATGCAGGTGTGGCATGAAATATCTGCAGGATCAGCAGAGTTTTATAGTTCTTGTTTCAAAGGTTGTCATGAAATTGTAGCTTGGAAACCTTCAATTTGCAACTATATGCTTTAATGCAGAATGTGTAGTACTATGTGGACACCAGCTCACAGGGTTTTAAGCTCCTCTTTTTCAGGCTGGCTGTGCAGTTCCCTTGTAATCAGATGGTTGCATGTCAGACCTCCAGCAAAGGATCCGGTCCAGGCAATGCTGCCAATCTGTCTACAGTAACAAATGGAGGGCAACCAGTTGGTAAGCAAGGCAACATGGACATTTGTAGCACATATGGGGATCTGGCCAGACTCTGCACAGACAGGGGTGAGTGACTGAAGTAGTGCATAGCTTAGATCCTGTGGACCCACAAGGCATTGGAGCATGATACTGGATGTATGCCAGTGTCATATAGGCATGTGCAATGGAGAAATCCTTGGAAGATGGGAAGGTACATTATCACATCATCAAATCAGGGTTTAAGCTAGTTGTTTTTCTATGGAACAATCTTCTCAGAATGTATGTCAAGTGCAGGAGTATTCTTGATGTGAACCAAGTGTTTTACAACATGCCCACACAGGATGGAGTTTCATGGATCACCATGATCTCTGGATATGCTCAGCAGGGGTATGGTGAACAGGCCTTCTACTTATTTGGGCTCATGCAACAAGAGGGTTTGAAGCAGTGGTGTCCTCCATACAATTGGAAGTCCAGGAACAACTCTGAAACAGGGCACGAAGGTGCACTCACGCATCATAGAAGCTGAACTTGAGTCAAACATCCACCTGGTGACTGCACTTATCAGAATGTATACAAAGTATGTTAGTTTGGCAGATGGTCACTGGGTGTTTGACAGAACGCTGACACAAGATTTGGCGTCATGGACTATGATGACTTCAGGATATGTTAAGCAGGGATATACTGAAGAGATATTTAAACTCTTTTACCAGATGCATGCAGATGATTTGAAGACTGACAAGGCCACATTATCAGCATTCTCACTATGTGTGTAAGTCCAGCACTGCTGGAACAGGGTAAGCACATCCATTGCCAGATTATAGCAGATGGCTTACAGACAGATGTCCAAGTAGCAAATGCACTCATCAGTATGTATGTTCAATGTGGTACCATGGTAGATGCACACCGAATTTTTGACAAATTACCTGAATGAGATGTATTCTCATGGACAGCCATCATAGGAAGATATTCTCAGCAACAGTGTAGAAGCAGGTTCTTGAGCTCTTGCCGCAAATGCTAAAAGAAGGTTAGAGCCATACAAGGTCATGCTTGTGAGCTTCCTCAATGCTTGTGTGATCCCATGAGCAGTTCTGAAAGAGGGGAAGAAGATCCATGTTGTCAGAGCTGGATTTGGATCAGACACTTCCTTTAGGAAATGCCTTGGTGAGCATGTACTCATGGTGTTGAAGTGTTGAACATGCACACAAGGTGTTGACAAACTGCCGAGAAGAGATGTTATCTCCTGGATGGCAATGATTTCTGTTTGTGACCAGCATGGTCTTAGTAAGGAAGCAATGTAATCTCTTTTGGCAGAAGGTGTGAAGCCAGACAAGGTCACTTTCAACATGCCCTCAATGCTTGTGCAAGCCTAGCAGTGCTGGATAAGGGAAAGAGGGTTCATGCCTGCATTCTCAAAGCAGGATTGGAAAAAGATGTGTTTGTTGGGAATGTCCTTGTTAACATGTATTCAAAGTCTGGAAGTCTGCAAGATGCACATCAAGCATTTGACAACATTTCCTATGTGTGATGTAGTGTCATGGTCTACAATGATCTTATACCCAGCACAGGCATGGGCAGGTGGCTTCAGCTGTTTGAGCAAATGCAACATGAGGGAGTGAAGCCACATTTATGGGTGTCTCTCAGCCTGCACTAATGTGGGACTTGTTGAGGATGGTTGGTGTTACTTTCAATCCATGAGCAAAGATCATGCCATGATACCAACTGTTAGACATTAGGGTTATTATGTCTGTTTATCCCTCTATTGGTCTGTACCTGTTACTCTCTCCAGTCTTGCCTGTCCTTCCAGAAGGTTCCAGACCTGTCTCTCTCTGCCCCCTTCACCTATTTAATCCTTGGGTTATCCCCTCTCTCCAAAGAGTGCACACCCTCACATTGGATCAACTTCCAGATCTGTAGCTAGTCAATTGTCAATATGTCTCCATCCTCTCTCTGCTTTAGTAGGTAACATCATAAAATTTGACTTCTTTAGCTAGAAAATCTAACATGATATTAGAGCCAGAGGGATTGAGGTGAGAAAATTTAGAAAGAGGAGAGGGAGAAATAGGAAACTTTGTATGTTTAGGGAAATTAACAAGAAAACTCTCAAACGGCAGAAACAACTGAAGAAGTGGAGGATATAGAAGAACCCAATTGGTTTAGGGAAGTCTTCAGATCTCAAGGCTTTTCTCAATTGTTCCAAAAGCATGCTCCTAGCTTTGATATCTCCATACCAGAGTCCAGTCGTCTTGAGGGAAGTCAGAATGACTCTGTCTGGTCATTTAGGATGATGAACCTATTACAAAAAGAAAACCTCTAAAAGCATGTATAGAGCCCAAAAGATGATTTCATCAAAGTTGTAGAAGCTATTAATCCAAGGCCTTAAATGCAATAAATGTCTCAGTCAAGGACACTATGATTCCATTTGTCAAAAGATTCCCAAATTCTAATGATTGTTGGGAACAACTTAGAGAAAAATATGAAGCTAAATCAAGTTCTAGGAGACTAATACTATTCAAAACAATTGTCTCTACGAGGACATAAGAAGAAAGTAATATGGATGCTACTTCAAGGAGGTTAGGGAAATATTGGACCAACTAGAAGGTATTGATTTCTCCATTCTTAATGAACTAGCTATTGTAATGATATTGAATCATCTTCCATTCCATTACAACATCTTTGTCAAAACTTTGACCAGCAAAGATTCTTTGCCTTCTTTAGAAGAACTAGAACCTCAATTGTTAAACTAAGAATTGAAGATCAAACTAGATGTTGATAAAAAAACCCTGAGTGATGACATGGTTGTTCACAGTAGGATGCAAAAGTTCAAACCTCAAGGCTCTAGCTTGAATCTTAGGGACATAATGCTTGCAAAAAGGCAAAGTCAACCAAAAAGACCAACAAGGAGACTAGACGAACATTGGCAACCAAAATTTATTTATTTTTATTTGAACAAACAACGCACTGGAAAAAGGAGCTTTCTAACAAAAGACCATCGGAGCTTTTGAACAAACCCAAGTAGTTCCAATCCTGGAAGATGCCATTAATATGGAACTAGGGGACATTTAGGGCATGAATGCAAAATTCAACAATTAGTGGAGAAAATTAGAGATCTAAATGGACAACTTTGCAACTTGGGCATGAGACAACAAGCAAACTATATGATGTTTAATCCACCATTTGAAAAAGATTACAAAAAAACACTTACTTGTGCATAGCGACATTTATGGGCCTTTCATTGCCAAGTCCATAGGAGGAGCCAAATACTTCATAATCTTTATAGATGATAAGAATAGGATGATGTGAATCAAAAGTTTCAAAAGCAAGGATCAAACTCTAAGAGTTCAAAAGCTCTATTGAATTAGAAACTAGGAAGAGGATAAGAATCCTTAGATTTGATGACGAAGGTGAATTCAAGTTTGAAAGACTCATTGAATTTTGCAATCAAGAGGAAGTAAGAAGGGAGTCAATGTAAACTTATTCACATTAGCAAAATGGAGTTGCTAAATGCCAAAACCATACAATTTTGGAAACTACAACATGCATAATAGTAAAAGTAAACCTTCCCAAGGTTCTTTGGGTTAAACTAGTACATGCAACATGTTACTTGGTGAATAGAAGGCCATCAAAGACACTTGACCAAAAAACACCTTTAGAAGTCTTCTCAAGAAAAAAATCACATTTGAAAAATCTTAAGGTTCTTGGAGCACAAGCATACATACATGTTCCCATAACAAGCTAGAAGGACAAACTAGATGAAAAAATTGTGAAGGGAACCCTAGTTGGTATAGATGAGAAGAGGAAGGGCTACAAATGTTACATACTTGAGTGGAAGAAAATGGTTACCTCTAAGGATATAATCATAGAGGAAGAAAAAAATCTCACACACCATGTAGATGTGGGAAGTAATGAAGATGTGGTTGATGAAAGTGAAGTGAAAATAGGAGGATCTATTTTCTTCCTTCAAATTGGAACACAAACTATCAAAAGGAGCAACAAATTTATAATAATAACCCTAGCATCATGTTCCTTGAAAATCAAAACCTAGTTGAAGTTGAAACACAAAAACCCAATCTTGACAAAAATTGAGATTTGGAGCAAATGCATAATAGACAACTAAATAGTACCATTCGAGTGTATTAGGGGAGGAAAAGAATGAATGTCCAAGAACCTAAAAGGTCCACCAAAGCACAACTTAGACCTATCGAATTGAAAGACTACATCAACTTAACAAATGAATCCAACATAGACATCACATTCTTTGATGCAATTATAAATGATAGGTAAGGACAACCATGGAGGAATAAATGGACTTCATTTCCAAGATTTGTATCTTGTTGTTAGTGAAACTACTTTGAAGCCATAAACCAATTTCAATCAAATGGATTTTTAAGATCAAAGAAACTCAAGACAAGCATACCAAGTACAAAGCTTGCATGGTGGTATGAGGATGCAAGCAAAAGACCCATATACACTACAACAACATGTTTTCTCCTATGGCAAAGTGGACCACCATCAAATTGGTCATAACAATTGTTGTTGTTCAAGGTTGGGAGTTCCATCAAATGGATGTCAAATTAACCTTCATAAATGGGAAGATTGAACAAGAACTTTTCATACAATAACCCTTAGGATTTGTCACCAAGGACAAAAAAAATTAATTTACAAGTTCAACAAAGCCCTATATGGGCTCAAGCAAGCTCCAAATGATGTTTATTTAACAAGTCAAGGACCAGACAAGATCACATAAGATGGAAATTTATACCAATTGAAAAACTAAGAACAATTATTCCTTGTGATTGTTTACTTAAGACAATATCTTCATCATTAGCAACAACACAACCAACATCAACTAGATCGAAGCAAGACCAGAAAAACAATTCAAAATGTCAAATTTAGGTTTAGCCTCAAGATACTTAAGGCTTGAGTTCAAACAACAGCCTCAAGGAACATTTTTTCATCAAAGGTCATTTAGTACAAGTTTTTTTTTTGAATATGGGATATCAAACTACAATCCCTTGAACATTCCATTCACTAAAGCTTTGAAGTTACAAGCTAACATGAATTCCCTCAAGGTTGACCCAACATACTACAACCAAAGTTTAATTGGTAAGCTAATATTTTTTACAAACACAAGACTTGACATTGCATTTGCAATAAACCTTGCAAATAGATATATGTAAAGACCTCAAGAATCACATTAAAAAGCTACCAAATTAGAAGTTTCAATATTTTGAAGAAACTATCAAATCATGGTTATTTTATAGAAGGGGAACAAACCTTTCTCTCATTGAATTCATTAATGTAGATTGGGGAGGAGATATAGATTATAGAGAATTGACTGGAAGGTATTTCTTTATAGTAGGAGGAACCCCAATCACTTGGAACAACAAAAAAAAAACTCTATTGCCTTGCAATTTACACAATTCAAATTTAAAGCATTCATAGAAGTTGCAAAAGAAGTGATATTGGCTCATGGACTTACTTGGTGAACATGACATGACTAGTGTATAAATTGTACCCATACACTATGACAATGGAAGTTGCATCAAATATCACTAAGGACCCAATATACCATTTCAAGACAAAAACACTTCACCATCCACCTCAAGTACATACAACTTACAAAAAGTGGTTGAATCAAAGTCATCTACATCCCATCTGCAAAACAACCAACTAACCTATTCACAAAAAAATTAAGAAGAAGAAAGTTTATGCAATATAAAAACTTAAAAAGGGTAACGATGTAATAGGAAAAAAATTGTCTCATTTCATTCAACAAGGAGACCAACACTCCCAATTCCATTCCTCCTCTTCCATGAGGTTGTCCAACCACTACTTGTAACACTAATGGGATTCCTCAAATTCATGTATTCTTGATTGTCACTCCACCAAGGCATTGACTTGTTTTTTCCACCATTTGCAAACAACCCTCTGAAATCCTATGTCACAAAATGTTTTCATTTTGAACACCAAGTTAGGCCGCAAACTCCAAAACATGAGTTCATATAAGAGTCCATGAAAAATAAGACCATTAAAATGTAGCCAATTAAAGACATAACTCCCTCCTTCTAGAACCACTATATTTGTTTCATTTTTGACTCCATATCCAGGACCACCAATTTGGATAATTAAGCATGCAACTCCTTGCATTTTGCTTTAATTTTTTTTTTTAAAGAGAAGAAGAAGATGACACACTCTACTAAAATTTGTTCAAGCTTTTCAATTATGTGTTATTACTTGATTTTTGTTTTAAAATGGCTAATTCGCGTATTGAAGGTTGAGAGGTGGTGTTAGACATTAGGGTTACTATGTTTGTTCATCCCTCTTTAACACTTTGTCCTTGTTACTCTCTCTAGTCTTATTGTATTTCTTTTACAAAGTTTTAGAATTGTTTTTTTTCTCTCCCCTTTTCACCTATTTAATCCTTGGGTTATCCCCTTTCTCTAGGGAGTGTGCACCCTCACACTAGATCAACCTCTAAGTATGTAGTAAATTAATTGTCAGTATGTTTCGATCTTCTTTTTGCTTTAATATTAACATCATAGAATTTGATTTCTTAAGTTAGAAAAACTAACACCAACCACAAAGTATTATGGCTACATGGTTGACATTCTTGGCAATAAAAGATGCACAACATGTCATTATGGAGATGCCAATTCAACTAGACAATGTTTTGTAGGGATCGTTAACTTGGTGCCTACAAACTACATTGTAAAGTAAAGGTAGGGGAATGGGTAGATGAAAACAAACTTAAATTGGAGCCACAAAACATAGGTACATATGTATTATTATCCAACATATATGTTGTTGCTAGTGAAATGATGATGTACTGATGATGGAAAGGCAATGGAGCATTAAGGTTCGACAAAAGAAACATGCCAAAACTCAATTGAGTTCAATAGTAGGGTTTATTAGTTTGTAGGGCTTGATTGATCATAGTTGCAAATTGAGTACATATATTGGACAATTTACATACACATCAAAGAGGCTAATTATGTACTTGACATACATTTTGTATTGCATGATGTGGATGAACAACATAAAAAATAGGCTTTATGTTACCATAAGGAGAAACTAGCCATCCCATATGGGTTAATTAACATTTTGCCAAAGACCCTATCCACATAATCAAGAACATGTGGCTATGTTGTGATTGCCACACTATAACAAAGTTTATTTCCAAGATTAGGAAACGAAAGATTATTGCAAGAGATTGTAGTTGTTTCAATCATTTCAAGGATGGGATCTATTCACATGGGGATTATTGGTGATGTGAAACAAACAACACAACATTGGAACAGAGACCAAGAACTAGAAAGGCCTAAAAGTAGGCCTCATGACAAGCTTCAAACCACCATGTAGTGTCACTAAGTAGATTTTTTGACCATTATATTGTCCAAGAGTTAATCCTAGATCCTAAATCTAAGGCAATTTTGATCAAGATTTTTGTGGAAGGAAGTTTGCAAGGATTATAGAAAGCAATTAGTAGGTAAATTGAGTTCACTTATTGTTCCATTAGCCATGCTAAACCAATCATATATTGTTTACCTTTATTTCAAAAAATATAGTGAACACCAAAATGTTTTTTTATGATACTAGTTGATTATAACACTTTGAAAGGATCTAATGTCTTCATCTCCTTTAAAAACCCATTCTAGTTTTGAATGTTGATTCTTATTCCAATTCTTCAATGTGCTACTTTTTGGAACAACATTGGGCCACAAATTTTCACCCATGCATAAATGGTATTTAATTCCATGTTCCCATGTTCTTAGATCTATCACCAAAAGAAAAGGGAGGAATGAAGACTCTCCTTGGACAATATAATCAAGGATACTTTTTTATCTCCATTCAATGTATATAAAACAAAGGTGTAAACCTAATCAACCCTATTACTATGACACAACTAATCTTATTGCATGAGTCTAAGGCACATTTTGGATCAGCACATTCTTAGTTTACTTTCACAAGCTATCATGGCCTATCATAATTGTTTTATGATAGAACAATCCCCTCCACATTTAATTTTGGTTTTGTACAACAAGGTTCCCTTACTACATTCCACCAAAAACAAAATATCCTATTTCTCCCATCTACATCTCCCATGAATCCCACCAAATCTCAATTGATCGCAATTGATCTCATCAAGCATTTTGGTAAAAAAATTGTAAAACCCCAATCTACACCTTTCCCCCAAAAGTTGAGGCAAGAAAAGAAAACCTTCATATCAAAGTCTGCAACAACATGGACAAAATAATTCTTTCATGTAGATTTCCCAATTCCCCACATTCAGGTTATGCAACTTTTAGAGTTCTCACCAAAGTAGATCTCACTTTTCATTCATTCCCAAATCCTAGAAAACAAAAACTAGAGTAACTTCAAATATACAAAACTTAAAGTTGTGAAACAATTTCAAGCTAGTTTTCAAACTCCTTAAAGACTTTCATCATTTCCAAATGTGCTTCTATTCTTAAACATCTAATCAACTTCTTATGTCCAACCTAATCGTCCATACTTGAAGAGTTTTGGGGAATTCTATACCTAAACACAAGGTTCTATCATTAGCATCATATATATAAAAAACACAAGACTACCTCCAAAAGTTTGAAGGAAATGTGCTTAGCTTCCTAAAACCAAAAACATTTTTCATCTAATTATTTACTTCCCCTTAATTCCTCATTGTCACATCTTGGTAATCTCCACATCATAACTTGCATTTGACAAACAACACACATCCAAAGGTTGAGAAGATCCACCTCATGAAATGAATACCAACAAATCCATAAAGTAATACCAACATCCCACTATTGCAAACTCCTTCTTGAAGAACAACCAAAAGGAAATTACTTGCAACAAAGAATGAACATAGTCTAATACAAAGAAAGCAAGAATGTAATAAGCTCAACTAAACCCTTCTATTTCACATGATCGTCGATTGCTGAAAGTTTTTGCACTTTCTGCCTATTATCATCATGTGCAATCAATCCTTCATCCATTAGGTTAAATCTTGATCCATCCAGCATATTCCAAATGCAATTTGACATCACAAATCTATCTAAGCTATGTCTAAGCAGTGAATGTATAGCTTGCAAAAAATTTTAGCCATTATCAAAATGGCACTGTGCTGGTTTCATGTGAGCACCGTGTGTGTTGATGTTTGAAGTGCCTTAGTGTGGATGTAATTTACCTTTTGGTGAGATGGTTGGTAGTGTTCCTATGCTCTAACTTGATGTAGTCTTTGGATGAAATGGTCAATTCAGCACAAGATAACATCAAAGGTAAGGGGAGAGGTCTTACGTGATGGTTGTCAAAGCAAGAGGTTAATGAACATCACTGACTTGAGAGGTTGCCCAATCTCCTTGAGTGTGGTGAGGATATCTAGACATTGAGACTCCAGGTGTTGCTCTCTCCCAGATGAGAGATTGAAAGCAACAAGTCTATAGTCTTGAAGAGTGAAAAAGAGAAACATGTGGCTAAATTTAGCCATATCTCAAAACTCTTTGTTTCTGTATCTGCACTAAGAACTCCCATCCTGAAATAAAATAGTGAAAAAATATGCCCAACATGCGCAAACAATTTTTAAATTTGCTTTGAGTAGTGCAGTCAAAACAGTATTAAAATGATGGAAGGCATCACTAATCTTGAAACAGCACAATAAAGATGATATTTCATGGTGAGCCTTCACTGGCAGTAGAACTGAGGTACAAACACAGTTCAAGATGGACAATCTCCACCCACAGATGCAGACTAACCTGCACACATATTTTGGATGAAGTATAGCAGTCAAACAGCTTGAAACTCTCATCAGTAAAAGAAAATGTTTGTTTTTGGTTGGCCAGCCATAAATGATCAGCTCAAATGGCAACATTTAAAATAGTCTCTCCCTTATACTATCCACTTTTTGTTGTTTATGGGTGGGGATGGGGTAACAATTAACACTAAATGTTGGATGTGATAAACACTTAATAGGGGCCCCAATTGGGCGTGTGGGTGGAGACGCTCTAAGCTCCTTAAATTTCTGACTTAGCTTGGTAATTTCTGACCATTTCTGACCTAATACATTTGCTTTTGTACACTAGCTCAACATGATCCGGACCTACTTTGGATGAATTTTTTAACAACCCTAATTGGAACTAAGGGGTTTGGTGACAAGCTAAGGGGTTGCAATTGTGTTCCAAAAATCTAGATGAGGTGAAGTCCATGACCATGCCATAAGCAAAGTAAGGGTTAATGCATTATCAATCATTTTGACTACTTAGTTTAAGCATAATCCCCATTGAGCTCATTGTGAATTAGTTTGATGCATGAAATCTTTAAGGATATTAGGTGTGTAATTCCAAGTGGCTATTCCTTCACTTAAAACCCATGGTATTTCACCATCTTTTGCCTACCTGAAGTAAATATTGCTTAAGCCAATCCAAAAACCTCCAATAAAATATATATCCAAGTTTGACAAATTGACAATATTTGACCTTGAGTATAGTTTTGATAGTGTTCTACATCCAGCTTCAAGTTTGATCAAATCTTTTAAATGCATTTTAGTCAATGTGAATTAGTAGGAAAATAATCTCTTGAATTCATTATCGTTAGGAAAATGGATTGTGGACTTATCCGAAGTGAAATATGTTAGAAGCATCATAAAAACTGAAGCATGTTGTCAACAATATTTGGACATTCAAGAAATATATATTACCGCTCTATGTCTTTTATTTCAAGAATGCCCCACCCTAAGGCACTACTTTACATGTAAGGACCTGCTCTGGTTTTTTTAGTGTAATTGGAGGGCATGTTACCCGTTGTATTTTTTTCTCAGCTGTTTGGGGCATTTCAAAAAATGGAACATCCACCATAAAAGAAAAGACATTGAACAGGTCTTTGTGCTTGGCCTCATGTGGGCGCTTATTCCAGTAAAGTGCATGGCCTTGGGCTTTTACCCTACACCAAAATCTTTCCAATGAAACGAGCTCCAATACTGGGCTTGGCCAGTGCTCGCCCCAGGAAGAACCCTGACAGAATCAGGGTTCAAAGGCCCATTCACAGGCATCACAATGTGAGGGACATATTATCCAGCGGGATGAAGCCGTACATAATGTATCATGCATCTTGTCATATTTGGATGCAAAATCAGCCCTGGCTGCTGATTCTGTACCAGGCTGCTGATAGTAAAGGGGAACTAGGTCAAAAAGAGGCAGAATAAGATATGTCTGCTGTTAACGACTTCACAGTGTCCAGTCCATCAGA
>Ga0209208_10008166_pt1 | contig 14022 bp, 19 predicted proteins | sample S1TSphfallax_3_FD_187694 | JGI IMG/M metagenome (GOLD analysis project Ga0209208, IMG submission 187694) | Host-associated microbial communities from peat moss isolated from Minnesota, USA - S1T2_Fd - Sphagnum fallax MG (SPAdes) (version 2) | ecosystem: Host-associated > Plants > Peat moss >...
ACTCCCGATTCGGACTTCGGGAAGAGGTCGATTCCCGACTTTTAGTGGTCGGGACTCCCGGCCCTTCTTTTGCCCATAACTTGGGCGACAGATGTCCAAATGCCCAAGGCGAGGGCATTTTCGATATCTACGCTTCAAGACCTTTTCAATGACACCAAGAACACCCCAATGCGAGGTGTTTTGGGTCCTGCTGTCGAGCTCTGAACATTCGGGAGTCCCGGAGGACTCCAAATCCCCAACTTTTCCAAGTGTTGGGCTTCAACCCCACACTTGGCCAAGTTAGGGTTGCGACAGTGCCTCTCAAACAACACATAGATATTATGAATGGAGGTTTACCACACCCAAAAACCATGTGTATACATGATCTTTCCTCCAAAACTGTATTTACAACTATGTTATTCATATTTTAGGGAAATGTTGTAGACACTACACATGGAGGTGTGGAATTGGCAGCTAGGTGGTGGTGTGGTGGTTGTGGATGATGGTTATGTAATATGATGCTCCAATTTGAATGTGAATGTGGTCATACCATCAATGTTTTGGGTATCCATTTGCTCCATTGCCCATGCAAGAATGAGCGCACTACAACCCATGATATGCTTCAGAATATTGTTGTAGTTATCACATTAGAAAGTGGAGCTCACATATAGAAGGAGATTTCCCACCTTTTCCCCTACCATACATATAAATGAATGGATATTGTCATTCCTTAGAAATGATTTTTAGACCTTGGCAGATGTTCACATGCCCTAAACTCCTCAGGAGACCCAAGGTGGGTCCCTAAGCAAAACCCAAAAAAAAAAAAAGTTGGGGCATGTTTCGTAACTCACAACATTTGGGGGGTAGCAAGGCATGTTGGAGCTCCAAGATGGGATTAGAATGAATTCACAAGCGAGAATTCAAGATGAAATCAACGTACACAATTAAAAAAATAGGGTAGTTAATGCAAGTGGAATAAAAATTGTCAGAACCCTAACATGGAGTTTGCAGATAAATGTGAAGTGCAAGGGCCTATGAGGCCAAGAATGTGTTTAGGTGTGAAACACACTTTCACAAATGGGGGAAAATGCAAGGGATGAAACCTAATGATTCGTAAATGCATTCCCACTTTGGGAATTATATTCGTGCGAAAATTACAAATGTTCAGAACCTTGGTTGGAAAGGCAAACAAGCACCACATTTGGGCCCCTAGGACACCATAAGAAAGGTCTTGAAACGTAGATGCTTAAAATGCCCTTGCATTATTCATTTAGACTTGATTGGCATGAGTTATGATCAAAAGCAAAGGCGAGAGTCCTAAGGAAAAATGACATTTAGATGTAATCACCATAGAAAGCAATAGAATATACTATAACAAGGGGAGTGGTGCCTCCTCCCAAAGGTTGCAGGTTGTGTAAAGCTTGTGCTCGAAGTTATCCTTTCTAAATCCATCGTACGACTTCCATTCAACTTACACTAATCACCTTTTTTTCTTAGCTATGTAGGCTGATTTCCTCTTGAACTTTCGCTTGTGAGTTCGTCCTAGTCCCATCCCAGAGCTCTAGCACACCCTTCTATCTCCAAAGTGCTACGAGTTAGGGAGCATGCTCAACCCTCTTCTTTTTCTATTGTTTCATTTTGGAACCGACCTTTGGGTCTTTTGAGGAGTTTATGGGTGTACCAAAAATGGTGCGACGAACTTAGTAAAGAGAATTTCAAGGACAAGTTTTACACAGCCCACAACTTTTATGCTGGTGTTGGTAACAGGCATCTCTGTGAGAATGTTGAACGGCAGAGGATGGCAAGAGGCCGCGCAGCAACTGCCGGAGGTCCTTACTTCTTACTTTTACTTTTACGTCCATTTTCGTGCAGCAATTGCCGTCGTCGATGGGGGAGATATTTTTGGGATTTGGAGGGTGGGTGAGGAGATTTGGGTGCACTTTTTTTGGGCTAAGGGTTTAGGAGTGTCATGATTTTTATTTTTTTCGTGAAGGGGGGGAGGGGGTGGGGTTCTAGGGGTCTTAATAGGTGGAAGCGAACCGGAGTGGGAAATGCGAAGGACTGGGTGGGGGGATCGACGAGGTGCATTATGCACCGGGTTCACACTAGTGAAAACTAAATGGTATACAAATCTGGCGAAATTTGGTTTTTTCTTCCTCACTTCTGACAACTAAAAACCTCCATAAACACTTCTTTATCAAAATTTTAATTTCGTTTTTTTGACAGTATTTGGCCAATTAAAAAAATACTACAATGGAGGCACCTTGAGTGGAAGGTTTCTCATTTTCTCCCCTACTTCTGAAACAAGGCATCAGAAACACGCTGGCCCTGCCAATAGATAAGATCTTGAAGGGGGCAGTTCTGAGAATTCATTGGACTGGGAATCCCATGCTTGGCTTGTGCTTCACACCCTCATTCCCAGAACAGCCCACCTTCTCAGTCCTTATTGTTATGCATTTCTCACAAAGGATAACATACAACAACACTGGAAAAAAGCAAGAAAGAAGGGGTTCCAGGTTAGAAAACAAAGTTTTGTTCCATAATATACCTCCCTAACCTACAAGGAAAGGTACCCAACTAGGGAGCCCAATCCAGTCAGTCTCCACAAAACTTGTGGTCCATAACAGAATTCAAAAGAAAATCACACAAAACTGAAGCAAAATGGATAAAATCAAGAGGATATGCAATTTAATTATACCCACAAACAACAGCAGCAGCAGCAGCAAGAAGAAGTTACAACCCCAAAGTTCAAACGAATAAATATGATTTTCCAAAACATATACCTATTACTTTCTTATCAAAGTTGACAAGAATGAAAGAAAATTGAATCTTTAGCCCACACCCATCTGCACAGGAGCTGCAAGCATTTTGTTGTTGTTGTTGGCAAATTGGGTAACATGGGTGAGCTTTGTGTTTGAAGAGTGTTTTTTCTAATCTTTTTCCTTTGTTGTTGTTGGTTGGCATCTGGGTTTGGTGAGCTTTTGAAGAGTTTTGAATAGTAGTTTTCTTCTTCTTCTTTGTTGTTTGTTTGTTGGTTCTCTTGATTATTGAACTTGGGTGGCGTTTTATTGAATTTGCTTTTGCAATGAGTTAATGTTTTCTTTTGTATTCAAAAATGGAATTTTGCATGCACCTGTGTTGGAATCCACAAAACAGCACCATAGTCAAACTTCAATCCTCCTGGAAACAACACCAGTAACAACGATAAGAAGTACTCTCTTGCCAATCACAAATTCCAAGTCACAAAGTCCAGTCACAATTGAACTCACAAATTCTAGTCACAAACCCAGTTTCAACAGCAGCAGCAGCAGCAGCAGCAAATTCCAAGTTGTGGTGAGAATTTGGCTATGGACATGGCTGCTGCAACTGCTGCAGTGCATCCAAGAGCTTCATCACTGAGCCATAGTAGCAGCTGCTTCCGCATAACAACACTACCTGCTCTTGGCTCTCGTCCTGCAGCTTCCCCTTGTTCTCGTTCTTCTTCTTCTTCTTCTTCTTCTTTTTGTAGTTGTTGGGATGCAGTTCAGCAGCAGCAGCTTAGGGTTCAGATGGTAGGCAAGAAGAGTGGGCGAGAACAAGTTGGTGGTGGTGGTGGCATCGTGAGCACTTTTGCGTTTGATGGAGAAAAGCCCATCTTGTACGAGAATGGAGAAGAAGAACCACCCACCGTTGTCTCGGCTCCCAACAGAAGAATCGTTGCCAGTGAGAAAAAAACCCACACACAAACAGACACACATCTTCTTTTGTTCTTTGTTTTTCTTCGTCTTTTCCTGCTCCTTTCTCTCTCGCTGTTGTAAGATTTGATGGGTGGGGGGATTGGGAATGCAGTTGGTGATTTACACGGGGATCTGGAGAGAACCCTTTGGGCTCTACAACTGGCAGGAGTTTTGAGCAACGATGGACTCCATCGCTGGACTGGAGGCACCACGGTAACCCACACCCCCCAGTTTTGTTCCCCCGCCCCAATTGCAACAAAGCAAAGCTCTATAGAAAGAGAGAGAGATACAAAGACAACATTAATGTTGTGTTGTTTCTGAGACATTCACCAACCATCTGTTTGCTGCTTTCTTCTTCTCTGAAAGAATTAATCTGAGTTAGGGTTTAGGGTTTAGCTTCTGATTGGCAGACCCATCACACAAGTGTTCTTCGTTTCTCCAGCAGTTTTGGAAACAAAACCCCCTTTATTGTTGGCGCTTGGTGTGCAGGTGCTGGTGCAAGTAGGTGATGTACTTGATCGAGGAGATGATGAGATTGCCATCTTATCACTGCTTGCATGCTTGAGTAAGCAAGCACACAGCAAGGGTGGGGCTGTCTTTCAGGTTTTGTTTTTCAGTCTCTGTTTTTTTACTGTACTACGCATGTTGCACAATATTGCCACCACCAACTGTTTAAACCCTAAACCCACACCTTCATCCACAAAGATCATTCTTTGTTTGATAAAATTGCATTGCATTGCAGAAAACAAAGCTTGTGGAATCTACAAGACCTAGGTGTATTAGTAGTTCCACCCCTTTGCAAGATCATAGAGGAAGAAATGAAACAATGAGAATTGCATTGCCAATCCAATGAGGCTGATGGAAGCTTTTGTATTGTTGTATGTATCTGCATTGACTTGTTGGGTGGGTTGGTGCAGATCAATGGGAACCATGAAACCATGAATGTGGCTGGTGATTTTCGCCATGTTACACCAGGTGGGTTCAAAGAAGCAGAGGCGTTTGTGGATTGCTGTGAGGAGGATCATGGTGGAAACTGGGAGGCAGCATTTGGTGAGTGGTATACAACGTCACAAGAACGCAAGGCTGATCAAAGATTCAGCTTTGGCGGTTGGCTCCCTATCTTCAATCCTCTGAGGGTACTCCTGTCTTGTTCATCTGTTTCAATGTACTCACTCTTCTTTCCTGCTCATTTTTTTTCTTCCCCCTAGCCCCCTGCCCACTGGTTTTTTTTCCAACAGGTATTCTAGAGCTCATTCATTCCACCAGTGCAGTGATTCATAATTTCCCTTCATTCTTTCATATTGCCTGTGCAATGGAGAATTTCTCAGGACCAATTTCCTTTACATGTGCCTCCAATATGACCACAATGCAAAGCAGATCTCAGCACATTTTTCTAGTCTTATGGTTTTTAAACACAATCCCATGGCAATTTTTTAGTCCTGCCAAAATATACTCTGCTGTAATCAATCACCTGTACAAGATACCGGTGATGACTAGAAAACACCCATTCCTGTGAGAGAGACAATCTTACATAAATCCATCAACAAGCAGAAAGAGACCAATGTTACGAGGGGGAGCTACAATTGAGAAGTAGGAGTTGGTCATGTTTGGAGGGTTGTGACAGATGCAGAAGGGAGCAGCTGCGAGGTCATTGCTCTTTGAGGCAGGTGGGCCACTGGCAAAGGAGCTCGCTCGTCATGGAGTGGCACTCAAGGTGAATGATTGGCTATTTGCACATGGAGGGATTATGCCTGACCATGGTAAGTTCATTTTGCTTCTGTCTGAATCTTTGTCCCTGTGACAGCACCTGAATATGTGTGTGTGTGTGATTCACATGAGGCATCAGCTCTTGGAGTTTGTTACAATTGACAGCCAAAAGAGATCTGCAATGTGAAGGCACTTGGAAAGAGAAATCAGAGAAGTGGACTGTAGAGTAAAAACAACTTGGTTTGGAATTCTTCAGTATAAGGATCAATCTAGCTTGATTTCTAGTTCATTTTCCCTGTGCATGTGAAATTGGGTACCATATCCAGTGCCACTAAACATGCTCATTTGCTTTCTCCTTCTTATGAAGTGGAGTATGGGTTGGAGAGGATTAACCATGAAGTAAGCAACTGGATGAAGCACGCAAACAATCGCTGGGGCCAGCCAACCAAAATTCCCTTCATTGCTATCAGAGGATTTGATAGCATAGTCTGGAGCAGGCTGTACTCCCATGAAACTTTTGAGAACCCTGAGGACAAGATTCAGGTTCATCGCTTGCAACTCTGGCTATATATATATCCATCCTTCTGTGTGGATTGTTTCAAACTCCTTTGCTTTGCTGTGTCTGCACTGTCTTTTCTTGATATGCTTTGCCTCAGACAGAATAGCTTGAAATTCCATCTGTACCTCCATATCTATTCCTATATGATCTTAGGGAAATGCCCCCCAGTTTTTGAAGCTATTGACTTGAACTTGGGAACAATGTACTGTAGGCCTGTGCACTATTGTCCGCAGCACTGGTGGCAGCAAACGTGCGGGGCCTTGTGGTGGGTCACACACCTCAAACAGTTGGTGCAAACTGGTAACGCATACCGAGCAAGGCTCCTCCTCTCCATCGCATTGGACTTTATTTGCCAAAACTGTCGGGGAAGGAATTGTAGTGAAGTGATATGATAGAAGAATTCCAAAGTCATGTCTGAATCAGTCTGTCTCTGAAGTATAGTAACATTGATCAGCTGGAGTCATTTACTGGCAGTGCAATTTTTCCCCCACAAGCTCTTTGGCTGAGTATTTGAGCTTAAGGATAATAATACTAGTTGGGTATGGTGTACTGCAGCACATGTGATGGACGAGTTTGGCGCATAGATGTGGGGATGTCTAGTGGAGTGTTGCATGCTTTACCTGAGGTTTGATCATCTTTCTTTTCCCCTGTCAGAGCTGCAAGCTTGCACTTTTTTTCCTCTTAGTTTTCCCAGTTTCTTTGTTTGTTAAGATATCTGTCTAGTTTGCTTTCCTTTCTCCAAACAACCTGTTGTATGTCAATCCTTGAGTGTAGTCTTCTTGGGCATCAGGCCTGTATCTGGACCCATTCTCCACCACTCAGAGGAAAAAGGCATTCATGAAACTGAAAGGCATTGCACGCTTCATATTTGACTATTCTGCTTAGAGAATCAATCGAAACAAACACCTTGATTAAGATTAAATGAAAGCCAGAGTTTTCCTTCACTGATGACTGATGGAGTGAGAACGTTGAATTGGGTGTGTGTGTACAACAGGTTCTAGAAATCACAGACACCAAGGTAAGGGTTCTGAGAATGGCTGAAGAGTTTCTCCAGGAAGATGACACAGTCAAGGGATGGTACAACAGCCTGGATCAGCAGCAAGTGATTTGATATTGATTCTTTAACTTCACAGTTGTTGTGTAGAAACTCATGCTTGAATATTCCTTGGATGGATGGAACAAATGAATCAAACAAACAAACACTGTTTTGGTGAAGAATTTGTATGTTTTGCAAAAGGGAACTGGGATTACCAAAAGCTTCCCTGGAATCAGGAAGAGTTTTTGTGTGTAAGATCCAAAAGGATGACACAACCTGATTGGGGACCATGTCCAATAGATCTCTGTACACCATCTGAGAGAGGCATGCAACCATCTAAGCTCCAGTGAACATGCTGCTGACAATGCACACACATGGAATAATTGAAACTGTATTTACAAATTGTGTTGATTTTGAAATTAATATGAATTGCCAACATGTGCTTTCACAAGCCATGTACCCACAGTCGTGTTTTTCCAGACATTGAGGACTCAGTTGAAAGAGTGTGTACTTGGTGCATGGAATCAAAAAGTGCTGCTATAAGGATGCAGCAAGAACATTCCAGTCTGTGGAAGTTCAGTATTTCACTCCAGGTGCCTGTGTGCACATTGCAAAGTGTGCACACCCATAGTTTCCCTGAAGGTGCTGCATCTTTTGACTCTGTCAGAAACATCTGGGCACAATATCTGACATCCTTCATGCAAAGCGAAACATGAAGGTGAATGAATAAAATTACACCTAAACATATATCCTCAATACCAACATAACCAAAAAGATATCACCATTTGCAGCCTGTAGCGTAAGAAGTCAGTGAATGAAAAAGGAACTGTTGAAGATGATATGGACTGCAAAGGTACTGGAAGAGATTTGCAGCATGTCAGCACAATATGTTCACATATGAATGTCACAATGATCAACACATACCTTCAACTTCTGCCCTGCAGCAGCAACCCAGTCATCGAACAGTCACACATAATCACCCAGGAAGAAAAAACTGTCTTCAACACACACCTCACAAGTTCATAACACCTATTTCTCACTATGCATTGCATGGCATTGGTTTGCGAATGTGTAAATACTATTGAGTTACTCCATTGATGCCATTGTTGCTGCCATTATTTATCCCTGGCCAACATAAGAGTATGAAATTGTGCCTCTCGAGAAACATGTTAGATATTATGAATGGAGGTCTACCACACCCAAAAACCATGTGTATACATGATCTCTCCTCTGAATCTGTATCTACAAGTGTGCTATTCATATTTTAGGGAGATGTTGTAGGCACTACACATGGAGGTGTGGAGGTGTGAAATTGGCAGCTCGTTGGTGGTCTGGTGGTTGTGGATGATGGTTATGTAATATGAGGGTCGAATTTCAATATGAAATTTTGTTGTTCTCAATTAAGAAGAGCAGATCTCCAAGTACTGAATTTGTTGGTATTTGTGATTTCATACAATACAAGCCTTTTTCCACACATACTTTCATGGCAATGGCAGTACATTATATTATATTGAGAGAATTCTATGTTAGATTTGTGTCATGATTCTGTCAGGGTGAACTGCAAGGAGTGTTTGTAGGCTGCTGCTTTGGTCCTTGGCAGAGATCTCATGTAAGTGTTTGGCACCAGATTTTTTAGTGTTATTTTCAGAAAATGCAGTATTTCATCATCTTTTTGAGATTCTGAGTGTGTGTTTCAGAAAATGCAATCCAGTTTTGTGGCTGTTGATGTGTTTGGGAAATGGCATTGGAATGTAGACAGGATGATGATTTCTATTAGATATGGATGGTCTGAGTATGATGAGCTATCATTGAAACATGGTATAAAGCTTGAGGTTCACAATCTGGAGTTTTCTCTTGAGATATTTACAATCCTGAATTCATTTGCTATATATGTCTTTCAAGAACGGCAAAGTGTCAAATGGGATTGTGTTTTAATTTACATCTTTCTTGCAGCAGATAAGCTCTTTAAGACTAGATCTGAACCCTGCTTTCGAGTGATGTTAGTGGGAGCAGTTCATCCTTTCTAAACTCCTTGCTTCAGCCTTTTTAGCTACCCAATTGCTTGACCTGAGGGTTTAGGAGTGTCTTTTATACTTTACCCTGCATTATTAGGAGCACATAATAATTGTTTTCTGTCAAGGTGCCAATGTGCTTCCATTACGGTTTGATGAGTCAGGGCTTCACAGTTGTGCAGGGGCTGGACAAGCTTTCTGAGGAAGGCTGATGATGTTTCTGCCCCTTGTGTTCCATATATGGAGATCCAGATCCAGAGAGCTTGGCAATGTGGCTGTATCTGTCATTGTGGTATGGGTACAGTGAGTGTTCCAGTTTGCCAATACTTGGAACATCAATGGGGGTAGCAGTGTGTACAGAACATTGGAGGAGATCTTGTGAAAATTCTTTTGCTGTGCTTGATGGAGAGAATATGCCAAATGTCTATCGAAATTCTACAGTTGTTGCAATAGATCCAGGAGAGAGGTTACATGAGCATAAAAGTGGCTGTTATATCAAGGATATTCTCTTCAGCAGTGTTATTTAGAAGAAATCTGAAGAGAATAAATGCAGGGATTTGACAGAGAAATGGGTTTTCTCAAACTGCCAAGTAGCTCACAGCAATGAACTTGAAATTCAATCCAGTCTTTTTTGTGAATTGGTGATGTGGGAGAAGGATTTTGAAGCTGTCAAGGAGCTGTTTTGGGTGGGCAGGGGAGTAAGGCTTCAGATGCAGCCTGAGGACATACACTCTCAAGATCAAGAGGATTCCAGGTGCCAGAGACTTGCAACCATTCCTGCACATGTTACAAGTAATGTAAAAGGAGGAGTGTAATGTTTCACCATGGACAGTCACTATGCCACTTCACACTTATGGAAGGGCCAAGGACATGAGTAGAAATGGAGCTTCTCCACCAAATGACAAACTCTGGCTGGAAACCGAACAATTAGATTGGTTGCAATTGTCTTGTTCATTTTTGTTTCTCAAAACAGGATTTCATTTCACTGGCATACTGCTCTTCTGCCAAATCGAGAGGATAGGTGTGTCACTTCATAAGCCACTGTTTTGGATTCTTGTTGATGGTTTTAAGGGCATGGAGGCTTGATCTTCATGTTGATGCAGAAATGATGAACCTGGGTATCAAGCCTGGTGTTATCACATTTACCACCCTGATTCAAGCTGTCACAAAAACATTCAGTATTGATGAGGCTCTGAAATGTCTTTCAGGAGATGAAGAGACATAGAATGTTAGCATAATGTTGTGAGATCATTGGTCTCAGCTGCAAGACAGGAGGCTTGTGAGCTATTCCTGGAAGCAAAATACATCATTGGCACAATGGATACAGTGGCATGTGACACTCTTGATAGATGGAGTGGGTAAAGCTGCTGAAGTAGGCCTGACATGTGGGCTACTCAACAGGATGAACGAGAAAAATGTGGTGCCTGCACCTAGAACATGGAAGGGCAGGTAGACTCTTGGAGGCTTGGCAGTTCTTTCAACAGATGAGAGACAAGGGCCATCTGGATTCCAGACTTTGTGACTAATAATACAGCAATTCATATTCTTGGTAATGAGGGCACATGGATAGGATCATCATTGTCAATGAGGAACTTGATGAGTCTGAGAAGGGCATAGCTAACATGATTTCTTTGACTGGGTGACATACAGGATTCTCATCAATGGTCTGGGGAACACAAGCATATTGGATGTAGCCCTTGGATGTTCTCAGGAAATGGAAAAAGAAGCCTATTTCAGATGGGTCCTGAATCCCTGGTGTAGAAGAAGACAACACATACAGCAACATGTGGCTCGCAAGGAAGTGGTTCCCTTCTTGAAGCTTACCAGCTTTTTGATGACATGGAAGCTTAGGGGCGTAACCAGGCTAACCAGGCTGTGGGAACTTTCAATTACTGATTGGAAATCATGGGAAGGCTGAAACATTCTGCGATGCTGTAAGGATTTTCACCATATGACCCATCACTTTGCTTCGATTGAAAATCATTGCAGGCTTGCATAATGTTTCAGCCTTCCCAAGATTTTGATCAATACAATACAACCCTCTATGATCATAGATTTGATTTGGACCTAGGGCATGTAGTGGCTCACTTAGCCCCAGAGCTGTACATTGTTACATTGACCCAAGTTCAAAACTATAATCAACATATAAGGAGTGCAGACTTTAAGGGCATGAACAGAGGGTTTCTTCGGAAAGAATTATGTTGAGTAGTTCCAGTGATGAAAATCAAGTTAGGATGGTTAGAAATTTGGCAACGAATGGATGCTTGACTACAAAAATCAAAGGTACATTGGAAATGCCCACTCTTTCTACTAGTACATCCATTCTAACCTTCTTCATGTCACCATGAGAGCTTGGGCATCAATAATTTGCCTCCATATGTATGAGAGATAGCCAAAGGCCAATGGTACATTGGAAACACACAACTACATTGTGCATTCCAAACTTCCTACAATCAGGAGATCTCTTTAATGGTACTGATGCCAGTGCCAAAAATCAATGGTACATCTGATAGCTTGCTCAAATCAACAAATACCATATCATCAGGAGGCTGCATTTGTATAATTTCATGAATAGTTGGGGATGTTGCAACGATAAAATTATCACAGCCCACTTTGTATAAATTATGAATGACACCAAATTGTGCTTCATCATCCTTGTAGTTAGACATGTGCTTCAAGCAAGAGAGCACTCTACCCAACAATTTGATCTCGGGAATGTTTGCAATGCAGGGATGAAAATCAATCACTGAGCTGAAGTTGAGATCTTGATGAGGCATGCCTGAGACCAACCTTGCGGAAGAACCCAAAATTCCACAATCAACCTCGATTTGAACAGTCTTGGCACGGAAGATAGATAAGTCTTTGATGCTCCTCACCTGAACCACTGTGGACCCCAATTTAAAAGTGTCGTCAAAATGTCCACCATCATGGAGGAGAAAGTTCTCCAGGAGATCATACTCCCTTAGCTCTATCACACTGTAATTGCCACGGCAAACACGAAGTTTTCTCATCATCCTTGCAGTCATGAAAAAGGGATGCTCGTCCATCCTCAACCCACGTGGTTTTTCAACCAAAAAGTTGCTAGTTAAACAATCATATTCCCGGTCCTGTATCCGGAAGTCTTTGCACAAGATCCTGAATCTCTGGACATTTCCAACAAGTTGCTCCATTTGGTGTGTGTGTCCGTCAATGTGCTTCCAATCGTGAACTAAGCGCCCATGCTCCTGCTCCATCAGGGTGTTGATATGGCTCATAATCCCACCTTCATCGTCGGGCATGAAGCGGAAGAAATCAGTCCACATATCTTGTTCAGACTCGACATCTTCTCCATACCCGGGATGATCCTCTAGTTCATACTCAAGACAGGCCTTGAATTCATTCTCTCTGTCGACATTGCGCAAGAAACTCTCACTGCAGACTGCTCTCTCCAAAGAGGCCACTGAACTATTTGTAAGCACGTTGCTTTGATTTGTAATGCAAACGGCCATGAGGTCATAAACCGTCTAGCAATCTGCAGAGCACGATCGGATCTTTTCTTCAACTCGTTACTTCTGCGTCAACACGCGGTCAAAACTATCTAGAAAACTTTTAGCATACAAAGCATAGGTTTCAATTTCATTTTCTTTCCACGCTCTAAGCTCGCATCCTCTCAAACTGTTTGTTACGATAGAATCACCGAACACGATAGAGTAATAACACGAAGTGCAGGCTTAACTATAGGACTCCCAACCACGAGACTCAAATTAACGAGATATGAGAGTTGGCCGCCAGTCAAAAGCAAGCTAGAACTTACAATAGTTCCATTAGTACCTGGTAGTGTAGTGAGAGACAGGAGGGCAGGAGCGAAGTGTGCGAAATCGGAACGGCAGCGGTGGGTGGAGCGCTATGGTCTGTTGAGCGGCAGGAGAGCGAGAGCGAAGGGCGGGATCTCCTCCGACGCGCGCTTGCGAGGAGCACCCTCCGACGTTTGCTTGTGAGGAGATTTTGCAGTGCCCGGTGGATTGGCAACGCGCGGTGAGGTGAACGTCACTTCTCGGCACGGGATAGAGCAAGGCTGTGTTAGGAAGGAGCAGCTAAGCGGGAGTGGAGTGGAACGACAGGCAACAGCAGCGAGATGAGCTAGGCCACAGGAGTAGGAGAGGGGAGGCTTCATTCTCCCTTTACTATATAAAGCACGCACAGGACCTGCAGGGACTCTCCCGTTCCCAGCCCGCAGTCAGCCCCTCTACCGTGCCCAGCCCGCAGTCAGCCCCTCTCCCGTGCCCAGCACGCACAGGACCTGCAGGGACTCTCCCGTGCCCAGCCCGCCCCTGCTGGCCACCGTCACAGCCAGTCAGCCCCTCTCCCGTTTTTGCTGGGCCGGGCCCGGTCGGCTGTCCGTGACGGACCCGAGCATGACCCTAGATGTCTAGGGCTTGGAAAATCAAAGGTGACAGTTCTTGAGGATTTGAAATTTGTCCTTTCACTAATTAAAATTCCCTGCCCGTGCCGGCCCCCCCCCTCCCCCCCTGGGGAGCAGCAATTACATTTACAACAGTGTCTGTCTGCTTAGTAGAAAGTAACTTAGGTAAATTAAGTAAAAGAAGGTAACTTCGAAAATGTAATAACTAACAGACAGACAGAAGGTAATCCCGTTTTTGCTGGGCCGGGCCCGGTCGGCCGGACTTGCACACCCGAGCTTCGTTAATTGCTACAACCAATTAATAACGAACGCACGCTCTTAGGACCTGGGTTTCAGGACCTGGATCTCAGAACCTGAGTTTCAGGCCCTCAACGCGAGGTTTCAGGACCTGGCTCTCAGGACTTGAGTTTCATGCCCTCAACGCGAGGTTTCAGGAACTCAACGCGAGGTTTCAGGACCTGGCTCTCAAGACCTCGGTTTCAGGCCTTCAACGCGAGGTTTCAAGACCTGGATCTCAGGACCTGGGTTTCAGGCCCTCGGTATTTGGCTCTCAGGACCTGGGTTTCAGGACCTCGAAAGCTCTCCATCCTACGGTCGTCTTATCTTTTTCT
>Ga0209208_10008167_pt1 | contig 14022 bp, 9 predicted proteins | sample S1TSphfallax_3_FD_187694 | JGI IMG/M metagenome (GOLD analysis project Ga0209208, IMG submission 187694) | Host-associated microbial communities from peat moss isolated from Minnesota, USA - S1T2_Fd - Sphagnum fallax MG (SPAdes) (version 2) | ecosystem: Host-associated > Plants > Peat moss >...
TTGAAACGAACTTTCCAACTTTATATCTTTGGCTCAATCAAAGTTGGTTTGACCTTTTAAATTATTTTAAAAATGAAGTTTGGTAATAAACTCAGCATTGTTTCAACAACTAGTTTAGTAGTCAATTTGGTAAATGGTTCAATAGAAAAATTTGATGACTCATAATTTTTTCAAACAATGCTCATTTTACGTGTCCATTTTTTAGCTCTTAAAAAGACCTTTCCAACAACATATAAATCATTATGATCAAATTACTTCATTTTCCTTTTGGATTTGTCAAAAAGGTAACATTTGGTTCCAGTAATTTTGGTAATTACTAACTATAATATGTATTTTTAGTAGTTTTCTAACTTTTTTCAATAGGTATTTTTAATCATTTGTAAAAAATTTGGGTAATTTTTTTCATGGGTTTAAAAATATTTTTGCTGGCTAGTTTTTACAAGTATTTTTATAACAAATTAATATTAAAATAATAATCAAAATTTTCCCTTTAACAACACTTTGTGAAGGAGTTTTGAAAATTCACAATTTTGTCAAGTTATGAGTTTCATAACTTTGTAGGCTTGTAACTCCTCCATACAAAGGCTAATTGATGAACAATCAATTGAAAAGTTCTAACATTTGAAGAGGCATTTTCAATGGCTTATCACATGTTCCACTTCAAGGTTTTTTGACCATTGTTTCCCATGGAATTCAAACGTTTAATTTGACTCTTGGCCATTCTTTTGGTCATAATTTGAGTTTTAAGTCTCCAAATGGGGAATGTCAATCATTTTTGACATCTACATTTCAAGACATTATCAACAGTCTAAAAAAACACAATTTGCATAACTTTCATTATTTGCATTTTTCCTTCAAAGATTTGGGACATTACAAGATTCCCATTCTTGAAGTGGGAAAATCACTTGGGAATGTTGAAATTCACTTTTTCACAGTTTGTGAAAGTGTGTTTGAATCTTTGGACATTCATTCAACTTATTCCCCCTCTCATCAATAAGCCTTAGTTGCAAGCCCAAAACTAAGGTTGCAATAATAAATAATGTAATTTGTTGTTGTTATTATACATACTCTAGCTTTGTATCCTTCCCATAAAAAGAGTGCCAAATATTTCACAATGATGTTGGTTTAAACCATTGTTGGTTTAGTATATAGGTTACACCTTGGTATATGCAATGGTATCAACACTAGTCTTACAAAAATGATTAGTTTAATATCGATCCACTTAGTACTAGCTCAATACTAACATACCCCCAATATGTATTTTGCCAAAAATGGCTAGAGATTTGACCAACCTAGTTTTAGGGTTTGAATACCAAAATGCATACTAGTGTTGCATGTTTAAAATTGCCTTCTCCCATGGTATGAATCTTGTTACGATTATGTGCTTCAAGTTGCGATGTTGTGAGGTTGAGAGTTCAAAGCAATGGCAGCTATTTCAACACCTACATTGAGCTTAAATGCCACAATTTCACAAGTTTTTTCAAAGCCAAATTAAGTTATGTAAGTTTTTGTTGAATTTTTCATTCATGAACTTTATTTGGATTTCCATTTTATGTGTTTATGTTTTTGTTTTTTGACGATTCTAAATGTTGCAAGTTGTGAATAATTGTTAGCAAAAAAAAATGCCTATTTGAGTTTTCGTGATCTTGTTATTCTAGTGGTTGGTTTCCTTGTTGTGGGTATTTTTGACCATTTTTGTTGTTGTCGAAATGCTTGTATGTGAAGTTTTATGGTTTTTGTGTTCTACAAAAGTTCCTATCATTAAAGTTTCTTGAGGTTTTAGATCACTTAGTCTTGCTTCTCATATCCTTCCATGAACTTTGATGCTTATTATGACATTGATTACGAAACACTTCATGGGGAAAACACATCACTACAACCCACTAGTCTCATTATGTCACTAGCAAGTCAATCCAAAGAGCTAGTGCACTTGATGGTGTAGAGGTAATGAATGGGGAATGATTCAAGGGGTTGATGTTTAGGAAGAAGCATGGGGTGTTCTATTTGTTGAGTTGGTATAAATATGTAGACATTCTCGAGTCCTCATAATTGTATCTCCTTTACTTGGGCATTTCTTGTGTTAAACAAACCATCTACACATGTCCAAATCCAATTTGTCCAAAGCTTGAGGTGTATCCTATGCCACCCCATGGCTCAAGTTTCCGTAGAAGCAATAGCATGACATGATCCAAGAAAGGTTTTTTTTTACAACCTTGCACATGGCATCAGGAGTATGAATAAACACATTGTTAATGAGCATATATGGGGGCTAATTTGAATTAGTACAAGGAGTAGAAGAAAGTAACAAATGAAGGAGGTGGGGGTTGCCATAAAGGGAAAAAATGAAGACAATGCTTCCCCATACTATTATTGATTTTTTTCTAGCCAAAACCCTTTTCAAACTAAGTGATTTAGGTTAGATGAAGTTTGTAAAAGATCTAATTTTGTTGATTACAAAAGGGTACATGCCTTTATCTAATGTTAAAAATATTTGGTTGTCTTTTTGTAATATGCCAATGTGATAGAATTAGATTTCCTTCATGCAAGCAACTTGTTTGGGAACATATCCCAAATATGTTGGCTAAGGTGATGGAGATGCATGTGCCACCGACCATTACACAATGTGTTGCAACCACCACTACATTTGACCTCTAGATGTCCAAAATTGCCTTGAATACATTCACATATTGATTAATTTTATTAATGATGATTGGATTCCCTACCATGTTGCAATAGGGTTTTTTGAAGCTCCAGACACCTTTGGAGCAATATGGTATAACAAGTCAAGTCTCTATTGGTAAAATATCAACTCACAAGCAAGATTATTGCTTATGTTGAGGACAAGGGCACAAACCTAAACCCATTTGTTTTTGCACTCGCAAATGTTGTATCTTGTGCACCATTACAACTTGCTACACCATTTAGTGGCACTTGTTTTGGCCATGTTGTGTTTAAAGAATGTCAATATGCCACTAATGATATTACAATTGGTGTTGGGATGAAAGAAGTGAATGTAACAGAAGATCAAAGTGCCTTGCAAAAAACCATTACATGGACAAAGAAGTCAGGGAAAGGTACACAAGAATGGGAATCAACATGTAAAGAAACTGGCTAGTTTGAAACCTCAAAAATTCAAAACACATGTCAAAATTTGGTTTGCTTCCAAGGTTGTTATCTTTCAAAAACCTTAGAATATGTTGTTTCCATAATCCTTTGTTATAGTGGATAGACCTCTAGGTTATAAATAGGAGTACCATTTGGTTCAACATGGGTAATTGATTACCAAAACTATGACACAACCTTGGGCCCTATGGTGGAACATTGCATTTAAAACTAAACCAGATGGTATTGGTTGCTTTTAGATGCTTTAGTTACAACATTTTCCATTTGTATTAAAGTGCACAAAGACTATCAAGCTCATACATCACTAAACCCTCCATTGATGTGTAAAGAATTTGACGTAAAGTTGGACATTTATATGGGAGAATGGCATTTGAAGTGATTAATGTGTTGAAGCTTTTTATGGCTTTTGTTATGACCTTTAATGTTGCTATTGCACAAAATATGTGCACTCTTCGACTTGATCCTAGTTTTAAAGGGTTGTAATCCATCATGGAATATGTAGGTCAAGATAAAGTTGTAACCTTTGTGGAAGAGTATGACAACTAACATGTTTTGCTGCCACTCTTAGTGGTGGTTTCCAAGCATATGAATCCAGGGCATGTGAAACACCCTCCTCCTTCAATAACCATAAATGATGATTCCTTGTAGGGAGTTGTAGTTTTTACAAAGAAGACTAACATCTTTGGTGAAAAAATTATCTTTGCACCATCACATACCTATGGATGATGGTGATGTAAAATCACTCATGTAATGGTGGAAAGACCATGCAAAAAAAAAATCTAACGTTGCATTCCTTGTTCATCAATTTTTGGGTATCCCAAGTTCTTAGATTGAAACTGAATACATATTTAACATTGTTAAAATATTGATTAGTTTGAAACTTTGTTGGCTAGGTGTGGTGAAGTTGGACAAACTGGTTATGATTTTGAAAAACTAGCCGAGTGACGTGAGGATGAACTATTGCTCTTTTGTTGCTAGGGGGGATGCCACAATTTTTCATGACTAAAGAATTGTTAAATGACTTTGAAAATGAACTCAAGGATATTAAATACTTTAGAGTTGCAAAATAATGAAGTTTGTAATGATTCCATAAATATTTTGATAAGGCTTTTGACATTGTACTCTTTCCACTAGTTTTGCCTATGTTAGTGACGTATTTTGCACAAAAGCAATGTGATCTATAAAGGACATTTTATTTTAATTTTATTAATTATCTTATTTTGAATTTTCACTTAATATTTTCATGATTAATGTTGGTTGTTTTTTTGTTGAACCTTCAAACATGTATCTTGTTAAATTTTTTCTATTTTTCAATGACTACAATTTAGTTTTCATATTTCAACCCTAATTGCTTTGGTTATGCACAACATGGAGTGGATGAAACCCTAAAAAAAACCCTAACGAGACATTAAATTTGTACTAGAATTGAAAATTTATACCAGTTGGTATCATATTAGTCATATTGATATTGATATCATTACATCATGAAATTGGGTACCTTGAATTCTTGATACCAAAATGAACTTGAGAATTACTCTAGTACCAATACTAGATTGGTACCTCATTTTTGGATAGACCTATATACCAAGACCATGTTGGTATATTGAAAGGTTGATACAAGACCAAAAGTAGTTTAAACAAAAAATCTTTGTTATTACAATAGTTGATTCAATCACCAAAAGACTCATAAAGATTCATCTTTCAAACTTATTAATATATCAAAGATCAAACAATAAAAAAAATCTTTTAAATCTTGTTTCAAATATTTTGGAATTTTTTCTTAGAATTGTAGCAAAAACCTGAACCAAAACAATGCAATAGTTTAACAATGGAGGATAAGGAAATTCAATGTTGGAATTTATATGTACCTAATAACCAACCATTCAAAGAACCTCATGAAGGTGCATATTTAAGCTTGGGCATTAGTTCAATCATCAATTGTTTACTCAAACATTTTTGAAAAATGCAACAAAGGTAGAAAATTGTAACTCCAAATTTTAGTGCATGCACCCCATGCAACATGTAAGTATTAGTTTATCAAAAAAAATCTTAAAAGAAATTTAAAACAACCATTTGAATAGTTTCATTAACTAATAATTAAATTTTTGGTGACTTAAGCACAAGCTTACATCACAAACTTAACATCTCACAATATAGTAATGGAAATCGTGCAAAATGTGTTCAATCATAATTTGTATGTTTCAAGCATTAATATCATGCATTGAAAACACATTTGAGACATAGATTTATTGGAAGATGCAAAATCCATGTGACATTTGTTCATTCATAGGTTCGTACTTCATTTGTCAACACATTTATTTGTGTGTCAAACGTGTTTTCAATGCATGATATTCATGCGAAAAATGTATGAACCTACGAATGAATGAACTTTGCATGATTTTCATTATTTATTCATCACATGCTAAACTTGTGATGTACAAGGCTATTCCAAGATTTAAATGTCATTTTATTGAAGTTAACTTCTAAAAATATAGAAGGTTCCTATTGTAATAATCTCATTGACCATTTACATTTTTATTTGCCCCTAGACCCAAACCCTATTCCATAGTCCTTCTACATTATTTACACTAACATTATAACATTTGTTTGTATGCAAATATGGTTTAAAAGGGGAAGCACCTTTCTTTTCTTCTCATTTGACATATTCAACTAATCAAATTTTATATTGGTTTTCCCCCAATTTTATATTAACCCAAATACAAAAGCCACGTGTTTTTTCATAAGAATGTTCCAAGCAAAGGACTATATTTGAAAATATGAAATCATTGCATTTGATGCATAATATGCCATAATACACATTCCACGACACATGTCAATTTGAAAACAATCATACAATGTACTATACTATGATGTGATGGAATGAAATTGAAACTTTGATTGATGTTTGATTAATCAAACAATTTTTCCAAATTGCCTCCAATTTTATATCAAAGAGCTTGATCATTATTTTTATAAGTTGAAAATATGAAACATTTTTATAAGTTAATTGTAGTTCTTCATCCTTGTCCTTACTATATTCCCCAAAGTTAATTGAAGAAATAAAGATGAAATGTCTCCTTCCATTGCTTTGAAGTGATAAATGATGCACCCCTAACCTTCAACCTTATCAAATGATATCAAAGGCAAAATCCTTAATCTTGGCAACAACAAAAGTTTGAAGAACCATTGGTGTGTTTATTAACTTTTCACAATTAGGACAAAGGGTGCAACAACTTTGGGATGACAAGGACCAAAATTGTTCATTTACAAATTTTTCGATCACATTAACTACACAAATATACATAGAATATGGTTGATGCAATTTAGAACAAAAACTAATCCACAAATGAAAAAATTCAATCCCAACTCAAGTTCCTCAAGGAGACACTACTTTTCATATAGTTTACTTTGCATGTCCCATGGGGACTACATTCCAATGGCATTTTCCCAAAATTCCAAAGTCATTTTTCCATTTCAAAATCAAAATTTGAAAGTTTGTAATTCCTTGGAAACATAAAATTTTGAAATATGACACCACAATATTATAATGCTTTTTGAAAAAAAATCATGCCTTTTCAAGCTCTTCATTTGGACATGATTTGCAACTCCACATCACACTTTAAGTGGTTGAGAATCATTTTGATAGCTTCAAACCTCATAACTATCAAGAAAAAACCTTTTGTTCTGCAATGCAAGCCCATTCATTTGTAATAATCATCAAGACCTTTCCATTGAGACCATGATTAGTTGATTTGGATGTGCTTTGACCTTCCAAACCTCAATCTATAATTTCTAAACAACTTGGAAGTTTCAAATCCCAAAGTTGGATTGCAACTTGAAGCTCTTTGGAGTGATTTTGGAAGGGTTTTAATTCATTCCCACATTCCTCCTACTTGGTTTGAAAATGTATTTCACTTCATCAAACACATGTCACGTTTCAACCTTTTTTTTATTCAATCCTTTTTTTTTTGGCTTATCCTTCATTTTAGAGTTGTTGGAAAAGAAGCTTTTGATGTCATATCAAGTTCTTCAATCAAATGTCATTTGGTCCAATGTTATGTAGGTTTATTTTTTACCCAGATATATCCACTACATATGTGTAGGGTGTATTTCTTTAAATTGATATACTTGAAGAAGAAGATAACCTTTTTCCACATGCAAAAGACATCTTTGGTAACCTACATATAACCTTTTTGTAGGTCCAAGACTTATGCATAATTGAAGAAGGATATATTTGTGAATGCATGTAAATAGGAGTTGAAACCTATAACATATAAGCTATATGTGTGGTGTGCAAAAGTTTGTAATGATTATTTTCATGTTTTTGCAAATCTAGTAGATAATATTTTGCACCATAATTTTGGGTTTGGGATTGTACAAATTATTTTATGATTATTGATAGATGAAATGAAAAATAAAAGCTCTAAAAAATTCTAAGAAATTCCAATTAGTTTTTTACCTTTGAAAAATAATCTAAATAATCCTAAATTACTTTTTTAAAAATTTCTTATTGAATTGGATAAATAAATACCTAGATTTAACCCAAATGGAAAAAAATCGGGGTAGTGATATGCTTTTACTCCATGGACAAATAAGTTGGGATTTTCTAAATACCCTATCTAGAGGTTATATAAAAAATAATATACCCATACAACATTGATTTAGTCCTCTAAAATGCATTTCAAATGGTTGAAAGCTAAAATTTTGATTTTTGTTGCATTCTTCAAATGGTCATAACTTTTAGTGTTGAATTTACATTAACAATATTGTAAGCCCATCACATTTTTGTCACACATAAGTGTGAAAGCACATTAGGGGGTAGGGCAAGTTTGTTTTTACATTGTATTATTTTTCAGGAGTACCCATGTTTGAACTTCAACTATATCATTATTAAAAAGGAAGTTCACAATGTTTTTGCATATTATGGTAGATCAAAACACAAATAAGTCAAATGACAAGAAAAGTTAGAATTTTAAATTTCATAAAATATTTGTGCAAAAATAATGTACATCAATGTGAATTGAAAATTGAAAATATATTCAAGAAATGATTGAAATCATTTTTAATTTTTATGAAATTTGTAACATCCATTAAACATTGTGTTTTTATATGATTTGGCCTCTTTCAAAACCCTAGACTCATTTCATTGCTTCAATAGGCAACCTTCTATTCATTGGAAATAACAACAAATGCGAACAATTGTAACTTCTTGATAAGCATCTTCAAGTTTGAATTCATGTCATAATGAATTTGAAATTGTAATAAGTTTGTGAACCATGTGAAAAATTTGATAATTATCATATAAAAAATGAGTTTTTTTTCGAAGTAATGACCCTAAGTATGTGGTAAATAAAAAATTTGGCAAAGAATCATTTTCAAATGGAAGATGACAAGAAATGTGAAGTGGGCCATTTTCTAAAATTTCAATTCAAAAGTTTTTTTATCAAATAATTCAAACAAAAGTTAAAGTAGTTTAAAACAAAAATCGGGCTTTATTATATATTTTTACCATAAATATGCCTAGTAGTCCTTGAACTCTATTTTTTATAATTAATTTCTTTTTTTGAAATAATATTAGATATCATTAACTTTTTGAAAATCAAAATATAAAGCCTAAACACCAAAAGTGATACGCAAAATCAAATGCAACACATTTTTGAGTTGTATACTTTTGGTATATTTCATGAAAGTGCTCAAGTTGGCCTTCATGTAATGTGTTTTCACCTTTAGACTTTTCCAACAATCCAAAGATCACATCATTCAATGTTATTTTGATTTTCCAAATTTGTCATTTTAAACATTTGGGATTTAAAAATCCCAAGTCCCACATTGGAAACCCACCTTGAAGAGTCTTGAAGGTGCAACTTTTTCATTCAAACACACTTCTCCTTTTGGGCTATGTCATTTCATGGGTTCAAACCATGTCTTTAATTCACACTTGGCTTTAAGGGGAACCTTTCTTGATATAATGAATTTATCGTGGAGCCAAGTTAAGGTTACAACATGTTCCCACAATTTAACCAATGTCAATGTTCTCATTGGCATAGGGGTTTTCCTTCAAATTTCCCATGTCTAATTTTTTGTTTTCAACCAAATTGCATGTTATTCATAAACATGTCGTAACTTCAAGCCAAGGCTTGCAACAATTATAGATTGAAATTTTATAAGAGGCATTATTTTCCCCATACATATTACATTTGTGTCTATGGGAATTACATCTTGATGGAAATTTTCTTGAAACTCCCAAAGTAATGGTGAGGGTAATCTTCAAGCACACCTATATTGAAACACTTCACAGCTTATAACTAGCTTTAAACGACTACTTAGTACTTGGAGCTTAAAGCTTTTAGAACTAAGTAGGGGTATGCAAATGATTTGATATAACATTTATTTATTAAGGTCTACTTCATTATTACACATTTCATTTAACATTAGTTATGTTGGTTTAGCTTCATTTTAATTTTTTTGTGAAGGAATATAGATTCCTATTTATAAATTAAATGAGGTAATTTTATATGCAATTATGTTTCAAAGTAAGTAAAATAAATATAAATATTGTGACATGGACTTGATTTGTTTTATACCCTCATTTTCTTGTCATCATTATTTTCAAGCATAAACAATTCAGAAAAAAATCTTGGTGTGTTGGAGGGCACCATATATGTATAAATATCCCTCCTTAAAAAAAGGATGGATCTTAGGCCTACTTCTAAGAATGGGAGAAAATTATGCCTACATTAAGAGGTGTAAGTCCTTCACCTTCCTAAGACTTGTAAATTTGCGTGTTTAATTCACGATAACATTCATCTTATACTTTACAATGGGTAAAGCCCACGGTGGGGGACATTTATAACGTTGGTTACACACAACTATGGTCTCCTCTTAAGCCCTTTATTTTGGGAATTGCTCCACCTTGGGGTTTTACATTACACTTCATATGAGAAGCCTTTACACTTTTCACATATTGTACAAGCCAATTTGATATGGTTCAAGCCTTCAAAAAACATAAAGGACATTGGTCTTCATGGATTGTCATAATTTTGCACCTTTAGAGAAAAGTTTTTCAGTTTTGCACATTTGACTAAGTTTTGTTGTAATCTTAGTGGAGAGATGTTTACTTCTTTTATTGTTGAAGAAGTCAAGACTTTGGGTGGAAAAAGCTTGCAAATTTTTTGCAAAGAGAGAGGTTGATCTCTTTTGGAATATCTCAAGTCTTTTCTTCTCCAAAAATATGATGATTTAGCTTATAAGGTTGCAACACCATGAACTCTTTTTCTCTCTTCCCTTCAACAAAGCGAAGGGGACAGTTTTCAATTGAACAAAGACAAAGAGAGAAAGAAGAAAAAAGTTCCTTTTATGGCCTTTTCTTTTGGGCTTACTTCTTTGCAAGGCAAATTTTCCTTCTTTTGGAAATGACAAAAGGGCAAGGGGATGATCCTCTTGGTGGGTGTATGCGCACACCACAAGGCAAGGCATGTCACCAAAAGGTGCTATACTTGCTTTTGGAAAACAAGGTGAGAGTTCTTTGTTTACATACACAAAACTTTGTGACTCTTTGAAAATGAGCTAGTTGGAATTTCTAATGCATGATATGGGATCACAATTACATCGCAATGGGAGATTATGTGGACCATGCAAGATAGATGATATGTGGCTTATTAACACTTTTTCATTGTATTCATAGTGGTTAGCTATGTACTATCCATCCACATGTTACCTACTTAGTAGCCACCAAGTGCTTTATATACTTACCTACATACCACAAAATGATGTTGGTCATATTTTTCAATATTTGGCAATTGGAGTAGACTATTAGGCACTTGAAAAATCCATATAGTATATGCACACAATACTTGTTGCAATGTTGCTTTTGTAATGTGAATGGAGGTTTAATGTGGGAATTTTTAGAAATTGATAGACAAAATACTTTCACTCCATTTCAATTTTTGTCATATTTTGTTTGTGAAGAGGGTAGTTGAAAGACGTAAATTAAAAGGGGATGCACATTATTGTTGCTATAAAATTAGCTAGACACATTTACCTAGATGAGACACATTATATTAATATGCACACACATTCATAAGCAAAACACATTTTGCACCCACAAATTATTTGGAGTCTTTTCTCACATTTCTCATTCTTTAAGTCCTACATTTATTCACTAAGAGCCTAATTACACATCATCACATGATGTATTATGTTGAAGATCACCCATTTGTTTCTTGAAAATTTTGGCAATCAACTGCAACCTAGGCTAGTGCTACAACTCAATAAAGTGTAGCTGAAAAGAGAAGCAAAAAATATTATTGATATTTGTCCTAACATCTATTTATAACTAACTTGAATCATCTTTCTATCAATATTTGAACACATGATGGTTTCCAAATTCAGATTTAACACATATATTCCAACCTAATGCAATCCAATCTTGTTGTTCAACATGATTCACAAATGTCCAACCACATTATAATGACACGATACCTAACATCTCCACCAATCTAATGTGGGATCCCCAGGGCTAGGTTTCTAAGGTGCCTAATAATTTATTTATTTTTTCAGTTATGTTTGGTAGTAAAATAATTAATAATTTGACTTACACTAAATAGTGAGCTTCATTTAGATTTTTGGCTTGTTCAGGCACATATTTTTCATCATTTTTTGGCAATTTCAAAAAGTAATTAATTAGTGCTTAACACGCCTAGGTACTATGATATTAGACAACCAATTCATCCATCTATATTGAGATGCATATTATTTTCTCACGATATTTCAATATATTCATGAACAAATTTGGGCTTCTTACTACTTGTAAGGGAGGCCCTCTTCACATGTAACACTTGGGAAAATTGTTCATGAATTTATGACCTTTGTTCACCAAGAATTCACCTACCAAACTCATTGCAAAATGGTACATTGAAGAACCCGATTGGTCCTAGATGTCACCAAACATCTTCAATTTGTCATCTTATATAAAAGACCTTTAAATTTTAAGGACTAAGCTTAACGGTTGGTTTTAAAATGGGAATATTGAACATGTAAGGTTTAATATTATCACTATTTGTAGCTAGCAAATTGAACATGTAATTGAACATTTGAACTAATCTTAAACTCAAACAATCGAACCTCTCTATGTATTACCTTATAAGATGTTTATGTAAACCCAAAATATACTTGAAATAATAATAATTTTGCAACAAGATTACAAACAAAGTGTTGGGAATGTGACCCAAATCCAAGCCACAAACTATTATGACTAGGTATACGCATTCAACTTGACCCAGGTTTGACCTTCATGGGTCCCCATTCTACACATAACATTTGGATTTGCCAATTATGTTGTCAAGGTTAGTGGTGTTACGGAAGGTTATGGACTTCCAATGGATGGTGCAGTGGTGGCTGTTGGTTCACTAAAATTGTTTTGCAATTATGTAACTCCTAAGGGATGGGGATTATGGGATTAATTACGTGACTCGCTAAGTCATTTAGTGGATACCTAATAGACACATGTAGATGGTTGATACATAGCTAACCACCATGGTTAGCTATGGGACATGAATGTAGTGAAAATATATGCTTACATGTTTACACTCAAGAAATGTTTTTGAAACACAATGTTGTGATGTAGCTGAATTGATGATCATCCACAAGAAAATTTAGCCAAATTTGGCAATACACAAGATATGAAAATAAATAATCCAAGCATTTATATATATAGAAATTTGGCAATGTCTATGATTTTATTTTTAAAAATATATAAAAATAATAAAACCTGAGAAATAAAATAAAAATTCTTCCAAATTAAAAAATTTCCCCCAAAAACATGTGCAATCAAAGGCATAATTATTTTGGGACAAACCTGTTGGAAAGCATTATCATCTTGAGTTGGATGAACATGACTAGACTCTGTAGCTGCTTATACTATTGGTGTGTGAAATCATCCATGGACCCAAATTAGGTTGATTGGACCAAAGAGGGATGATGGTCCTTTTTGACCAGATAGTCTTTTTTGACCACTAAGCATTGTAAGAACTTTTATGTGGTCAAAAGTCATTTCTATAGGCACCACAAGCATGAGTGTGGTGTGGTTTCAATGGGGCCAATTTCTTCTTTTGTGCATAGAAAGTGTGCCAAAATTGAAAAGGCTTGTCAACAACAACATAACGTAGTGGGTAGGAAGAAGGCCCTAGATGAAAATTTTGCTAAATATTTTTTTAAAGAAATCCTAACCCAAGGTTTAGCCAATTTTTTTTTAAAATCACAAATTTGATAAACAACCATGCAAGGGACTCACTTACAGTTTTAAAAGATGCCAACTCAAAATAAGGTATTTATTTATTAATTTAAGAATTTAAATAATTTTTCTATTTTATTTTATTAACATTCAATAAATTAAATCAAGCCTCCCAAGAAAAAATCTTGAAAAATTATTTATAAAATGGAAAATCCATTTGAGAGTCGTTGTTTAAAATATTTACTTAATTTATAATAAGCTACCTATTATTAAGCAATGACTTTTTTTTCAACAAATTGTATCATTGTTTCCTTGAGAAAAAAAAATGTTTGTGAAAAATTTGGAAAAAATAATATGTTAAGTTTTCTAGTATAAATTTGACTACCTAATTTTGCTAGGTTTAGGAAAAATATGCCCCAAAACAAATTTCCTATCACGAAAATTGCAAAAACAAAGCCCCGGATATTAAATAAGTATGGTTAGATATTTAACAATTGCCAAAAATACCATAGAAATAAACAAGGCTAGGTAGATAATACCATTTATCCCATTTAGAAAAAAAAAACCAATAATTTAAATTTAAAAATTAAAAATTAAATTTTTTTAATAAAAAAAACTCTTCAAATGTAAGAGGTAGGTAGGTACCAAAAAAGAGGTAGGTAGGTACA
>Ga0209208_10008169_pt1 | contig 14020 bp, 14 predicted proteins | sample S1TSphfallax_3_FD_187694 | JGI IMG/M metagenome (GOLD analysis project Ga0209208, IMG submission 187694) | Host-associated microbial communities from peat moss isolated from Minnesota, USA - S1T2_Fd - Sphagnum fallax MG (SPAdes) (version 2) | ecosystem: Host-associated > Plants > Peat moss >...
CTCTTTTGCCGTTTTGTAAATATGCATGTTCTTGTTGAAGGTTAGCAGCTTCTGGTTTCTGTGTACAAACAAACAATCGATGCGAGAGTATGTCTGCAATTTCTCTCCTTCAGCGGCGTTGATCTCTCTAGTCACTGATGCTACGGTTTTGCAAAGGAGAGGAGGATCAAGAACTTCGTTGTTGTGTATCTGACAGAGAATCGACAGTTTCTTGTTTGCTGCTGCCTATTTTCCACCAGGCTCCGTGCAAAACAAAAACATTGATCTGTTTTGCACAGGGAAAGAGCAAATTACTAGAATCAACATCACGACAGGCACTCTGCCATGTTCTGTCGGGGTCTGACAGAGAGGTCTTCTTCAGTATGATACTGGATTAATCCACTTATATGTGGTTCTTTCACAAGCTCTCTATGTGGTTCCTTCACAAGAGCTTGTAGAAAATCTCTGCGATGTGTTCAAGAACCAAACTTGGATGGTGCTTTTTGTTTGGAGTACATCCTAACTTCTTCACAACTTCCTTGTAGGTCTCCACAATAAGGATCTCATCATCACATCCAAAGTAGAAAGGTGGAGATGGGAGATGCAGGGGATAATGTTGGCAATTCCAGCCATAAAGATATCAGTACACCAATACCATCTCTTGCTGAAGAGGTACTTACTATAGACCTTAACATACTGTCCACAGCACCTACTGAAGTGGAACATGAATCAAAGTACAGTGAAAGAAAAGCTGTGTGAATTGATCAGAACATGTAGTTCATGGTTTCGTAGTGCATGTCTCAGTGAGAGATTTGAGCTCCATCATAGGTGTAAGATATGGAACAACTCTGATTTATTGCTGGTAATTAGGCCAAGATTGTGCATTCTTTTCATACTGGCTCTTCTCTGGTTTCTTTTGAGTTGTATAAGCATTTTTTGGCAGTTGTGTGAGGTTGGGTATGCATGCACATAGATAAGTTTATCAATTGTGGACACAATTACTATTTGTGATTCTTCACACTGGGGGATTCATCCAGTATTACTGTGGTGGAAATCATGGAGCTTAAAGGGGGAATCGTTGATTAGATTTCCTTAGTGCTGATCTGTGGCCCTTTTGCTGGTCACATCCCTTTGTCATGTGGGTTTTTGGTCATTTGTAGGAAGCAATCTTGAAGAAGAAATATGGTGGTCTTATGCCCAAGAAACCCCCTCTCATTTCAAAGGTCAGTTTCATGCACATGGGCATCTGGGATCAAGTTTCAAAGGAGAATGACATATTTGTATAGCTTTATGGTTGAGTGCACTCTTGACAGGTTTCATTTCTGTTTAAACAGCATAGAATGGCATTGTTATAATGCATGGAATTTAGTGAGCATGGAGGATGTGGTAGATACCTGTGACTCCCCAAACCAACTATTGCTGAAAGCTACCAGGATGTGTTCTATAGTTTCTTGGAATTGTGGGTATCTTCAGTCTTGTGGATCACCCAAAAACTTGATATGAGCTTAAGATATTTCTGACATCACCAACCTTTTCAATTGCTTCTTTGTGGCACATATGATGGATGTGAACCATCCTTCTGTTGACTTTGGTCCAGAATAGGACAGAACATGGTAACAGATATATATCTGCATGTCATGGCAGCCTATGGGAGAACTTTGATGGATGGAGTGTTTTACAGAAATATATGCTGAAGTGTATTGTTTTAGCTGATCACAGGATCATGAGCGTGCGTTCTTTGATTCAGCAGACTGGGCACTGGGGAAGGTTTGCTTCAACATTTCTTCAGGCACTGTCTGTGTCATCTGACTGCATTGAATGAATTTTGTTGTGTACGTAAGGATATCATGGTCACACTCAGTGATGATCAACACTGTGTTGGCTTTTCAAAGGCATGTGGGGAAGTCCGCAGAGGATCACTCTGAGAGTGACGAGGCCTTTTATCAAACCTTTTGAGCAGTTGATATGACGTGGCAATCTACCATAAATATAGCTTTTGGCAAGAAGGGATGATGACCTGGGCTGGGATTTGCATGAGTTGCATTTTTGGATGAGTTAGATTCATTGTTGCAGGGCAGAGACCTCTCAACTTTTTGTGTTGTTGCAAAAGACAGCTAAATAGCTGATTTGATTTTGGAGCAGCAGGGGAAAGAGCCTCCAGGTCACAAGCCACGCAGCATGATTGAAGCACTCCGACCAAAACTTCAGGTGCACCCTCAGCTGATATGTATGTGGGCAGTAGATTTTATTGCTAACAGACTAGGTGGAATATATTGAAACTCATGTTTAGTGGCTCACTTTTACATATTTTGCCTTATGGTTATGTTGTGCAGCCCACACCTCATCAATCACTCCCTTCCAGACGATCGTCCCTTCTCCCTGCAGATGGTGAAGTGGAAGGTATGCCAAAATTTGGTTGCAACTCCCACCCTTGCAGAACATTACTTCCATCACTTAGTAATTCATGGGGTTCTGATATTTTTTGGTCTCTGTCTCTGTTGCCTTTGATCAGCACAACTCTTTGTGCATGAGTTGATTTTCTTTTATTGTGTTCACCCTCTGTTTTGACTAGCTTCAATCTGAGATGTTTGACTAGGTCAAGAAATGGAACATTGTCAGTTCATGTTTTGGAATTCCTTTGCTGTTGGGATGCAAACTGTAGACCAATGACAAGTTTTGCTGATTTTTTCTTAGAAGGTGTACAATTGGAGATGCTTAGCATATTTGATCAGTCCCATAAAGTTGTCAATTTTCATTTGTTCACCCGAATGTGAAACAGGTGAACCTGAAGAAGCTACTCCAAGCAATGTGGCTGAAGACTGAATCTCTACTGCCAGGGTTCCTGGACCAAAGATGTCCCCTTAAGGAAAGGATTGTGGTGTAATTCTTTTACTCTCATTTCATGCTGTGATTGGGGTTACAGTAGACGGTTCATAACCTTGGATCCAAACTTCATTGTTGTACTGTTTGTTTCTAGAATTATGAGTGTGAGTGTGATGTGCTCTATATCTGTCTCCAATTCTTCTTGGTGAAGAAGGTGAAGGAAACCAACCCGATCATCAACTACTTGAAGTGATGGAGTTTTACCACAAGGAATATTTGTTGATTGCAGTCTTCAGGCCTTCAAGAAAGTGTTTCCCAGGGTTTTTATATAACATACAAAAGTTTCTGAAATCTGATGAACCCAATGCTGCTCATCATTCATGTGGTTCATAGTGTTGGGAGAAAATGTTACTGACTAATAATAAAATGCTTTACTTATTTGATTGACAATGGCTAATGTAGCTGGACACTGTCAGTAGTGCATTGATGTATTGTGAATCTAGTGCAGCATTGATGTCAACAACGCACTTTTGCTGCGAGTACCAAAGTGTTCTGCTGGATATATCTGGGAGTGACGGGGCAGGAGGAGAGAGGGGCTGGGTGGTGGGTTGGGGTTGGGGGCACTGGTGTCTCCTTGAATTGGAGGTACAACCACAAACCCTGTGACCATGACCCATTTCTCCCACCCAAGAAACCTCTTAATCCTGCTAAAGCAGCAGTCACAGGGAATAGAGATTGCCTGTTACAAGCTTTCCCAAAAACCATTACTCAGTGAGTTAAAAAGGAATACTGTAAATTCTGTGCAAATTCTGCAACATGGATTGGAGTGTTGTTGGCAAGAAAGTGTGCATTGATATGCTATATATCTATCCAGTTGTTAAGACAAGCTCACAGGCTGACCCATGGTAATCTTGTAGATACCAAGGTGGCAGAGAAGTTACATCTTCACTATAAGTGGGTTACACAGGTACAGAGAAACCCACCTAGGGTTCCAAAGGGCATTACACTCTTCCAAACCAAATGGTATCACATTTCTCTCTGCTTTGTGTGTGTTTGATGCAATGGGTTTCTTTAGCAAGTGTAAAAGTGTACATAACTTGGATCCAATTCATTGATTCAAGATTGCTTATGAATTAGCTCAATGGCCTCATTGCACATGCACAGTTAGTGCATGTTCTGCAGTTGGATAAGGAAGTTTCCTCATTCTATTCTTCTCTTGTTCAATTCTTCGGTTATTCCATATTAATAGTCACTAAAGAACTGCCAGTTCCAGTCTTTTAAATTGTTTCAGGATCACCAATTCTGGTTCTTTGAATAAAAACCATAATAAAAAAAACTGTCTGTTTTTAGTTAGTTCAAAAATCTTGAAGAATCCACAGTTTTCATGAAAGAACTAGCAATGAAACTGGGCAATTTTATTATGGCTTGTTATTCGATTATTTTCAAAAAAATTGAGAATTATGGTTACATGTCAGAACTAGGTCTTTGATTTAATTTGAGAATCGTGATTATGAACCTAAGAACCACCCTGATAACTGCTGAGGATATATTCCTGTCTCTAATTATACATGTTTTGTCATTTGCCTTATGCATACCATGCAGGTATTAGTGGGTAAATGAAGGGTACGTAGAAAAATTTACACAAGTATGGCACATTTTAAAGTGAGGAAAGACAAATACTTTGTGCAATTGGAATTGCAAACATGAGCACATGATAATACTTTTTCAAACTTCTTATCAAAAAAATATGACATGGAATGAAACCAATCGATAGCTTTAAGAATACATCCAAAAGCATTTTTATAATGGCAAATGTTAGAAAAATCTGAAGGAGTTCCAAAAGAATATGGTAAGAATTTAGTTCAAGTTAATTAATCTGATGTATGGTCATAAAATGGTAAAAGAAAATCTCTTTGATAGTTAAATCACCATAATTCAAATCCACCCATCACTGGTAAAGTCTAGTGGGTGAGGCCATTCTCCAAATAAAGGGCCTATGACAAGCTTGTAGGTGAAGCTTTTGGGATTATTGCAGTTAAATTACATTTACAAAGCCAAGAGGTAATGACTTGGTCTCATAATCAGTTCTTTTGAGAGGTATAATAGAGGCCGAATATGGATTTATTTATTTTTTCATTTTCTATAAAAGAAAATACAATTAATGCAGACATCTTACCTCATCCTACATGCGAAAAGAAGAGATGATGAAGAAACAATCATGGAGCAGCTCACCAATGGTGTCGCTCTAATGTTTGTGAAGGAGACCAATGAAGCTAAGTATTGAAGAACCTCAATCAACTTATTGAGTTGATGTTGAAAGGCGTCAACCTTTCCTCATTACAAATTTGCTGCGAAGCTAGTTTTGCTTGAACTTTTCCAAGGAAATGTTGGTTTTAACAAACACTCAAATGCAACTATGATCATTTAATAAAAACTTGGTAGCACTTCTTTGGATATTTTGATCTGGTATTGTTGGATTTTGAATGTAAGTATACATGATTAGAAGTGGTTTAGTATAATGGCCAATAATTTGAAGGGCAATTTTCTCTCACAACTGTTTCAAGTTTCAACCCAATGTGTGAAAATTTTCTTGTGTTCAAATATTGATCTTGGCTTCTCTGGTGTCATTCAAGTGGAGCACTAAGTGTCAGCTGCAGTTTGAATTTTTGATGGGTTATCCATCAAGCTTTTGATTCTAAGCCCTTGCAAAGAAAGTCCAGAAATGCTTTTGAGTTGCACTGACAGCTTCCCCCATCCAAAATGCAGCATTCTAAAAGCCTTCAAGCATGTTTTGAGTTTCTGCCAATGCTTTTGCACTTGATGATTTCCCAAAAACCCTCCTGTCTGGATTTCATGACTTACTGGACAGTTTATGTTCAGCTGAATATTTGGAGTTGCAATTTAGATGCAATTATCTGTTTCTTCAGGGTGCAAACACAATGGACAAGGATTCACTACTAGAGAAATCTACAGAGTTGCTGCTGCTGTGTATGTTATTCAGAAAACTGCCACTCAGTACACATGCAAATCACTGCAGGAAATTTCTATTTTTCCCAGACTGTATTTGCTCTACAGTGCAGATTTGAGTGCCCTTTGATTCATCAGTTTCTCCTACAGCTCAAGAAACATGGATCCAAAACCTCTGATCTAATGCAACAATATAGGGACCTGAACCTCCCCATATTCTTATTAGAAGCACTACACACAATTGGTACCATACACTAACAAGTAGTGTGGGACTGATCAATCACCATTTCCAGTGCCTCAGAGAATTTCCAAGGAGCAAAAAAAATTTATTATTACAAAGGTCATTTCACTGCTAGACTCAAAACCCAATCACAAAGACAAAATTTTCCAACTGAAAAAACTCTGCACCAAAAAAAAAAGAAAATAAAGACTATGGAAACTGGTGCAGTAGTTTGAGAAAGCTTTGGAAGAAAGCAAATGCCAAGAATGAGCAACAAGCACCAGAACGAGCTTTAACAACATTCCCAGACTTCAGGGAGTCAAAAGCTCCTCTCTGGGAAAAAATGAAAATAATAAATTCCTTCGTCTGATACTAGTATGTATGTCAATTCTGCAAAAAAAACTTTCTCTACATTCATGATACAACAAGTAACAAGGTTGGCAACTATCTCATGAAGCTGGCCTTAATCTCATGAGGCCAGCCTCCCTCATGATCAATTATCTCCAAAAGATGATGGTTTTGGTGAATGTTGACAAAAACTTGCCAAACTTCACCAAAGAGTGTCTCTAGAGTTTTCTTCTTACAAAAGTTGTCAGGAAGTTGATCTTGACATGGAAAACCCATGTTGGACATATGGGAAACCCATGCTGGACATGGAAAGCCGCTCATGCTGGCTGGACATGGAAAGCTGCTCATGCTGGCTGGATATGGAAAACTGCTCGTGCCGGCTGGATATGGAAAGCTGCTCATGCTAGTGTTAAAGAGCAGTTGTGGCAAGACTAGTTGCAAGTGGAGATTTTGTTGTTATAATATTCCAGGCTGCACAGGGAGTTTCCTGCTGCAGTTGCATCCATGGGTTGCACAAAAGCTTCAAGAGCTCATGAGCTTTGAGCCGGGTACGAGGAGAGCAGTCGAGCTGAAGAAGCAAGAGCAAAGCTGCAAACAAACCTGATTGTTGAGCAGCCAGGAGCTGACAATCAGAGGAAGCTTTACAAACAGACCAGATGATGGCAACACTGAGTTCAGTAGCCAAGTGAGAGACAGTGTGGAGATGGTGCACTAGAGCTGCCATGGCTAAGGCATGATCAGCAACAGCTGCTCTTCCTTCTGCTGTCGTGCAGAGAAGCTCCAGTACCCCTAGTGCAAGCTCTATATTGCTTCTCTTGGCCTCTGGAAGAAGCTCTATGAGTAGAGGAATCACTGATCCCACCTCCACTACCTTGATCCTGTTTCTCCTCGGAATGCAGATTGTCAGCAAGGCTTTCAAGGAAGCTTGGATGGCATTGGGGTACAAATCCTCTCGTAGCATCTTGGCTAGAGCTTCTAGCACTAGAGCTTTCGGTGGTATCATCTCTGCTGCAGCTCCGATGCTGCAGCTGCTCTGGCTTTGTGACTGATCATCTGTTTCCAATGATGCCTGCTGCATTATTGCTGCAAACACTGTTGCGGCATTTACCTTAGCATCCAAGCTTCTTCCCTTGCACAAAAACCAAGCTATGGCTGCCACCGACCTGGGTTTCAGAAGCTCTCGCCGATGTCGACTGTTTGTGAGGAGAGCAAGAATGGCCAGAGCTTCTTCGCTAGCCTCTAGACTGAAGACTCCGCAACTATGCTGTTGTTGTCGAGCTCCAGCAGCTGCATTCAAGCTGATCCCTTCGTCTTGTTCTTCAATATTCGTCTTCCGCAGCTGCATTGAGCTACAACATGATGGGATTTCTACAGTAGCTGCAGAGCTGCTACTTTCTTCTGCTGCTGCACTGATCATCACAGAAGCGAGCACTGAGACTGCGACCTCGGATTCTTGCATCCATTTGCGGGTCCTCTCGCTCTCCCGAGCTAGCGATCTGATGTTCTTGAGAATGGGTAAAGGATCAGCTGTCGAGCTCCGGAGTTGATGCAGCATGGTAGCCACAGTATCAGGAACACACATCAGGGCCTGTCGCAGTTTGGGAGTCGCGAGGATTGGCACCACGCTCGCGTCCAAGGTGGTGGAGCCAGCTTCCTGGGTTTCGCGGCACCAGTTGTGGATGAGACGGCGGAGCGTGTGGTTGGGCACCAGCTCCAAGGACGACAGCTTCTGCATGGTAGCGGGACAGGTCTGGTTTCCCGCTTTCAGCCAGAGCTCGATGCTGCTCCGCTCGTAGCTTTGCCCCGTGCTCAACACCACCGGATCCCTCATCAGCTCCAGCGATATCGGACACTTGAAAAACGGCGGGACTAGTACAGCTGCCACTTTCTCGTCCACCGCGCCTCCTCTAGGCCTCATCGATCAACTCCTGACTCTGCAGGCCTGCACTACTCTAGTCCTGCTACAAATCTAAACCAAAAACAAAAAATCACTTCGGACTGATCCTCTTCACAACCCAAGCTCTCTAGTCTCTGTCTCTCAGAGAGAAACAGAAACACAAAAAGATACAAACTTGTTCCAAGGACCCCAAGCTCTTCTCTACTTTCTCTCTCGCTCTCTCAAAAGATTCCAGGAAATGGAGGACTCACAAGTTAAGAGCCAACTAGCGAACAAAAAGAACCCACTAGACAACAACAAACATCAGAACAATCTGACGTTCAATGCAGTAACAGCCCTGCTCTTTCTGCTGCAACAACGTCATGAACAACGACAACAGATCCTCCTCGCCCTAACATTGAAGGAATGTACAAATTAGGGGCATTTTATATACTAGATGAATGATCAGAGATGAGCTACTGCTGCACAAAACAGTAGTAGCTAGCTAGCGAGTGCAAATCATGTGCTGAAGAAGCTGCTGCTGCTGCTGCTGCAGGGATGATGATCAGGGACTGAGAGCTGCACGATGGGCTTAGAACTTGGGTGGAAAGATCAGGCAAAAGACAATATGGGTCTTGTTGGTCGGTGACTTGATATTCAAGAAACGAAGCAACGGACTAGCTGCAGGAGAGACAAGCTGAGTCGGAGGCAAAATGCAAAGCAGAAGAGAAAGACAAACACACACACAGAGACGCACAGCGAGAGAGAGAGAGAGAGAGGGCAGAGGGTGCGTGGGGCGGGGGGAAGGGGAAGGAGCAGAGTGTCAGTTAGTAGAGTAAGGTAGCTTAATTAGTGAGCAGTTAGTGAGCACGGAAAAACCAGTCAAGGACGGGAACTGACTAACTGACACCAAAAGACTGACTAACTGACTGTTCTCTATCTTAACTGTATCCATGAATCATCAATCATTAATTTACCCACGTCCTGCTTTTGTTGCCTCTGACTCCCGTCGGCAATGAGGGGGGGGGGAAAGACTAGGCTACGCTGGCAGGGCAGGACGCTTAACTTAACCCCCTCCCCCGCCCCCCTCCCCTTACGAACTTTTGCTGGTGTCAGTTAGTGTGCAGGAAATATTATGGACTAGGTAACCGACTCAAGCGCATGGGTTAGTGTGAATAGTTAAGGCACCCACCCAGACAGACCCTATTCACACTAACCAGCATGCGCCCCCCTCCTCCAGCTGGTTATTATTATTTATTTATTTATTTATTATTATTAGACATACCTGTCAACCCCCTCATGAGAATGAATCCCAGATTTTTTTTTCTCTTTTCATCCATGTAGAGTGGTTATGAAATTTTCATCCAAGTTGCAAAACGGTTATGGAATCGTTTTGGGCCAGTGAGAGCCTAGGGTGGGTAGTGGTACCTTGTGCTAATTATTAGTTTGCTGATGAATGAGGTTTTCTCTCTTTTCATCCATGTGTAGCGTGACTATGAAATTTTTCATCCAAGTCGTAAACCCGGTTATGGAATCATTTTGGGCCAACGAGAGCCTAGGCTGGGTGGTGGTGGTACGTTGTGCTGATTATTATTAAGTTGCTGATGAATGAGATTTTTTTCTCTCTTTTCATCCATGTGTAGAGTGACTATGAATTTTTTTCATCCAAGTTGTAAACCGCAAATAGCTGAGGCATAGCAATGTTGAAGGTATTTATTTATTTATTTATTTATTCATTTCTGGTAACGGATGACCTCAAGCCGGTTACCAAACATAACTTATCATTCCAAAGGTTCCAGAGCAACAGTGTAACCCTCTTGTCAATGGATGAAAAGATATGTGAATCCTCTTCTTGTCAATGGATGAAAATATATATGGATGAAAAAGATATGTAAATCCTTTTCTTCTCAATGGATGAAAACTCATATTCAAATGTCCTGTCCAGATGATGCATGCATTAAAAAAAAAATTAAAAGGAAGGGCAAGAGGTTATGCTTGGTGAACACTGAATGAACGGATGAATGAAAAGCTCGAGAACTTATGGATGGTAAATTATGATGTTTGTTTTCATTTGGTCCCACATTTCTTGGTTTTCTAAGGAAAGTGAAATTTTGGGTTTTTTTTTCCCTCTTGTTTATGAGAACCTTAAGTGCAATTTTGAGAATGGTCTTTTGAATTCTTATAACCTTTGATTTTGTAATTTTTCTTTGAATAAAATAATAATAATAAATTGGAGTCTCTAGTGTGGTTTTTAAAACTGGGTTTTGGTTCCATCTAAATTGAACCCAACTAAAACTAATAAAATTTAATTTGTAATATTAGTTTTATTCATCCAACTAGTGCACAAAGCCGAGGTAAAGGATTGTGTATGGATTGCTATGAACATGCAATTATTACTAATAACAATCCTAAACCCTAAACCCTAAATCCTTTTGACTATTGTCCTTTCCAAAAACTTGTACTTATATATAGTTTAAAAAAAAGTTGGATGTGTTTTTTTTAAAAGGACAACTACAACAACAAGATCCAAGTTCAAGTTTTTAGGTTCAATTTTTTTTAGGTTTCAACAACAAGAGGTCATTTACAAAGTCCAAATCCAAATCTAGTTTTAACAAAATTTTGAAACCTCCAATCTAGATATCCTTAAAAGACAATAAGAACCAACAATAGAACCGGCCTTATACCTTGAATGGGCAAATACTAATATTTTTAGTATTTACATCCATACATGTTTTGGGTGAGTGTTAAAGTTTTGAATTCATATTACACCTAACGGTTTTTCCTTCCAACTTATGCAATCCAAATATATCAAACTCTTTTGCTCAAAAAATGACAAAGTTTGTCCAAAAAGAAAAACATTGATTATGAAAGAAGGAAAAAAAAAAAGGGGGGGGATTGTCATGTCATGTTGTTACAATGCATGTTTAAGTATACAAACAAGTATACCCTAGAGCCTTTATTGATTTGTGAACTTTTTGTTGCACTACACCAAATAATAAATATTACAAATACATGAAGGAAAAGATTGAGAAAAGGGTTGATTTTTTACAACCAAAAATATGGTCATTTTTTTACAACATCTTATGCTTACACTATTGCACCAATGGTTCAAATAACATAGCAACCACCACAATCTCAACCCTACATAATTATATCATTAGATTGATTGATGTGTAATCAACATCACTAAAATTAAACCAAACATCCATGAATGCATTGATTTTTGCCATATGTAAACCAAAATCATAAACTCACATTACTATAATAGATGGCATCATCAACATTTTGAAAACAATATTAGTAGGTACACATTCAACTACATGCACTACTCAATTCTTCAATTTCACTTACATGCTTGTTTGAGAATTGTGACATATATTTTATATGAAAAAAAAAAAAGAAAAAAAATACATGCACTAGAACATTCTCTCTTCCTTATATTGCATGCCTTCTACCAATTTAATGACAATAACCATACTCAATAAACAACATATTTCAGATTTTCTCACACTTTCTTTGAAGATTTGCTCTATCAAATAATACCAAAAATCACTCAACTTCACATTTTTTTTAAAAATTTGATTTAGGTTTGCAATGTTTAGCAAGATTCTAAACAAACTTCTACAATTCAACTAACTCATAGGATGACACAACTTGCACTGTTTCAATTTTTAAAAAATTCAATCCCAAAAAAAAAGCCACACTACATTCTAGATCGAACTTCCACAACTTATACTTACCTTTTCATGACCTTAGGCTCCTAACCAAAGTTAAGATCATATAACATGGGATGGGTCAAGAACAAAACCAAAGCATAACATGAGCTAAATATGTGAAACACGTTTTAATAGGAAGTGAAAGGTGTGTGAGAATCGATAAAAGGGAGTCCCAAGCCCCCACAAGAAGTTGTTTTCTTTTGAATGTTAAACGTTTCAAGGAGTTTTTAAGTGTTTAGACTAATCTATGAAAGAATTGTAAACATGTTCAAATTGAGTGATATTTATATCCTTGTTCAAAAAAAAAAATCATAAAAAAGTGGGCTTGCATGCCAAATGAAAATGCATTTTTTATAAAATTATTGCAATTTGAAAAAATCAAAACACAAAGTGCTAAAATGACTCCCAACCAACTTGACATGAGATTGGAATTTTCTTTACAATGGCTATAAGAAATGGTTTGCACGTCCCAATTGGTCACATTAAAAAAAAAGTTATGAATCCACAAAGTGTAGTGATTTTAAAAGAGGGACTTAAAATGTCAAGATTTTTTCATTTCAATGTATTCCACATGGGGACATGCAAAATATACTACAATGAAAATCATGCCTCATATGGGAGTCTAAACTAGTGTTAGGTAGTTATTTATTTGGTCGGTTAAAACCATTAGTTTTGCTTTCAATTCTAGTTAACTGGAATTGAATTAAAATTGGGTTTGATTTTTGTAATCAAAATCATTTTCAAGTTTTAAAAGTGAATCTAGTTCTAGAATTAGAACCTAAACCCAATTTTATAAATTGGAAGTTTTTGAATTTTTTTAATTAATTTTTTTGGGAAAAAATGGTCTAGAATTGGGGGTTAATTCACAAATAGTTATTAGTTTCAAACCAAGTTATTTGGATTTAACAACTAAGTCTAATTTCCATAACCAAAACCTTTTTTTTTTTTCAAAAATTAGACTTGAGGTTCCACTTTTTGTGGAATAGAATTAAAACTAGATTCATTCAACAATTTTTAAAAACAATAAGAATCAAAGGTTTTTCATAAAGGAAAAAATCACCCAACACTAATGTAGACAAGGTGTTTGTGTGAGTTTGTGATGAGTTGCAAACTTAATTTAAAACCCAAAATTACATTAAATAGGCAAACACTAAATAGGAACAATGAATTAAATGTGGCACCAAGCTCAACATAGTTGTAGGACAATGCCTAACAAGAAAAATATTTTTGAGTTTTTTAAATTATATTTGAAATATAATTAACACTTTAATTATCTTTTTGTACACGATATTTCCAAGGAAAAGAAAGTCTAGTGGTTAAATCTCTACCTTCAAACCAAAGATCTAAGGTTTTATCATTTTTCCAAATTTGTTTTCCTTCCACTATGAAATGGATTAAAAATAGGCTTGGGGAAAAAGGAACTTTCCTTTGGTAGAAAGGGAGAAATTGGTAACTCCAACCGTGTCCTCTAGGAAACAACTTCTTCCCTTGGGGAAAAAAAAGATCCCAAGGAAAAAGGGAAAAAATGGTAGCCCCAACCATGTTCTTGAGGGATTAACTTCTTCGAGGAGGAAGACTTTGTCTAGTGCAAAAAAGCCTAAGTGAAAATTTTCGGAAAACAAGTGCAAGGGGTAAACTTTTGTCCAAATCAAACCTTTTTTTATATCATTGAAAAACTCTTAAAATGTAAACATCAAAAATGATCTTGTATTTTTCAATTTGAAGTTATGAGGAAAAAGAAAACTAGGAATCAAATTGAAAATATATTGGGAAAATCAATTGATCATTATTTGTTTCATAGTTTTTCTTTTCACCATAATTGTTAGTTCATAAGTTCAAATTGAAAATGCCAAATCACTTTGGATATTTATGTTTTGAAAGCTTTTCATTTTGTCTTTCGGGAAGTTGCTCCGTGGGGAAGGGAACATGGTTGGAACTACCGTTTTGTCCCTTTCTCATTGGGGGGAAGTCCCTTTCTCCCCAAAGAAGTTGCCCCTAGGGAACATGGTCAAGGTTACCATTTTGTCCTCTTATCATTATGGAAAAATCATTTTTGTTCCTTGCGGCAACTAGTTTGAAAAAACATTCCAA
>Ga0209208_10008170_pt1 | contig 14019 bp, 7 predicted proteins | sample S1TSphfallax_3_FD_187694 | JGI IMG/M metagenome (GOLD analysis project Ga0209208, IMG submission 187694) | Host-associated microbial communities from peat moss isolated from Minnesota, USA - S1T2_Fd - Sphagnum fallax MG (SPAdes) (version 2) | ecosystem: Host-associated > Plants > Peat moss >...
AAAAAAAACTTCTGGGGAGGGGTCTTTGCAAGACAAAGCAAGGCATTTTATCCTCTCTAGACATATTATCCACTTTTTATATATTGCTCATATGGTATGAATATAGCCAAAATTTATAGAATTTAAATTATGGTATGAATATATAGTAATGAGGAGACCCCGTCACCCAATATCAACAAGTATTGAACATGGATATTAATTATTATGTGATAAAACACATTTTTTAATTTTTTAATGCCTTTCAATTTCAACTTCACATCAATTAGAACAAGTGATCATTTTCATCATAGAAGAATTTTAATGAAATGTTGAATGATTTTTGTTAACTGTGTATTTTTGAATCAAAGTGTGTAGCCTCTTCAAAATCATCTTCCGAATTTCATAACAATCATCTTGTCATGCACTCACAAAAGGCAATTGATAATTAGTACCTATTGAAGGTAGTTTTACCACACCTTGTTAGGGATTGGTCTCATAATTCATCTTAAACTTTCATCCTCCCACACCTTGTTAGGGTTTGGTCTCATAAATCATCTTAAACTTTCATCCTCACAAATTCAAATATGTTTGCCCAGGCCAAAAACGGTGACAAATAGTTTTTGGAAATAATAGTTTTATGCAACCAATGGACAAGGCTCAACATGCACTCATGAAGGGTTCAGTCTTTTTTTTGCCTTTTGGGGGAAGGGGAGAGGGGAAGGGATCTTTTGTGTTGTGTTCCTATCATGTTCCCATGGGATTTCCATCAAGTTCCCCATGTTCCCAAGTGAGACCTTAATTTTGTCTAAAAGTGTGGGATATTTGTAATATTTAAATAGATTTTGAGATTTTTTCCATGGTACCAACATGGGTGCTAGTACACACAAGGCTGACAAGTGCAACATATAATACAAAACTTTTTTTTTTTTAAACTAGTGTGTAGTATAATAGTACATATGTGCCACACATACATTCCATAGTCTCCATTTGCAAAGCGAGTTCTAATTTAACCCATCTGACTACCAATGGTAAGTTGGCCATTCCCGCAAAAAATTTATATTTTTTTATTTTTTTATTTATCTAGAAATGCTGAAATTTTCACACACAAAAAAAAGGTTTCTCAAAAAGTAACTTCTGTGAAGGAAAATGAATAATATTTGGCATATTCTATTTCTAAGATGGAATATTCAAAACTAATTAATTATGTTGGTAGACATGTGCCAAAGCTGCCAAGGTACTACTAAAGGTCTCCTTCCCATAACAAAACTTTTCTTTTCTTTTTTTAAAAGGTGCAAAATCAAGTAACAAAAACTAATTCAGGTCAGCAATTTCTCACCCAAATCCAAATTTTTTGTTATTATTATTATTATTACTAATTTTTAAATAATTTTTAATAATTTTTTAAATAATATTATTTATAAATTTTTCTAAAAATTAAATTTAAAATAATAGGTCAAAGAGAGATCAAAATTTTCACACCTAGCGTATGCTAATAACTTACCAACTTTGCTAAAAAAAAGTTATCATTTCAATTAGGTCTAGGGAAATTGTTCTACCTTGGACTAAGCAAGCAGAGGAAGCAAAAGGGAGGCAACTGAGTGAGATTCCTTTACTACTTTTTTACTGTAGCCTTTTTTGAGTCTCGGCTCTGGCTCTTGGGCATCATGAAAGGCCAAATTGGGTCTCTCTCTCTCTCTAGTTTTCAAAAAACAAAAATACAAACACAAACCCCAATAGCCTGCCCAATATACTTATTACACAACCCCACTTGCAGCAGCAGCAGCAGCAGCAGGTGGCTGGCTGGCTGGCTGGCTGACTGCAAGTGCTGCTAAGAAGAGGATACCCAGCATAATTCCTCCTCAACTCTCTCTCTCTCTCTCTCTCTCTCTCTCTTCTCCTCTCTTATCTTTCCAGCTCCTTTTCCATGTGCCTGCCTTTCTTCTCTTCTTTCCATAGGTAGTAAGATAGATAGTTTTTAGTTTCACAAATCAATGCACCCACACATGCTGGGAAGATAGAGTCACACACACACACACACACACACACATATACACACAAAAAGTAAAAGTAGTCATCCACTATCCATCCGCCTCCCACCCCACCCCACCCTATTCTGGGCATGGACTGCCTAGTTGAAGATATTATAAACATTTTTTTTTATGGTTTATTATGCCTTTGCATGGATCCCATTTGATACTTTCTTCCTAATTGTCTGCCTAGTTGAAGAAATTATAAACATGTTTTGTTAGTAGTTTATTATGCCTTTGCATGGATCCTGTATGATACTTTCTTCCTATTGTCCAATTAGGGTTTAGAACTTGTTTGTTTTAGTGTAGTGGCCTATTTGTAGTAGATTAGAATTTGTGATAGGAACAAGGAGGCTAAAGACTCCAATGGTGAGAAATGAAGTTTTGATGTCACTCTGACTCTAGAAGGGGGGCCTCTCAATGGTGGATTTGGTGCGCAAGTTGGGAGGCGGTGGTGGTCACCCAACCGCTGATTCACCCAACCACCTTGTGCTCTATTGACACTTCCATGGCATTACGAGGAAACCTTTTATGCCAAGGAATGGACCATTATTTATGGTGCATTTTGCCACATAAAGCCAATGTTGGATGAGGCCACCATGGTCACCCAATGATCGCTTTACTTGGCAAAATTATACGAGCATGCCCAAGAGTGGCTCACCAAACTCACTCACGGGTCCAACCCTCTACTTGAATGAGCCACTTGTAGAGAGGCCACAAAGCAACGTGCCCCAAAAGCTCCCAGCATCACATGAATCTTCTTCACAGGGCATAAACCACTTATCCTGGTAAGGGGCTCAAATGTGTTGACATCCTCTTTGGCCTACCCCTCTCACCATTCTCGCACTTTGCCTTTGGTTGCCATGAACCAAATAGACTTCCAAGAGAGAAAAATTTCCTGACAAGGCGATTGTTGGACCAACAAAAGGTAAAGGGTGCATGAGAAGTCTCACTCATTTAGTGCACACTAGATAGTGAAGTAGTGGGGGAAAGTTTTGAGCGAACCCAAGAATTTAAATTGACAAGGATCCTTGTTGGGGACACTTCCTCAACGGTGAGATTTTTGCCCACCCCAATTTGAAAATAGTAGCCCAAATTTTTTGGCTATTGGGCATGCTCTAATTGGCCAGTTCTCTAATATAATATTCACATTTGTTATGATCTTCATAAACATTCTCATATCCACGGCCCCCATTGTTTGACATAAGCATTATCATTGATGAAAATTTCCCTTTTTTTAAAAAAAAATCTTGACTGTAGGGAAAGGAGAGGTTTTTTTTGTCTTTTGGAGTGCTTTTTTTTGTTTTTGTGAATGTTTGTGGAGTTTCACAAAAATAAATTTGGATACCTATTTTGAATGACATCAATGGCTATAAGTACTACAACTGAGGTGCACATTTGACAATATTATAAATATTGAAGCATGAGGCCTCTAGCTAATTAAAGGGTAAAAAAATATTTATAACATGAGCTAATTAGTATAATGAACAGGTTAATGACAACAAGTTGATGAAATATTAACATTTTAGGTGAAATACTTGTTATCAACCAATGTTGGTCAATTATAGGATTTTAGATCTATCCACATGATATGAATAAGAAAAAATTAAAATTTTCTCTTAGTATAAAGATATGCATCTAGATATCTTGTAAAAAAAACTATATTATTAGTTATGCATTCATGGAAAAAATTTAGTCTTTGTTGAATATGCATTTGTTGGTTTTCAAAATCATAGTAATTTATAAATATGTATAGTGGTTACAATCAACAAGTTGAATGATGTGCCCCCAAACTCCCTAAGAAATCAAAATGTGGGTTCTAAATTGAAACAGTGGAAAAGAAGAGAGTTAAGGCACACTCCTTAATTCATAACATTTCGAAAGTAAAGAAGGCATGTTGGTGCTTGTTTTTGTTTCCAACCAAGGTTTTAAACATTCACAACTTTCACATGAATACAACTCCCAAAATGGGAGTGCACTTGGGAATCATTGGGATCCATCTTTTGCATTCTCCCCTAGTTGTGAAAGTGTGTTTCACACCTAAACACATTCCCTTGGCCTCATGGGTCCTTACACTTCACACTTATTCGCAAACCCAATGTTAAGGTTGTGACATTGAACATGTTAATTCATGTGCAAACAAAATAACAAAAAAACATAAAGTAACATGTAAAAGAATTGAACCTCATTTCTTTACAAAACTTTGCATACAAAACAAAAAACAACACCCACATAAAAAACAAACCACCCCAACCCCACCAAATAGAAACCCAAAAAACCAAAAACCTCTAAGAACTTGTTGAATTTCAAAATCCAATTTATAAATCACCAAACTTACCACATCAAACAAAAAAATAAAGGTCATTTGGTAAATTGGACAAGAATTGTAAAAAGAAAAAAAATTAATTTAAGGTTTGAATTAATTATCTAATCCTTGTGTAGCTCCTCAAAATATTTAACTTCTTCGACTAACTCATAATTATCCTCAACTAAACCGACTTCTACTCATAGATGCAACTACAACTTATGATTAGTATACATGATTTTCATTGAAAATGTAGATGAAAAGTGAACAATGTCATCCAATTTTGATTGCATCGATCAATGGATGACAACATAGTTGGTTTTACAACTATAATGAAAGTTTTTGCAACTACAGTAATATATTCTACCACATGTACAAATAAACACACACCATACATGGAAAACTTTGATATTTCAATTGGACTATTATCCTTTTAATGTACTCATCAATGGGTCTTCTTTGTAATTATCCATGGGTCTTCCATCATACAATATCTATAAATTAGTTTGTAAACTAAGTTAGGTAAGCTTCATAGATTATGTTAAATCAAGTAGGCATATGTACATTGATAGCCTAACCTAGCTTGCATACTTAGTTAATTAACCTAAATTATCTATAGGTAGTATTAGGTTACTTTACTAGGTGTAGGTAATAGGTTAGGCTATGAAAGTTAAACCTGATTAGGTTAGGCGAAATAGGTCGTAGTAGTTGGTAGGCTAGGTCATTAATAAATTAATAGATTAGATAATAGGTATTAAATAAGATAGGTAGTAGGTATGTTAATTTATTTATTATGTGAATATGTGATCATGTTTTCATATTAATTAATTAATTAGGTTAGCTATTTAATCAATTAATTGAATAGGCTAGGTAGCATGTAATAAATAGGATAAATATTAGTAGGTAGTAGGTACATAGGTAGGTTACAAGTAAAGCAAAAGGTATTTTATTTTGTGGATCTATTGTAGTGTTTTTGTATTAATTGATTAATTAATTAGCTACGTTAAATAATTAATTCCAATGATGTAGGAACTAGTTTATATGGGGTTCTTTGCAAAAGTTTCGTATGTCACTTCTACACAATCATTCTGGTTGTATGGTTGTTTCTAGACCATTCCAAAGACAATATTAGAAATAACTACCTCAATTTCAAGCCTAACTACTTCATAACTACTTCCTTTATACCTATTCCTTTTCCTATTAACTTTCATAATAATTATTTCCCACATTTCCTAAATAACTACCTCCATTTTATAACTACCTCACTCCTTTTTCCTATCCACCAAGATGGATTACAAATAAAATTGACATGTGCCTTTTCATGTCCATGAAATGTGTATTAATTTAAATTAAATTTGACACTGACATAAATATATGAAAACATTAAAAAAAAATTAAATAGTTAAATGTCATTAATAATGTGCAACAATGGGAAGCTCAAATTAATTAAATGTAGGCTAGGTAATTAATTTATTAGGTAGGTTAGGTAGTAGATAGTAAGTATGTAGCCAAGGTAGTATGTGATAAGTAGGATGGGTAGTAGTAAGTAGGAGGTAAGTTAAATTGTAAATATTTTATTATATGATAGAATAATAATAATAGGTAGGTTAGGTAATAGATAATAGGTATGTAGCCTATGTAATATGTAGTAAGTAGGATAGGTAGTAAGTATTTTATTGTGTGGATGTGTCATATTTTTTTATTAATTGATTAATTAATATGGTAAGTTAGTTTGTAGGTAGTAGGTACTAAGTAGCATATGTAGTAAATAGTTATGGAAAATAGTAAATATTCTATTGTATGGATATATGATAATGTTTTTGTATGAGACAAAGGATGTAATAGTTGTAGTGTTGTATTCTTTCCCATTTATTATAATTTATCCCATATATTTTGTCAACAAATTCAAACTTGTAAACTATATAAGTAGTTGAAACAATGGACTAGATTCATGGTATGCATTATAAACATAATGCATGTGCCATTTGGGATGAGCTAATCAAAAGGTTTGTCCCCAACAAACTAAATTGGATCCTACTTACAAGTATTTAACCTATGTTAAGTAACATATTATAATTTAGCCTAGGATAGATTATAATTAATTATTTTAATATGATAATTAATTTTTATAATTATAATATTTATTTATTGTAAATTTTATTTTTTATTTTTTTGGAAAAATGGAAAATTGCCACTTGTTTAATGGCCATTGGCTTTTTAAATTACCACATGGTAAAATCCTAACCAATCATCAATGGCACATTTGGTAGCATGCATTATCCCAAATGTAATCACAAATGCAATCACAAATTAGGGTTCCACATCCTATTCATGATCAACCATAACAATGGATGAAAATTTTTGGGCTAGTTATAAAGTTTGCGTCTACACTTTCAACTTTATGGCCATATGATGTCTTTTGTGACTAATTGTCTTATGGTTCTTGTCCAAAGTAACTAGGCTACTTTTAGTTGCATGTGTTCATTATAACTACAAATGAGTTGTAAATTTAGTTGTTGATTTTCAAATTGTTTTTAGTGTTTATATCCTTTCTAAATGTAAAGGACCAAATCTTCCAAAAACCATAGTTGTGCTTCATCAGCATGCTTGTAAGGATTTCATGAGCCAAAAAATGTTGTGATTGCAAACTTAGATAGTGTAACCTTTTTCTTCTTTAGCTACCAACTATGATTTATTTCAAAATGTTTTAATGTAGCAATGTTAGTTAATTTAAACTTTTTTTTGCGATCAAACGAACATGTGCAACATCAATATGCATTTTCATGGAAGTAATGTTGTTCATTTTATTATATTTGATGAGTCATTTATATAAAACAAAGCTTTGGTTAAGAATGTTACCAACTTCTTGTGGAGTCAATTTTTAAATGATGTAACACAACATCTATGGGTTCTTGATATCAATGGGAGGATTGTCGTTAACTAGAAAAAACCCCCAACGAATTGAATTCCAAAATTGTTTAGTTTCTATTTATGAACTTGAACTATAATATTAATAATTATAAAATGCAACTCATCAATTTCTACAAGGTCGTTGTCACATTACAAGTGGACATTCTCAACATCTAACAAATTGATTGTCAGGTTTTCATTTAGCTCATGAATATCCTCATCAACACCACCAACACTTTCAAGAACCACAACCTCATCCTCTTCTACCATGGAAAATTTTCAACAACAAACTAAAAGAAACAATAGTAGACTTAAAAAAAACAACACACTCAAGAAAAATGACAATAGATTCAAGAGAAATTAACTAAATCAAAACAAAAAAAAGGGCCAAATGATTTTTTTAATTAAAAAAAACTAGGTTTTGTGGAAATCTATAGATCAATTAAATGTCACACATGTAGATGAAAACCCATTCTTCACCAATTGCCTTAGTTGCAAAAACAAATTGCAACATTGAGTGTTATAAGCACCTAGATGAAGTTTAGGAACTAGCTTCAACACTCTTGAAAAAACTACAAGTAATTGGAAAACAACAATAGGGTGCTAGAGCTAGCTTTAATGCTCCAGAAAATAAAAAATGAACAAGCAGTTTGAGCAACCTAAAAGCAAATATAGGAATAAAGAAAATGAGCAAGAAGTTCTAGGTCACCATGATAGCCCAACTTGTAAGTTTGGATAGATTACTAAAAAAAAAAGGTCAGAAAAGGGGAAAGGGGAAAAAGGACATGGAAATGAAAAAAAGGGAAATCAACCTCACCTACTCGTCAAGCTACACCAATTTTTGTTGAATGCACTTTGAAAAGCTCACACAAAGCACCTAAAACAAAAATGTCCATAACATTTTGTCATTTGAAGTTCTGAAAGGCTCTAGAAAGCACTACTCCTCATCGGTGATTCAAAGCAAAATGATTAATCTTTCAAAGCATACAAGTACACATTGGATTGCTCAAGTTGGCTTACAAAAAACAAGCACATTCATGTTCATTCTTTGCACTTTGCACTCAACATTTTCACACCTCATGCCATTAAAACAACTTCAACAACAAGATTACCGTTGTTGTCCTCAACTTTCACTCTTGAATCTTAAACCCTAAACCTTGAAAATCTATCATTGCATCTTTCAACTTAACCCTAACCCTAAAAGGATGCCATATCCAAACTAGATATGAATATGATAATTATAATTGTTGTAATCCATAACCATAACCATCCATAATCGTCACTATGCATAACCCACCTTAAACAATTATGAATATGATAAGGATATAATATCTTAATGTCCCATCTGGATATGAATAGGATAAGATATAAACTTAGTACATGTTTATAAATTGTGATATGGCAAGTTATAAAAATTGACACAAAATTTGGATATGCATTTATGCATATCTAGCCATTATATAGTCATAACCAAAAAAAAAGTTTATAACTGGCCAACACTATTATTGACATATTTGAAAAGGAGGATGATATGATAAATCACTCTTCAATTCTATGTAATCACTTCACAAGGCCCATTGTTATTATTATTATTTTATGACATCTCACTAATAAAATAATAATAATATGAACTATCAAAGGGGGATTGTAAATTTATTTCCTTTTAAAGGAAAATTAATCATGTAAAATTGCTTGCTTAAGCAAGTTACCAATTTTGTAACCTTCAATATGCCAAGGTAGCCTATTATACACCTCCCATCCAACTCCACAAATTATTAACCCCAAAAAGTGGATTGGTGTGGGTTCAATATTTCTTTATAAATTATAGTCAATGCTTTACAAAAATAATATTTATAAAAATTTATGGGTCCAATTAGTTGAATTTTTAAACTTTAAAAAACCACCAAGACCAAGGTTTTCAAGCGCAAAGTTTAGGTATGAGGTGAAGGTTTGAATATTGTTGTAAATAGGTATAATATGTTTCAATCCTTTAATATGTCTAATAGACCATATAACAAATATTTTTGTAGGTTCCTTGACAACTATATTATAATAATAAAAACCAAGTCTTTGCCAAACATCTCAACTCTTATAATTGAAAGCAAAACATCAAACAAAAATCTTGAATTAACAAAACTATCATAATTCCTACGTTGGTTTGGCATCAAGGTCATTACTAATAATTTTTTTGTTCAATTTTTTTCAACAATAAATATAGATAAAATTTTAAAACTTAGCAACATACTAAATAATGAAATTTTTTTTTTGAAAGTTTCATTCAACTTTTTGACATGATTGGCAAGTATTTTTTAGAATTTTTGGCAATTCCAAAAATTATTTAATTAGTGTATAACCAACCTAAGTAATAAAATACTGAAAAATAAATGAAATATTATTAATGTGATCCAAAAATCCAATAGGGTAAAAAACATAGTCAAAGGAGCCACCCAAGTGAATGGACATTCTTTAAAATTACATTTTTGTATGTTTGAAAGATCACAAGGGAAACATAATAATTTCGATTTTCATAAAAAATTTAAGAATGTATTCCATTAATCAAAGTTTACCTGTTCAAAGCTTGACACAAATATAAAAAAAATTGCATGCACTCAACCTTGAAAATGAAAACTCCTTTTTTTTTCAAACGTCCTTTTTTACAACCAAATGTGCATCATTCCTTCTAAAAATTGAAGAGGGATTTTAACATTTATGATTAGAACGGCAAAAGGACTTGAATTGATGAAAATACTTTTTTGATTGATTTGAGCACATTTGGTTCAAATGTGCTTTTGATTTTAAAAAATTATGGATTTTGAAAATGTGGCCTTAACAGCAATTATTCATATTTATTTGATAATAGGCATGAATGTATAATATATATGATATGAAATCAATTTGTAATCAAAATGTTTTTATATCTAACATGTAGTGTTAAACTAGGTATCCAAAATACAAATTGCAAGTTATAAATCAACATAAAATGACATGTGTCATGTGTAGTCTTTGCAAAAAGACTTTTATTTTGGTGCCCTTGGCACCTTTTCACTATGTTTTCACCCAATAACTTTTACATCATGTTATAGTGATTTAATCATGGTACAATTTCAAAATTCAAATATCAAGCCCTTCAACCTAAATTGGACAAATACTCCTTCAAACCTAACACAAATTATTTGAAAATTGACAACCTTGTGACTAACAAATATGATATTTTGTCAAAAATGGTTTATTAGGTGTAAATTTCTTGTCCTTTCCATGTTCAAAATTCCATCACCCTAACTCATATTCGTCAAAGATTAAATCATTCATGTAAAAGTTAAATCGACAAATTGTGCACACATTCTAAGGATTAACAAAAATAGATATCCTCCATTGAACATGGATTGTTCCATACTAATGTGCTCCTTTTTGAAGCATGAAGGCAAACAAAAAAAACACACATCATTTGCTACATAAAATATACAATAAATGTATAGAAGACAAAAGACCCACAAAAAACATATTGATCATGAGACACAAGACACATGGGACCTAACATTGAAGCTCACCCATAAAAAACACAAGACCACAAACACATTGAAAATACACCACATGAAATACACAACATACAAAACAACAAAAGATTAATGTGACTCAAGCTGCATAGAAGACACACAAATGACATAAACACATTACAAACACTAGATACAAGCTACACAACATACACAAAACATTAAAAAAATCAATAAAACACAAGGCACAAAAAACAAAAACCTTCCAAATGATGCACATATAATACATCATGCACATAAAAGATGCACAAAAGACACAAAATATTAAATGGCTAGTTAATAGACAAAAGACACAAAGATGACAAAGTACACACAACACACATAGAAACTTTGCATTCATCAACCTTATATCTCTAACAAAATACCCCCCACCAAAATTGGAAGCATGCATGGAAAGAGTTTTCTATGTTAAAGCCTTAACACAAAACTTATTTCATCATCTCCAAAAATCCACTATGTAATTACATGTGTGTCATATGCAACAAGACAAGACATTAACAATTTCCATCTTGTTGAACTCCAAAATGATCATTCATTAGAAACATCAACAAAATCTCTAAAATCACCAATCCATCTTTAGTTACACATTAATGACAACAAACTACAAACTTTAAACATCAATATATTCAAATAAAAACACAACAGAAATCAAATGCATAAAAATGAAAATGTTATGTAACAAAAATATGTGGAAATTCTTCACATTTCATTTTGTTTCAAATTCAACATCTAATTATTCTATTAAATCTAAATTTAGCTCACATATAAATGCAAAATCAAAACACTTGAGGCACCCAACATGTGGATCAGATAGTCAATTATTGCTAACAAAAATCAACTTGTATATTTCAATTTGGTTAGCTAATATGTTTAAAACTTATTTCAAAAACACAACAACAATTAAACAGTTGTGTTTTTCCATGTGCCACTAGGTCAAGGTGCATTTGAAACTATCTACATTACTAAGATAATGACAATAACCATGCAATTTTCTTGAAACAAGGCTTTTCAATGTGTTTATAATTCTATTGATGGTGTTACACGAATCTTCATTAGTAGCAACATCTAAGGAAAGGTAAAGGACTTCCAACACCTATCAACTCATGCAACACATAAGTTTTTCCAATTTATGATCAATAATGTTTTTTTCTTCTAAATCCATTAAGGCTATTAGGAAGAACTTGACATGAAAGTTTTCATGAAGTTCATGGTATGTTGAAATGATAAAATGTAAGGCATCTCCAAGGAACCAATGCCCATGGCTTTAATTTAAAACACAACTAATCACAATTGGCAACAAAACTTTCACCATTGATTCACAAATTGTTCAAAAGAAGGTATGTGATTCTATAATGCTTTATTTTGTCAGCCATAACACAAAGCGATAGTGCTTTGAAAAGTCAATGCATTTTGGAACAACAACATTTGATTTTTAACCCTACAACCTTCACTTTAAAATGAACCACAATGATAGGAGCCACACATACCCCTTTAAACTTGTGCTTTTTCATTATTTTTGTCAAAAACATTCTTAAAATCTTTTCAATGCATCATTTTGAATTTTTTTTAAATCTTCAAAGTTTTTTTAATATTATAATGTTAAGATTTATATTAAAAAATTTCCAAAACTATGTCATTAAGAAAATTCAAATTTCATTTTGTGTGTTTTTTTGCTTAATTATTATTTTAAAACATTGGATCCATAGAACTTTTTTAAATGTGTATTTTTATTTCATTAAATTGATTCTAAATCTCTTGGATATGTATACCAATATATTGAAGATAAAATTATATAAAAGTAAGTCCTTTTGTAATGTAACTTTTTTACAATTTAAAATAGAAAAAAACTAAATAGTTGTTGTGATTGTGAATGATACATGTTAATGCAACTGCACCCATAAAACCTTCCATGTCTATTATAAAAAACCATGGCACAAAAACAAGATTTATTAAAACAAAAACATATAAATAAATGACTAGAATTGAAAACATAGAATGGTTTGGATCAAATCACATAACTAGTTTTCATTGTCATTTTCAAATTTTTAGACCTTGATAAAAAAAACCTATGCACATTATTTCCGCTTGCCCAATTTTTTCAACCAAATAATACACTTTTGGATGTCAACTTTCACATGTTTTTATAAATGTGTAAATTTGTCCCTAACACCATTATAAATCATGTCTTTTATGGTGTGTTTTATCATGAAGTAAAATGGGCTCCCAAATACGTTCATGTTGCTATTAGAAACAACCAATTATTTATGACAAGCAGAAAGTAACAACTAGTCACATGAATCTTGAAAAATTGACTAACAATGTTTGGCATATGATGTATGTTATGAATAAAGTGCCAAGTAATGATAACTGATATGGATAACATGTGTCATGTTTGTTAGGACCCGATTATCTAGTGATGCTAGTGAATGTGGTGTGACATGTAATGATTCTCTTGACTAACCATTTAATAGTACTTGTTGACATAAATGTTAAATATAATGTTGGAAATGTCAACATTGTGTGTCTAACTTGATCATTTGTTGTGTTAAAGAAACAATTTTCACATGTGGCATGTGTCGAACATCTTAGATTACCTATATAATTTTGGACATGTCTACTAGTTTTAGATTGCTAGATTAGGGTTCAACATTTAGGATATACAATTTATATTGTTCTATTGTGTGCGCAAGTGTCATATATTTTTTGTATTTCTCACAACATATCCTCACACAATACATGCACATGCATGTCACACACAACCTCAACCAAATGCTAAACCCAAAGAAAGCTAGATAAAACACTTGTGTGCACATATTCACACATTACAATTGCATATTCACATAGAACTAAAACCAGAAGTTTAACAAATACACATTCAAGCACATTCAATTGTGACACTCTAAAAACATCCAATCAATTAAACGAAATCTCAACCCAATACAACATCTTCATTGAAATTGGAAGGTTTAATACATCAAGCAATGTTCAGCAAAATGCACTCAGGTCCTATTACTACTTGAATTCTCCTTGTCGATTGGGAGTCTACAATAAAACCCATTTCAATAAAACCCTGTTTTAAAAATTTCACTATTTCTACAAATAACTTAATTAGTGTCACAAAGCTGCCAATGTACTACTATGGTAGTAAAACATGTCTTCATGAGAAAGATTTTTGTATTTTCATATTATCTGCAATGTGCACAAAATATCTTCCTGTCATCCCAAAAGGAGTTTGTATCAACATATT
>Ga0209208_10008171_pt1 | contig 14018 bp, 12 predicted proteins | sample S1TSphfallax_3_FD_187694 | JGI IMG/M metagenome (GOLD analysis project Ga0209208, IMG submission 187694) | Host-associated microbial communities from peat moss isolated from Minnesota, USA - S1T2_Fd - Sphagnum fallax MG (SPAdes) (version 2) | ecosystem: Host-associated > Plants > Peat moss >...
TGTCTTCCTCCTCCTCCTCTTTCACTGTTCCGCATCTTGACTCCCTCACCCGCCGCCGCCGCCTCGTTGTCGTCACCATCCATTGGACATTTCTGAACTTCCAATTTGAGAACAAAGGATGGGTGGGAGGAAGATAAGCACCACCCAGCAGCACAGCCTTTCTGCTTGCTCTCACAGAAGAAACAGCGAGTGGGTATTGTGCCTGCTGCCACAGGCAGAATCTCAATAGACCCACCATTCTTCTTGTTCTTCTTCTTGTTCTTTCTTCTTGTTCTCGTTCTTGTTCTTATCTCTCTCTTCTTCCTCTCTTCCCTCTTCTTGTCCTGCAGGGAATAAGTACTGGTTTGAGACCCAGATGGACGCGTGTTGGTGCCTTTGTCCGTGGATGATGCACGAGTTTCTTTCTTACGTGGCGCACCTTTTCAGCTTCCGACGTTGTTGTTCTTCTTCTACCGCTCCTCTCTCTTCCTACACACCATACAAAGACACCCACAAGTCATTTCTGCCTCGTCTCCACTGCTTGGGCACATACCCTTCTTCTCAGAGAAAACAGACGCAAACCACATGGGTCTTATGAATCTATGACATCTTCAGCTCACAATGCTGGGCTGACAGGAGAGGAAGAAGAAGACTTAGAAGAAAAGCAGGGAAAAAGAAGAGTCTGTGGGGTTGAGAGGAAAAAACAGAAGGAGGGTTGCGCGAGAGTCTTGGAGCACATTCCTGCAGCAGTAGCAGCAGCAGCAGCAGCAGAGTTGATACCTTGAAAGCATTTGTGCTGAGTACTCTGTTTCTTTCTGCATCCCTGGTGATGTTTGAATCAGGATCATGGAGTGTTGCAACACATTGTGATGACGAACAAGAAAGTTTGTGGCTACAAGGCTGCTCTAAATCCTAAGCTAGAGTTCAAAGAGCATCATACTGTTCTCATTGTCAATGAATGATGAAGCTGGGGATGATGGAGAGTAGCAAGCAATGTTGCAGACGCAAGTGATTGAAGAGCAACCACCAGAGATGTTGGGACAGCCCATTTCCAAATCCCCTACAATAATCTTTGCACTTGTGAAAATTTCCAGTTACACACAGTTCATGAACCCATTCCTCCCTTGTGAGTTTGCAAATTTTCAACAGACAATTTGTGATTTGTGGACTCTTTGCAAACAGAGAAACACATGCAAAACACATGCTGTTGTGTGCACACAACAGCCTGATGATATGCCATGCCCCAATAATATGCCCCTACAGGCCTCTTGATGTTGGCTGCTGCAGATTCAATCACTACTATCTATCAGATGAGACTACAGCTATATCCTGTACATGCTGTGGCAATTTGTCTGCCAACAAAACTAACTGGATTTGGATCTTTTGTCGCTTCAAACCTCCTCCACAAGGTGTCTCCTTGGTGTGGTTTTTTTGTTTTTTTTTCCCCTGAAATTGTGTTGGTGATGATCTGATCTTCTTTCAGGGAGATGTGACGCACCCTCTAAACCAGTTTTCAGCAAAACCAGCAGAATTGAACATGACAGTGAGTGAAAACAGCAAACATCAGGCTCCACTCATGTGTTTTTTGGATGGGGGCATGAAGACCTTTCAGCAGCTGCATCATTCCTTTTGTACAGAAAATCCACTCATGTTTTTGAGGATGAGCTATGGTGATTTGAAGTTTCAGGGCTTAAGGGTTCAGGGTGAAGCATGACTGTCATATTTCCTTCACAAAAACCCTCTCTTCCATACTTCAGCTGTTACAAACTGTTATAGGGTCTGGGAATGCAATGCTTATTACGATGATGGACAGTGTGCAGCAGCAGGAGGACGAGATAATGGTGCAAGTTACTTTCCATTGGTGGGTATTGCCTTTGGGGTGCTCAAAGATCCTAAATGAAGATTTACTTTGATGTTTTCCATTATTTCATCTACTTGATGATGACATCTTGCAACCTGAAAATCAATACAGCACTCCGCCTTGCCATAAATTAGAATACCAGCTTCTACTTTGTGTTTTTGAATGGCAGATTAGAGTAGTGACCAACCTTGCAATGCTGCAGTTTTGTATGTAAATTATGTTGCAGGAGGAACATATTAGTTATCAAGTAAACTGCCTTGTTATTGTCTCAAGTGCTTGCCAATCATGACTCTCAATCTTCCCACTGCTTCTGAAAATCAGACAGAAACCCAGGACACAGATACCTTTCTGCAATTTTTTTGGTGAAATTTTTTGAGCAGATTCTTTCACTTTATATACACCCACTTTCAGGAGCTCATGAAATCAGTGGGGAGTAATGGCAGCTAGTGACTGCAATTCATGACACAAAGTGATCTATCTGCTCTGTTGTGAGGACTGCTCGCATTCTTATCACTCACAAAGTAGCACTGAAGTACTTCATGTCTGTGATATCAGTTCTCAATGTTAAGAACCTGAAAAGTAGGACATGTCCTTTCTTGCAAATGGATCCTTTTGCTATGACCCTTTCTGGAAGTACCTAGTGTTCATAACAATGAGTCTGTGAGATGTAATTTTGTGGATAGAATTCTAGTGACACAAAGTTGTTGGTAGCCCGCAGGTGGAGGAGTGACAAGGCTTGTACCAATTGGAGAAACATGTTATAGTTTGCATCCATACATGCTTCTTGGCCTTGAATTGTGCATCCTCCTGAAGGTGATCTGTTTCTTAGTTCCAACAGCCATGGAATGTTGCATCTCTACACATTATAACATATCAACCAATGAGTTTCAAATGCTTGTCAAAATCGACTAAACCTGAAAAAATTGATGAATAATTTCCAGTGGATGTGACAATCACAACAATAGAAAGACCACACCACTTCTTGTGGAATTTCTCATGGGAATGCCCAATTGAGTATGTATTTCAGGGAAGGGAAATGTTCAAAAAAGGTAACCTAAGTTTGCAAGCCTTCAATTTGAGAGATTGTATTATCCAGACATAACCATAGTTGTTGTGGACTCTTGGTAACAAGTACTAGGAAGTTGTTGTGGATCCCGAAAGCAATTGTAGCCTTCACACAACCCACAGATTCAATTCCTCTTTTCTCATATCCTTGATGAAGAGATAGGCCATTATGCAAGAAAGACTGGCCTTGTAGTTACCCATCTATCCATTCCACATTTATAACATGAAGCACTTATGACTCAGGGACAATTGTGCACTGAACAACATTCAGGCAATTGTTATTCCCGCATCATGATAAGGACACATAACACTGGAAGAAAGTAGACATTCTCATACAATGTAAAGCAACAACACCACAGAATAGAATCACAACATTATGGAATCCAAACATTTGTACACTAACCTCTGATGGCACTCTTGAGAAGAAAAGCATAATCTATGAGCCAGCTCACAGACTTGTAGGACAGTGATCAAGGTACATAGTTACAGCATTCCTGCAATTCAAATTTATGCCCACTAGATATTTCCTTGAGGACCTTAATAAAGCAAAACCATCTGTACTGAAAGTGTTTGTCATGGCAACAACGTCAGAGCACATTCAAAAACACTTGCAATAGGTCATGGAGGCATGGAAATGTAAGGGTAACAACCTTGTTGGGTAGGTAGAGAATAATACATCAGGTGTTTTGGTACATGAAAGGAAGCTTGAACAACAGCCTTGGTGTCTAGCCAACAAGCCGACTACTTACATAGACATCTAAATCATAGTTACCTTCTATGATCTCTGTATGGATACATTTCCTCTCTTCAAGAACTGCTTCACTTGTATAATTTATAAATTGAGGAATGTAAACAGGTGACAAAGTAGCTCCCCATCTCCATACTACCTCATCAAGATACATTGACAGCAATCAAGGTGTTATGACCTTGTCACCTTTGGTTCTATGGGCTGGAAGTTTAAAAGCCCTGAATAATGTTGGGAGGAATACATCACAATGCATCATGTTCAGAGTGTGAAGGCCATCTATGCAATCATTGATACTAGGCTGTGCTTGAAACCACTGCTAGGTTTACTTCCTGTTGGCTTCTCACCTTTCAAAAGTTGGGTACCATCAAGCCATAACTTTTCAAGTGGCTTCCAAACCGTAGTCTCCATCTTGCCCCCAATTCAGGATAGACCACATAACTTCATAAATTCTACCATACTTACTTTTGTTCTAGATTTAAGCTTGTGAGAACAATCACACTCAAAAATGCTATGGTAGTCATCAAGTGTCTTCACAAAAATTGAAAACTTCTCGACCATTATGATTTTTGTTGCATGTCAACTCAAAGACGATTGACCATGCACATAATGCCTTCATAGCAATAGCTTGGCCACTTTTAAACTGATTTCATAGAAGTACAACCCACAACATTCTTAAACCAAGGCTCTTAAACCAATAATACTACTTATGTTAAGCTATTTTCAATTATTATATGACTATTTTTCATTAATTTGAATTATATCACCCTACATTATTTATGGCTATTTATGGCTATTTTCAAATTTTTTGGTTTTTTTGGCTAATCACCTTAGGTTACTTTTGGTTTATCTAAGTTACTTTTGACTATTTTAATTTATTTCGCCTTAGGCTATTTTCAACTATTGTAAGTTTTTTTGTTATTTTATGTTATTGTTTGCTATTGTAAATTATTTCAGTTTAAAGTACTTGCAACTATTATAAATTACTTTTAACTATTAAATGTTATTTCACCTTATGTTATTATTGACAATTATAGGTTATTTCACCTTAAGTTATTTTTGTCTATTATAAATTAGTTCACCCTGGATTATTTTTGGCAATCCTAAACAATACTAATATATGGCAATTGGTTGTTCTTTTATTAGTGTTATTGGTGATTATTAATGGTTATTGATACCTATTCTATTTGTGGTTATTAATATTTTTTAGTGATTATTCTATTAATAATTATTGGTGGTTATTCTATTTATGACCATTAGTAATTATTTTATTAATGGCTAGTGGTGGCCATTCTATTAATGGCTACTGGTCGCTATTTTATTAACGACTATTGGTCACTATTATTAATGGCTATTAATGGATATTTTATTAGTGCCTATTAGTGGTTATTCCATTAATGGCTATTGGTGGTTATTCCATTAATGGCTATTGGTGGTTATTCCATTAATGGCTATTGGTGGTTATTCCATTAATGGTTATTGGTGGTTATTCCATTAATGGCTATTGGTGGTTATTTTATTAATGGTTATTGGTGGCTATTCCATTAATGGCTATTGGTGGCTATTCCATTAATGGCTATTGGTGATTATTCCGTTGTAAGCCATTGATGATTATTTTATTGATGGTTATTTTATTGGTGGTTATTGATGGTTATTTTATTGGTGGTTATTGATGGTTATTTTATTGGTGGTTATTGATGGTTATTTTATTGGTGGTTATTGATGGTTATTTTATTGGTGGTTATTGATGGTTATTTTATTAATGGTTATTAATGGTTATTATATTATAAGTTATTGTTGGTTATTATATATTATATTACAACTATTGGTGATTATTATATTATAAATTATTGTTTGATATTCTATGTTATAATATCATAAGCTATTGTTAGTTCTTATTTTGTAGGGTATTTAAAATTATTTTTCATATGTTATTTTTTATTCTAAGTTATTTTTACTTTAGGTCATTATATTTTGTTTTAAATTATTTTAAGTTATTATACTTAAGATAAAATAATTTTTACTAACATAAAATAAAATGACCTTGAATAATTTAAAGTATAACTTGAAATAACATATATTAATTTAAAATAAAATAACCTAAGGTATAGCCTAAATTTAATTGAATAATTTAATTTAGAATAACTTAAAAGCTTCTAATAAACTAGTTAATATACCTTAAGGTAAAACAACATATAATAATTTAAGGTACAATAATTTATAATAATCGATAATAACATAAAATATAAATTAGAATAACTAAAGTAGCTTTAAATAATATAAAGTATATCATAAAGTAGCATAGATATAATATTTTTTAAAACATAAATATAAACCTATTTAGTATAGTAAATTGTAATAGTGAATTATGTTAATTTGTAATGAAACATGATGTTTACATAATGATATTATAATGAAATAACTTTCACCAAAGTGAAATCAGTAAAATGCAATGAAGTTATTTCACTTTTAAAGTCCCATAGTGATTTAAACTAGTAAATTGCACCCCACTTTGGTAGTAATGAAGACTCACCACGGCTCGGACTTGAGGGAAGTCACCACCTTCCCCCTTATAATATTTTTTTTGTTTGGCCTTGGGGTCTGCACCCAAATGTCATTTTGACTCGAGACTCCCAAGTTAAAATTGGGTTTCCCGTAACTTTGAGGCCCATAATTTTTTGTCCAGACCTTTGATTGAGATGAGGCCAAAAGCAAAGTTATAACCCTCGTCAAAAGTTTTCTAATCATATGTGGCACTCCACCTGCATGCAAGTAAATCGAGGCGATTCTTGACTTTTAATGGTCAAGAGTCAAATTGACAATTTGACTCTCGACCTTTCTTTTGATCATAACATATGTATTAAATACCCAAATGGGTCATGCGAGCCCATTTTAAACATTTAAGTTCGAAGAAATTTCCAATGATATAAAAAACTCTTCAATCCAATAAGTTTTGGCCCTTGTAATTGCCCTTTGAAAACTCAATAGTCCATGGGGACTCTAACTCCCAAAGTGGAAGCTCACTTGGGAGTGTGCAAAGTGGGAACTCACTTGGGAGTGTGGGGGTTCATTCTCTCACACTCTCCTACATTTCCGAGAACGCGAAATGTGACTCTTGGGCTTCATTCTTGGCCCGCACCTTTGTAAGCCCTTGCTTTGGCGGCAAGCCCAAAGCTAGGGTTGCAACAATACCCAGTTTAAGGGCAACTTACATAAATTTTTTTTCTACCCTCCTATTACAATTTGTTTTTCCTCCTTGTCCTTTATGTCTAATCACATCATTAAACAATTTTCTTACTACACATGCATGTCACACAACCTTAGCATTGGGCTCACAACCAAGGCAAAGGCTTGTAAAGGTGAGGGCTGGAAGTGCAACACGATAATCACATTTACATTCCTAGAATGTGAGAAAGTGTGAGGGAATGAGCCCACACATTCCCAAGTGGACTCCCACCTTGGGAGTTATAGTCCTTATAGAACCTCAAATTTTCAAAGAATAATTTTAGGGGTTAAAATTCATTAGATTGATAACTTCTTTATACCATTGGAAAATTATTGAGATGTAAATATTTTAAAATGGGCTTGCATGATCCATTTGAGTACTTATAGCATAATTTATGGCCAAAAGAAAGGTTGGGAGTCAAAGTGTCAATTTGACTCCCAACCATTAAAAATCAAGAATCGCCTTGATTTACATGTGTGTAAATGACACACCACATATCATTGGAAAGCTTTTGACAAGGGCTATAACTTTACTTTATACTTCACCTCAATCAGAGTTATGTAAGAAATTATGAGCCTCCAAAGTGGTAAGAGTTTTAATTTCAAGAATTTCAGGACTTCTGACTCAGGAGTCCCAGGAGAAAATGACATTTGGGTGCAACCTTCATGGCTAGGCATTGAAATTACTATAAGGGGGAAGGTGGTGGCTTCCCCCAAATTCGAGCCATGGTGAGTTTTGTGAGTTCGTGTATGCTCATGATTCATCCTTGCACCAAAAATGTTCTAACTATGCACTAACCAACTTATTGTTTAGTTTGTGCATGATGCACCCCTCGACTTTTTGAAAGACTGAAAAGCAAATCCAAAAGTGGAAATAATGGAAGAATAAGGAGTTGGGGTACATTCCTTAGCTCGCAACATTTCAAGGGTAAAGGGGGGTGTTGGAATTATGGGATGAGGACTAAGACAAATGATAAGCGGGTCAATTATTCACATGAACTTACACAAACTAAACAACAAGTCAATAAGTGCATAGTTGGAGCACTTATGATGCATGGACGAGCCACGAGCATACATGAACTCACAAGATCATCACAGCCCAGACTTAAGGGAAGCTATCACTTTCCCCCTTATAATATTCTTTATGTCTGGCCACATGACTTGCATGCAAATGTCATTTTGTTTCGAAACTCCAAAGTTATGAGTTCCGAAATTTTCGAAATTAGGACTCTTGCAACTTTAGAGGCCCATAACTTTTTATGTAAACCTTCGATTGAAGTGAGGTTGAAAACAAAGTTATATCCCTCATCAAAAGCTTTTCAATGATATGTAGCACATTACCTACACACAAGTAAATCAGGGAGATTCCTAACTTTTAATGGTTAGGAGTCAAATTGGCACTTTGACTCTCGCCCTTCTTTCGGCCATAACCTCTGTTTTAAATACTCAATATTCTATTGGTGGATATTGGTGAATATTTTATTGGTGGATATTGGTGGTTATTAATTGATATTACATTAGCCACAAATATAATAACCATTAATAACCACCAATATCCACCAATAGAATATGCATCAATAACCATTAATATAATAGTCACTAATAGTCATTAATAGAATATGCATCAATAACCATTAATAGAATAATCACTAATAGTCATTAATAGAATATGCATCAATAACCATTAATATAATAGTCACTAATAGACATTAATAGAATATGCATCAATAACCACTAATAGAAAAACCACTAATAATCGTCAATAGAATAACAACCAATAACCACCACTAACGATTAATAGAATAACCACTAATAACCATTAATATAATAACCAATAATAAGCACCAATAGCCATTAATAGAATAGTCATTAATAACCACCAATAGAATAATTACTAATGGCCATTAGTAGAATAACCATCAATAACTATTAATAGAATAATTACCAATAACTATTAATAAAATAATCACTAATAGGCACTAATAACCACCAATAGTTTTAATAAAAGAACAACTAATAACATATATTAAAATTGCTTAGGATTGCCAAAAATAATTTAGCGTGAAATAATTTATAATAATAAAAACTTACAATAGCTGAAAATAGCTTAAGGTGAAATAAACTAAAATAGCCAAAAGTAACTTAGAATAAGTAAAAGTAGCCTAAGGTGAAATAGCCAAAAATAACCAAAAGTAATTGAGAATAACCATAAATAGCCGTAAATAATTTAGACTAAAATAATTTAAATTAATGAAAAAATTCATTAAATAATTTAAAATAGCTTAGCATAGGTAATATTTTTATATCAACAAAAAGAATCCATTTATTAAACTTTCTTTTTTTCAAAAGAATGGTCATTGAAATGTTATTGAATAATGATATACAAAAAAAAATTGTTCAAATGATTTTAAACTTTCAAAAGGAAATAAATGTAATTATGTACATTATTGAAATTTTTTTTAAAATAAAATCGAATCATTTTATTTGAACAAAATTTCAATAAGATATGAATTTTTCAAAATTTATGTTTTTGTAATGTTTAAAATGAAGTATTTGATAAATAGAATGCAATATAACATATTACCATAACAAGTGGGGTGGCTCGATAGTAAGGGTGTTTGCTTGCATTCCAAAGGTCAAAGGATCAAACCTCATGAATGATGTTGTGTGTGTGGTCAACAATGGTATGTTGATCAAATATTTTTCTATCAAATTTTTTGAATAGGTGCCTAGGTTGATTACGTGGCCTACCTAGGCTAGGTTTTTAACTTAACCTAGGTAGTGACACCTATTAATAAATCATAGGTTTAAAAAATCATGAAATTATCAATATTATTATATATTAAATGATTAAAATTGATTTTCATGATAGTTAGTTAATTAACAAGCAAGTGAATGGTTTGGTAAATTTGTATTTCACTTGAGAGTAACCTCGTTTCACTAAGTACTAGCCTAAACCATAGTGGCACATTTAGTTGTAATTTAGTTGTAAAACTAACCAATTTAATTAACTCTTAGTTGTAAACAAGTTGCAAGTTCCAAATGTTATGGACCTTTACCTAATTGTACATGTGGCATGATTGTACACATCAATGTTGTGTGCCAATTGCAAAATAGTTGCTCACTTAGCACTATAACTACACTAGTTGCAACATAGTTGAAATTAACCACTTTGCTACAACTTGTGATCATGGTCAAACTATGGTTGACTATCATTGTATATATTTTGCATACATATGTCTATATAAAATCCAACTAATGTGCAATTAAATTACAACTATGAAATATTTTAACATGGCATTTTAATTATCAATTCATTGTATTTCCATACTATAGTTGTACCTTAGTTGCATAATAGTTTCCGTGATGATTTAGTTGCATGCCAGTCTAATATCCATAGACATGATTTCTCATAGTGCCCATAGTATATGCATTGGAAGTTACGGTGATTGTTTTTTCCCATAACAAAAGGACTAGAACAGTTTGGGTATGCTTTAACAATTCATGATAGAATTTAGGGGTCACCCACTACTTTACGAATTGCCTTACATTCATTTTGACATAATACTTCAACAAGCCTTCAAAGCTCTCCTTTGCCTCCATCATATTGTTCTTTTCAATTGCCATAATTGATAGAATGTCTACAACAAAAAACTCATTAGATTGTGTCAAAATATTTTGGTATGTCCTATAATATTGACCCACCACATTGCTAGTGATTTCTTGAGGCTTCCAAAAAATTAAGTCACTACCCATTGCTAATAAGTAAGAAACTACAAATACAACTTTAAAACAACATTGTAATGTAGCCCAATGTCATAGTGCAAAGATATGAAATTATGTAACTGCATATTGTGTGTACATCTTTTACAAAGTTGTGGAAAATATTACATTGACTAAGCATTTTGTTGTGTGATAGGGTTTGGGAAACTCATTGATAGGTTAGGGTTTCATCATATCTAATGATGACAAATGTTCCCACCAAAATTATTATTAAACATGTTACAACATGATGGGTTGGGTTAAACATGCATATTTAAGCCAAACTACCAACTAGAAAGTTACACATTAAATTCCATAGATATGATTATGATCTACATGTAATAAGCAAATGGATACAATTTCATGTGAAACAATTGCATTATATGTACCACATTGATATTACAAAACCAAACAACAAAATCATGTGTAAAAGAAGAATATTAAACTAATGGTTGGCACTTGTCCTCCTAGTGACAATACATGAAAGGTCCGTAAATGAAAGGTCCACCAATGCAAGACTCCTTCCGTGGCCAACCCCAACATATAGAATAAACATGTAAGAGTGCATACTAACAAATAAGGCATGGATTAACAACACATTCTAAGATAATAACATATATCAACAAGTTACCATATCAAGGTACATGGAAATTGGTTATAACATAAGCAATCAACTATTACATCCAATAACTAATGACATACAATGCAAGAGAAATATATTTTAAAAGGGAAATGAACAATAATTTGGGATTGACATGTGGGAGGAATTTCATTTTGCAAGACACATGTAGCTAGGATAAGGTTGACATAAAAAGGCATTTAAACAAATTGTAAGCATGTTCTAAGGGAGGCATAATGCTACATGGAACGAATACCTTGTTATGATGTTTTGTAAGTTACTTGTAATCCGGTTCAACTAATTTTGCAAAAGCAACATGAATACCTTTTGTCAAATGTTAAATGAAATTGAGATTACCAATTACAAAGTAAGTGGGATTGGTTACAATAAGAGAAATCATGTTACATGTCATATATCTAATTGAACTACAATGCAAGAAGGTGAAAACACATTAAGCCCCCCCAAAATTGTAATCATATGTATAAATTTTCTACAATTAATTCTTTTGGTAACATATGGACATCATATCTTGGATTATTTTTGGTTTTTAAAAGTATATTTGATTAGCTTTAGACTTCATTTAATCAATTATTTTGAAAAATTCAACAAACAATGAAGAAATTGAATGTATGGAAGATATTTGTGACAAAATAATACTTATCATAAAGTTTGAAAATTTGAATATATATTTCAAAACTAAGGTTGTGGATGTAATTCTTGGGTGAATTTTTTTTATGGTGTATGGTATTGATATACATTAGTCAAATCTAGGACAATTTAGAAATTGAAAGTTTTTGGATGAAATTCCATTCAAAAATGTGTTTTTTTTGCATTTGTTTAATAATGAATGCATAATAATATTGTATTTTTAGTAAAAAACCACTACCATATCAAAGAGGAGGAGATTTTATAGATGAACATTGCATTATTTTTTCAATTTTCTTTTTTTGGTAATGTTTCATGAATCATAAGCATGAAGCCCTATGGTTGCTGAAAAATTGCACATTATATACTTTGTGTACATTGATTTTATCCAATCCTTTTCATCTAACCATTGGATCAAAATTAATTTTAACTCAAAATGACTTTGAGTTTAAAAATGTTATTATGCAAATTCTAAAGTTTTTTACTTGTGTTTAAGATAACCAAAGGATGCCATTAAGATTTTAACTTATTGCATATTATAATATTTGTTATACATCACATTATTTGAATAAAAGTGGATCACCTTTATTGTGTTTTCACCCAAGATAGATGTTGTAGCTAGGATAAAGTTGACGCAAAAAGGCATTTAAACAATTTGTATGCATGCTATAGGGAAAACATAATGTTCCATGGAATGAGTACCTTGTTTCAATGTCTTGTAAGTTATTTGTAATTTGGTTGAATTGATTCTGCAAAAGCAACACAAATACCTTTTGACAAATGTCACATGAAATTAAAATTACCGTTACAAAATAAGTGGGAGTGGTTACAACAAGAACAATCATGTTATGTGTCACATATTTAATTGAAATACAATTCAAGGGGGGATATTTTAAAAGGGCATGGAAATGAACAACAATGGGATTAACATGAAAGGAAATTTCATTTTATAAAATAGATGTTACAATTAAGATAGGGTTGCCACAAAGAGGCATTTAAATAGTTTGTAAACATGTTTAAGGGGAAACATAATGCTACATGCAATGAATACCTTGTTACAATGTCTTGTAGGTTATTTGTAAGTTGGTTCAACTGATTATGTAAGGGCAACATAAATGCCTTTGGTTAGTTGTCACATGGAATTGAAGTTATCATTATTACAAGGTAAGTAAATGGGACAATTTACAACAATAGCAATCATGTTACATGTTAATTTGAGGTACAATGAAAGGGGGGACTTTTTACAAGGTTATGGTCAAATTACATGGCTTGAACACACTTTTACGGTTCCACCAACATGCCATGTTACAAGAATGATCAACAAAAATACTTTGAAAGGAAATAAAATAAAATAAAATGGTACATCAACTAGTGCAAAATGATGTTGTGTACCTTTTCAATTACAAGGACCTAATTTAGAATAAAAGTTGAGTATAATGGAAAACGATTAATACTATTGCATGAAAGAAACATAGAAAAACAAATTATCAATAAGGTGGTCAGGCTATAACAATGCCTTGGGAAATGTCATAAGTCCAAAACATGAATCATGCCTGCAACTAGACAGGGGTAAAAATGAAGAAGAATGAAATATCTTTAGGAAATATCTTTAGGAAATATCTTTAGATGTAAGCACACAATGCATTAAACATGAGAAGCTCAATGCAACTTCGGAACTTAAAGGTGAAAAATGATTTTAGGTTTGTAATTTCTACAACCAAGCTTGCCAAGGACTAACAATCTTGTTGTTTTTGCAACTAAAGTAGAGGGAATGCCCTCCAAATCAGGCAATGCACATACCTAAAGGTGGATCGCATGTTGTAAAACCACTTGCAGAAGTTATTTTTGATTGATGAGATTGAGAAGAAGTATAATGGTTGTGAAATGTTTCAGCAATGCGCGTGTAGAGAAACAACGGAGAGATGTGGGTACTATGCGGAATGGAGTGCAAAACATGTGCATGACAGAGGACAATGTTGATGCCTTAGAATGAAAAGGTCAGCAATGACGGTAGGCGGGTGGGCATGGTGGATGGGCAAGCATTGAAAAAAAAAGTCGCATGGGTATGGGGGATGGTGATGGTGATGGTGGGTTATGCCAAAATAGGTAACATGGGG
>Ga0209208_10008172_pt1 | contig 14018 bp, 11 predicted proteins | sample S1TSphfallax_3_FD_187694 | JGI IMG/M metagenome (GOLD analysis project Ga0209208, IMG submission 187694) | Host-associated microbial communities from peat moss isolated from Minnesota, USA - S1T2_Fd - Sphagnum fallax MG (SPAdes) (version 2) | ecosystem: Host-associated > Plants > Peat moss >...
CCCCAAAAGACGCCAGTTCCAACTTCCAATTCAAATTTTTTGAGTTCTACTTCAAATTTGATCAATCCTTCACTTTTAAAATAATAAAAAACAAGTGGCAAACACAACAACAATCTTTTTATGTTTTTCAGGAATGGAAAAAGAATGCTCCCATTTTCTGGAATGGAAAATCTAGAATGCCAGTACCTACTAATGCAGTTGAAGTGATGAAATCTGCAAGCGAGCATGTCCAAAAGCCAACACCTGCTAGACATAAGCAATTTTGCTTTTAGTGTTTATTTTTTAGGGTTTAGGTTTGAACCCTAAACCCTACCCATTGGATATCATAGTTTTAAGAATTGAAAGAACTTCAGAGACCCAATGCCCTGGCCTTAGGATGTTACCCTTCTCAGTGTCCCCTATCCATGGACTTTACTCATCCTAAAGCATGAGGCAAAAGTTATTATGTATAGTACCCACCGAGGGGGTTGAAAACTCAAAAGGGTCCTTTGACAAGGCCCCTTAACTTCCCTTTCACACCTTATTTGTAGTACCTTATTTTTTTTGTGGAGGCCCCCCCAACCCATCGGACTTTACTCATCCTAAGGCATGAGGGGACATTCCTAAGACACATGGCCCCACTTGGGCTCTGGGCCTTAGAATAGGCCCCTTAATTTGGATACTGATCCCACCCCGGGGCTCTAGCACACATATTTCCACATCGGCCCTGTCTGTGAGCAGATTAGTTCCACGTAGTCTACTCTTGCGCCACAAGCGCGCACAAACGCACAACACCCAAGTGCAATTCTTGTGTTTTGTTGAAACCTTGAAACTCTCAGCGCCAATTGCAGTGGTTGTTGGAAAGATTTGGCGATGGCTAAGCACAAATGAAATCTCTTGTTCACAGACCAGCTTGAGCGCAAAATGTGGGAATTCTCTCACAAAAGTCTTCTGTAGCAAGGATTTTATTTTATCGCCCCTTTTGCCTCTCACAATGGCTGCTGATTACTAGAATCAGACCTTTTGTGCTTGTGCGTTTTTGTGCGTTTTCTGTGGGTCTTTCTCTGTGGAGAGGAATGTAAGGTAGTTTTTATATCATTAGGGTTAAGAATAGACGAGCGGCCTCCATGTTGAGGTTGCCAATGCTGATGGAGAGGAGGACACTGCTGCTGCTGACGATACCAGAACCGCTTTCAAGGTTCTCAAAGTTCAAAGGAGCAGGCGGGTACTACTTCCAAGCATCGCTGCAGTCAGGACGTAGGAACAATAACACAGTATCGGAAGAACCAGTTTATTCTCACAACGTATTTACGAAGCCTCTGGCTGCATTGTACCCTGTCGTTCCTTGTCGCTTCTGCAAAGGTTAGTTTTTTTGCACAGAAACCTAACCCTAATTCCAGATGAAACTAGGCTAATAGAACTAAACATTCAAAGTAAAACGTCTCTGATACCAGGAAATTCACGGCCTTAAACCTAACCCTAATTCTTGTCATTATTGGACCTTACTTACCTTGAAGGCTTCAGTAGATTCTGAAAGAAGAGGTAAAACTCGTGAAAGTTCCAGAGGCGAGTCCTTTTGAGATGTGGAAAAACTTGGCTGTGTAATTCTGCTTGTATGGTCATCAAAGGAAAGGCCAGTCTCCACCTAGGATGTGAAACTAATTAGGGTTCATATAAAGGAACAAGTTTTGCAAGAAATTGTTGAGTTGGATGGATACTGAACACTATGGTGTTTGGTAGTGTGCACTATAGACCGCATTCAATGTGCTTTATGTCTACAATGTGTGTGATGGGCTTTTTAGATTTGTGTCATATGTGACTGAAAGGAATTTTTTATGGGGTGTGAGTGCAGGAGAGGGTGAAGTAGTTTGTGATAAATGTAATGGAAATGGAAATCTTGCTCATGGTGGATATCATAAAAGAAATCTGGTAACTCTCAACCGAATTGTCGGTGAGTTTCTCTTTTTCTCAAACTTCATGTGACCTAGCAATCTCTTACCCCTTCTTTCAAGTAAGATCATCCCCTATGGCATTCAAATTGTGATTGAAAAATGAAAGTTTTGCAATTGGAAGTTTGAGAACTAGAGTATGGATTCTTTTGTTGATGTGTTACTTTCAGGTTCAAAGTGGACAGCCATGGAGAGCACATTTGGATGGTGTCATTTCACTGTGAGCTCTAAACGGAAAGGACCTGGGAAGGACTGGTTCCTGGAAATGGTGGCGACCTGTGATGAATCATCACGGTTTTGGGTCAATTCTCACAATCTTAAGGTATTTTTCCTCTAGTGACTGATACAAGAAAATCAACTAAATATGTATGTGGATTGTGCTGTTTTCCATCTGCAGCGACAAAGTGTCTTACCAATATAGAAATTTTTTCTTGAAATTTTACACTTCCCTTCACCAGTTTGGGTATTTTGTTCTGTTGATTTCTTACACCCCTTAGGTCAGTTTCAGGTGTCTAGTTTTAAGATTTTTCTTTGAATGGAATGCCACCTTATGGTATGACAGGATAGGGAAAGGTGGAGCTCGGGTTGGCTCCAGAAGGTGGAAATAATGGCAGCAAAAGGTAAAAGTATGACCACATCTTTGTTGTGTAAGGCATGTAAGGGCCAGTGCAAGCTACAATGCAAAGCATGTGCGAAATCCAACAGAGATGGTCACAATGAACCCTCCCTGGAGATCATCAATGTTTAAGGATCACCATTGTATACTAGCTGTTACATCATCCTGAGAACCTGGACCCTGCATTAACAAAGTAACAGAAATTGAAAGACACTATTTTATGAGTTAATCACATGAAATTAGAGCCCCCCTAATAGGGCTACAATTACATATGGGGAGTTCTCTTGATTTGTACAATATATGAACCAAATAAGATGCAGGTGGATGAGACCTATTGCCAAAGTCAGCCTGCCTGGACTCAAACCGGTTTAATCTGAGCTTCTGAGGGAAGAGGTTTCACCACTATCAACTGTATTAGTTTTGAGCTGGTTTCTCCAGTAGGTCCATGTGATGGTTTGAATAGCAGGGTCACAGATCCTCAATCTTTTTCATGAACTGTGTGGCTGTCAAAGTTCTGATAATTAATGTGTTTGGTTGTATGTTGAAAGCTTATTGTTGTAAGTTCTTGTTAGTTCAAAGAATGGCTCTTAAGTTCAGGTTTTTGTGGCTTAACAATAAAAAAGACGTCTGTTATTTTGAGTCTCTCCAAAATTTCAAGGTTGTGAAAGTTTCAAATTTAGTCTTTTGAATATAGTATTTGATTAGTAATCTTTGCTTTTTTGTTCACTGTGCTTAGTGACAATTTATTTGTATCCCAATGGGTACCCATTGCATGGTCTTCTATTTAGCAAACTTCTACCTATTTCCTTATGAGTTTGATTTCTTGAAGTGTTGTTTGAAGTTCAACACTTGTGCTGTTGTGCTTCACGGAATATCTCTAGTCCAACTGTTTGTGGATGATGTCTTTGTCCCAGGTTCACCAAAGTTTGAGAGTTTTATGTACCTTGATAAAGATTTGTGGCAGCATACACCCTAGAGTGAGTTTTGTCTTGTGTGTTGAATTGTAGTTCTAATGGCTTCTCCTGCAACTTCATGTATTAAACCACAAATTAAAGTTGTACAGGTTTCTGTTTGATATCTTTAATAAATGTACTCAACCGGGATATATTGACATGGCCAATATGCCTCATGTTCATTCCAGTATCTCTATTACTGTGATGTGGTGTTATCAACAGTCAATTAAACAGCTTCTTCAGGCTGTATAAATGAAGATGGTCAGTCAGCTTGTCCTTCTGAAGTTTTAAGGCTACCATCTAAAGATTCTCTCAAAGAGGGCAAGAGGTTTTGCTTGATAAAGGGCTTTTCCCTTTTGGAGTTCCAATTTTGGGCATTTTCTGATAGTGGGGAGCCTTTTTCAGGCCCCCCCCCCACCCTCCCCACTTTCCCTTCAGTGAGAAACTTGGATCCTTTGCAGCTGATGCTTTGTCAACCCAGCCTTGTACTTGACATCAGCTTTGCCATGTCCAGAGAGTTTCACAGAGATTATGGAAGAGTGCCCACAGACTAGGCATGCTAAAAATTAAGATTGCTGAACCCTGAAACTTGGGGATAGATTTGTCGAAACCTATAGCAATCATCTCTCCATTGATTGCAAACTTCCTCGATTGCAACGTAGGAATATGATATTGGAAATGCATAGACAATTCACCCACTCTCTTCATTAGCAGACCATTGAGGAGTCTTGACACCTGGGTAGTATACCTGAACTTGTAACTCTATCTTCCTGTCTAGAAATTGTAACAGAGCTAGACCCTTGAACATTAGTTGTCATTGAAGCCTGCTCACTTTTCAGGTTAGGAGATTGAGAACAACTTGCTTCTAGAGTTTGAGCGAGTTGCATTACAACAATTCCATTAGAAGCAAGTACTAAGGTTTGAAAATGTTGCATTACATCCTGACAATCTAGCTTCAAGCATGTGTATCAAGCTCAACATCTTTGCCCAGATGAGCTAATCATGCCAAGCTCTGCAGAGAGCCCATGTTAAAGGCTTCTCTAGTAATGACCCACCACCCACTACATTCCTAATTACTTAATACCACCTGGACTATCTGCCTTATCCCATCCAGCAATGCAAAGATCTTCACTCAAGCCCAGGTTCCTCAAAATAGGAAGCAGAGGAATACACAGGTATGCCCTGACAAAATATGAACAGAAATGAAGAACATTCCTGGATAATGCATTTTTAAATACATAAAGACAGGATCATGACAGAGAATCACATTTTTGCATCACCAGGCTCTGCTGCACCAAATCATGTGTTACGCCATTGACATTTGACAAAGGTTCACAGTTGCTCATAACCATGTCAAAGTTTCTCATAAGAGTGTGTGAGTTACAATATGGTACCTAATTATATTATCATTAAGACATTCTTACTGGATGACAGACAAAGACTATAACAGGAGTCTTCCTCCTAAAAATAAAGCAAAAAGTGAGTACAGTTTCTAAGTACGAAGCAATTTGAAACTATTTTCTACAGCATTCTGACCTCTTACTATCCACACTGTTGGTAAGTTACAAATCTCAAAAAATCACTGGCGTAACAAGCCATGTCACAGTGACAGGTGCAAGGGAAAAAAAAATTCAAACCAATCAAACAAAAAATCTTTACAGTCCATGGCAGCTTGGATGAAAGATGAGAGTATGACTTGCCCCTATGTTTCTCCTGTCTCTGCCCTCATGCTCAGAATCATGCACCACCTTGTTTCCCATAGTGGAAATACTGTATAGAGAAGTGTATACTAGTTTAAAAGTGTATAGAAGTGCATAGTAGTTAAAGAGCCTTTTCTGACCTTTGTAAGGCTTAATTGATATGTCTGCCAAAAAGCTGGTTCAAAATCCAATGCACAGGTTCACAGCATCCCTGAATTTCTGATGACCCATCCCAGTGCCCCTTAGGTCTCACCTGCTCCTGAAGACAGAAGAACAACCGGAGTTAGAACAAAAGGGGTTGGCATAGAACAGGACAGCTTTCAATGTGGATCCATAGCACTATCTCTCTGCCCCAAACACTGCCCAAGTCACAGCATAAGTCAAACTTGCAATAGTGTGGACTGGGACAACAGGTGCAACAGACCAAATGAGTTTGTCATCATGTGCAAGATACTGACCTCAGATTTTTTGGGAGAGTTGTAATGCATCAGGTCCACTGGAGTTCCTCCAGAGCCACCCAGGCTAAGTCCTTTACCAAGATCCGCACCATTAGTTCTAGCTCTGGAATGGGTCGTTTGCAAATCAGGACCAGATGAACTCTTCTGTTGTATAAGAGTATCCTTCTCCAATTCTGCTGGTGGTGAATCAGTTTGCAATGTATGACCTGCAGTTGACAGATGATCTGACAAATATTTATTTTCATATTCCCCAGGGAAAGGGTCAATAAACGAGGTTTCCACATTAGGAGACTGCTCTACCAAAGCAGACCCGTGGTTGTTAATGCTATGCTCTGCCTCCTCTGACACCCCAGCAGCAGGTTCATCAGAATTTTGCTGAACTAAGGATGTTTCTTTCATTGTGACTGGGTCTGCTTCTTCAGCCACCACAGGATCAGGTGCAGCAGGACTGTCCTCAACTGGGTCTGCCTTTTCAGACACCACAACTTCAGGTGCAGTGGTACTGTCCTCAACCAAGGGTGTCTCTTCAACTGTGACCATTTTCAAATCTTCTCCTTCGCTGTGCTGCAATGTCTCAGATGAGTCTTCTGCAGGAGCTAGCATGTTGGCCAGAGGCTCTGAAACATTCTTCTCCTCCTCCAAGGCAAGAAGATTCTCCTCTTGCTTTGCCAAATGAGCAAGTTCTGTCGAATGTGCAATGTCAACAAGCTGATTAAGCTCATCATGTTCTTGTTCAGGCATGTCTTTTACAGTGTCCCCTTGCAGGTTCAGTGGAGCCACATCCATTGCTTCAATACTCTGATCAGAAGTCCCATGCATATCAGATATGGCAGCATCATCCCTACCTGTAATGCTTCCATCTTCCTCCAGAGGATCACTGATTATTGTGTTGTCCTCTTGTCTGGAGTTTGTTGTGTGATGATCTGCTGCTTCTTCTTGCACTTCTGGTACAGATACATTCTCAATATTGCAGGGTTCCAGATCTTGGAGGTTCTCAAAAACTCCCATTCCACTAGTCAGCTTTTCATTCTCGCGCTCTTGTTGCCAGGCAGGTTCTGCACTACCATTTTCTGAGTTAACTTGTTCAAACTCCTCAATAGAAGCAGGTTCCTGGTCCTCTTCCACACCCACAGACCCAGTCTCAGAACAACTGCTTGTCTTCTCAAGGTCATCTGATTTTGTTGATGAAGATTGAGAACTGAGGCTGATCTTCTCATGATCATCTTGCTTGTTTGACAGACAATCAGAATTTCCCTTGTTGACAGGAAGCTTTTGCTCTTGAGAAGAACCAACTGATTCACCCACAACTGAATTATCTTCTGCTGCTTCCATGCTTTCTGCAACATCTTCTGTGGAAGAAGAAGCAGCTCCAACCATGTCCCGTGACACAGTCTCCCAATCTGCAAGAAGCTTGTCATGATTGCCTGTGAGATCAGTGCCGTAACTACTTTCCTCTGTGGCTACATCATAGTCAACCCCCTTGGAGTCAGCTGTTGTGGAACTAGGAGTGCCAACATCGAAATCCGAAACCCTCAACCATTCCTCTGTCTGGAATGTATCATCAGAAGGTGTTCCCATCGAAGATAACAACATCCGATTCCCTTGCTCAGGTGTGTCCGGACATGATGTGGTTCCATCCGATTCATGAGACTCATCTGCGGGGATTGGACACAAAAAATCCTTCACTCAAAGAGAAACAATATTATAAAGAACACTTCAAAACCGCGAGATCACAAAACAAAGTTCCTACACACAAGCTCTTGACGCATCGAAAGAGAAAAGAAAAAAGCACGTCGACTCTCCTCTTAGAGCAAAGTTCAAAGCTTTTACACTGCAACATACCGAAGGCAGCTTCTACAAGGCTTTACTTTCAACTTCAAGAAACTATAAGAAACACTGGATCCTGAACCGAATAACGGAAATAGAACAACAACCGCGACTGAAGAAAGCCGTATCCGGAGCACACAACCAAAGTAAGGTCAACAAGAAAACACACAAAGCTTACAGGCATCTCTGAATGCACAGAGAGACAGGAAACGAATTCAGCAAGCGAGAAACAAAACAAGAGCTTCTGCAATAGCTTCGTGGTACCTGAACGATTACAGTAAAGAATCGCTAAAAGAAACTACTCGTTCTAAGAAGAGAAGAAAAGAGAGCGGTCTGCACACAAACAATACCGACCGACACCGGAACAATCCAGAGAAGAACAAAGGGGGAAAAAAAAAAGATCCAACGCCTTCAAACTTCCAAGACCCTCAGTCGCAGAAATTGTGGAGCATTACAGGAACTGTGTGCAAGAAAACATTTGCAGAAGCTGAACTAAGAATACAAGTGAAAAACCGCTTGACGGGAGGGAAGACGGACAAGAAGCGAAAACGGAAAGGAAACTAACAAAATCCGCCGCAAAAAGTCTCAAAGCCAGGAGCGAAAAATATACACACACACACATTCACACACCTGCAGAAACGGAGAAACCTGGAGAATTCCCAGCCCGCCGCTGGCGTCGTCTCTTCCTTGGACCCGGAGGCATTCTTCTCGCTGCCGGTCCTTCACTCCAAATGTCGTGCAGAAACCAAAATCGCAGTGCAAAATCCTTCCAAAAACAGAGAGGGGATTTCAAAGCTCAAGCAGGTTTCGTGCAGCAGCAAAGCTCTTTCTTTCTCTCCCTCTCTCTCTCTCTCTGTGCGTATCTTACCTCCCCAGCCTCGGAAATACCGAACCTTGTGTCTGACCACAGGCTCGGGATTCCGGTGCCGAAGCTCCGCTACGGAAAGAAAGAAAGAAAGAAAGGTGGCTAGACACCTAGAATGCGCTGAGTGACGACAACGAGATCTCTTCGTCAGATCACATAGGATCCTACGGTGAGGAAATGGCCAACGCATGTGTGATTTATGTCATCATTTATCTAAAATTAAGAAATTACTATTTTATTTTATTTTATTTTATGTTATTTTTGGGGGGGCTGGTAAGTGTGAACCTGCACCCCCCACTGGTTACTTCACATTCTTCAGTGAGGCCTCTTAGTGGGCCAAATTAAACCCAAGAAATGCTAGATTTGGACTCAAAGACCCTGAATTAGTCTAATATTTAAGGTGCATTCACACTCAATGTTAAGTTGGTGTTAAGTGAAAATCTAGGTGGCACCCAATGTTAAATAGGTGATTATTTAATATTAAGTGAATATTAACTTAAACATAAAATCTTAGTGGTTAATAGGTTTAGGTTCCAAATGACTAGCTTGGTGTTAGGGGATGTAATACGAAAGTTCCTTAACACCAAGTGTGAATCCGCCTTAAGTATGGGATATTTATAATATTTAGAAGCAATTTAGATTACTTATACCATGGTACCAGTTGTGGCCCAAGGCCATTGTTTTATAGCCATTTTTTGTCCACTATAATTTATGGTACCTTTCTCAACATCTAATTGACAACACTACAAACGGACCATCATCTTCACTTCCTAAATTCCTAATCCGACATCATTGGAAGTTGCAATAATCAAACCCACCCGATACTTGTAATTGAGGTTTCCAAAATGCAACAACATCCACATTGGCCTAAGGTGGTGTGCTTCATGTAGTACTAAAATGCTTGAGGTTTGTCTTTTTATAGCCTTTTTCTACTCCTCTCTATTTCTTTCAAGAAAGTGTAAAAGGCTATTGGAGGACAACGGGGATTTCGAGATAAGTTTGAGCCGTCACTTTGATCCAGATTGAGGCTCTCGATGGGTGCATACATATATAGTCCCCCCCTCTTTAAGATAGTCCAAGAATTGAGACCAAAATTTTCAAAGACATTTGAAAGACCATTTTCTACACTACTAGTACCTTCACCTTCTTGAGTGAGGTGGGCCTTTTAGTGACCATATTTCACCGCGGAAATGTTAAATTTGGACTCTGGTTTACTCCTAGAATGAAATTGCTTGTAACCATGGTAACTAAAAAAAAAGACCATGGTTGCTTTGCTACAAGCAACCCTAACCAAAAAAACATTGAGACTTTTACCATGGTACCAGTGTAGGTGCTGGTTTACCCAAGCCATATAAAATGTTGGTACATATTGTGGGAGTTGCCACTCTTTTTTGTTTTCCTTCAATTTTCTTCTTCTTCCAATTGTATTGTGACACCAGCCAAAACCCCCTTAGCTAACACTATGAACTTTCTTTTGGGTGGGGATGGTTAGTTAGGCAACAGGTTGTTGGTGTTATTGTTGCGCCTAGTCCAAGCAAAATCCTCAAGTTTTAACATACCAAAATGATGTGAGCTTTTGACACTTTTAATGAAATGGAATTATGAACACAAAAGGTTGAGACGACAAATAGAATCCCAAACTAAAAGGCCGATGTAGTGGCTTTACCCATCATGGGACTCAGGCAAGGGTGGTGACCTACAAGGCTAGAAAGTCAAGTAGACGCCAACCTCACTCGTAACTCTCCTCCACTCCTAAACCAAAGATGCTTTGATTTTGTTTAGTAAGTGTGATAGAAACTTAGAGTTAAACAAATTAATAATCTAAAAGAACAAAAGTCTTTTGGGCCTTGGACTCTTGGAGTCCCTGATTTTGCAAGCACAATGATGTAAAAAAACCCCATCAACTTTGTTTATCTAAGCGATGGAAGATTTGCACTACTCAAACAAGCAACTATTCTTTTGGGTGGTCATGGGGTTTAGTTTGCTAAAAGTTGTAAGGTCTTATTCTCCCTTTGAATGGACTTAATTTTCATGCTGAAATGGGCCATTCAGCAGGAATTCAGTTTCTATAGACTTAACTGGATAGGGCCTTGCCAATTCTGCAATGTGTGTTTTATTTGATCCAGCACGTTGTTAATGCCAAGGATCAGCAAAGTCCATGCCCGTCACTCTCTAGGCTAATACTTTGCCTTTTGTGTGGGGTTGTGTACAAAATCATCAACTTGTTTAAGTAAACAATTGAAGATTTGCACATTTTGAGGAAGCAACTTATCTTCTAGGGTGTGGTGATCACACTAAAACTTAGGAAGATTTTTCCTTTTGCATGATATGAGGGGCTCACAGACTACCAATCATCATGTCAATGCCAAAACAAAGGAAAAAGATGATCCTAGCTTGTAATATAAGCAATTTATGATGACAGCACTCACCAAAGTACCTACACACCCATCCTTGGAAAAAGCAATGTCAATTTTCAATTTTGTTGGCAAGAATTTATGACTTGTAGGAAGGTGTGGGGGTTTCCAATGCTCACCAAATATAAAACAATTGGTTTCTTTGAATATATGGGAGCCAAAGAATCATGGGTCCTAATACCATTCATCTCTCTCCATTAGTTTTCTGCAGTAAGTGGATGTTCACATAGCTGATAGGCTGGTTGCAAGTGCATTTAAGCAAACCACTAATTGACAGATGCATAGTAAGGTTCAATTTAGTGGAACAAATAATGTCAATTGCTTGCTTTTAAATGTTAGAACTAATATAATAGAGTTATATGTAAAGTCAGGCGATTAAGGGGCGAGAATGGCCAATTTCGGCATAATAGGGCATCAAACGCATAACTGGGAATGAAAATTTTACCAAAAGGAAATAACTGGGACCCAAACTAGTTTTTCCACCAATTTTTGTGGTAAACTGAATTTCATCCTGTTTTTCCTTTTTACTGACCGCCTCCACTGCTGCTACATATATTTTCACTGCTCCTACCTGTACAATTACTATAATGACTCTCCAACCTTGTGCATTAAATGCTGAGTTTCAGCATTTCATACCCCAAATTTAATAAAAATTTCATTACTTTGCAGATACCACCGAAAGAGGGGATAGGGAGCAAAAGCAGAGGAGATACTGTAGGGGGTGAAACAGAGGGTGACTTTATGGATAAATCTAATACAAGAAATAAGGTAAGTTCTAGTGAAGATTATTAAAAAAATAACATGCTAAAAAAAGATGTTGAATGAATAAGGTACATTGCTGCAAACATTTTTTAATCTTTGTGTACAAATCAATCCATCATTCAACCAATGAGCTACCCACACACACACAGCAAACACATAGATACCAGCCGAAAAAGGCTGTAAATCAATTGTTTTTGAATCTCATTGAGAAACAAGGGAAACGTATGTATGTCAATGTGAACTGAAACCATTCGAAACAATGGTTAATTCTCAATTCCTAGTTTTAGAAATTTGAATTAATGGGTTCCCAAGTACCAACACGCACTTTACCAAAATATGTAATAACAGATGACAAAAAATAAAAAGAAACATGCTTTGAATGAATGTCTGAAGATCTTGGAATTGTGGAACATGAATCGAAGAGCCCTGGAAGCAGAGCCTTTGGAAGATTGCTGTTGTGGCCATGGGAAAATGCACATACAGCTAGCCCGGGGCTCTTCTTCTTCTATTCATGTTCCGTATTTCCACGATCCCAGCTCCATTCCTCCAGGCCCCCAGAAGTCTTCTTCCAATGGACCCACTGGATGACTACTACTGCACCTCGTCTGAGATTTTCAGTGCAGGGCGACATAGTGAGCACACTTGGGTGGAGCTGCTCTTATAATAATCTTTTGAAAGATGTGGTGAAGAGATGACATAACTAGATATTCAATCAGCCTCATCAACGATTGAGGGTTTTACATGGTGTAAAGGGTGGAACACAGAAGTTTTCTAAAGATAGGCAGAAGTTTACAAGGTGCAACATTAATAATTGGTAAAGCCCACTCTGATGATGGAAAGAAAATGGCAAACAATTCTTAAGAAAAAGTGTAAAACCACTTAATCACACACTTTTGATTGGCAAACTCAATGTTTCATCCTATTTTTGTGAATCCTTGAATGTTGGAGCCTATTATCTTTGCCAGTGAACTGGCAGCTTAACACCATATTTTCTCTTATTCACTGACTTTAACTCCAACTCAATTTGTGCTGAGGCATGTGATATTTTGGTGCTCAACAACAAGTCATCTCTATATTCAAATTGATGACACACTGCAGGCCTCCTCAGGCCTGACTCAGGTTGCAGTAGGAGAGTGGGTACAATCCAGTACTCTTCTTGGGTGGTTGTTATAGCACACAATTCAATTCAAAATTTCTAACCCACAATTTATGTCAGTAAGCAAGATGGCAGGAGTCACAGCAACAAAGTGCAGCACCTGTGTTGTGTGTAACACCACCAGCAGCTGGTTGTCCTTCATTCAAGACATCTGTAGTAAAAAGGGTAGTAGGTACTCAAATGCTTATTGGCAAAGGCTTTTTGCTCTGGGGTACTACTGACCTGGTTTCTTGTCACTGGTGCAAAAATCAACTCCACACCATCTCTCCAAACAAGACCGAAGTATTATAAGGACCTGCCATTATGTATGCTCTGCGGTGTGTTATACTAAAACTGTCTGCTGCTGCCAGCCAGCCAACAGCAACACATTGGCCCCGCTCTCTAGAGTGCCTTACCCTACACATGAATTGGACGTTGACAAGTGGTCTTAGGCTAATGTTGAAGTTGTTGGTGTTATGGGCAATAGTATGATGAGATCTGTATAAGAGAAGGTCCCACTATGGAGGCCTTCCAGATTTGAGATCCCGCACACAGGCCTATCAGCCCAGGGAGGTCGAAAATGTGAAAGGCCTCCATAGCAGGATCTTCCCATGCGTAAAGCAATGATATTTTTTTCTTATTTTTTGAGATGACTAATCCTAAAACTGGATCTTTTGAAATTCGGAGTGCCCAAAGTAGGCTGTATTGGGCCTTTTGAATTTTGGAAGATCCAGTAAACCAAAGGCAAATCTCAAATAAATATGAGATAAGTCAGAGAAAGTGAAACAAGATAGATTCAAGCTAGGGAGCAAGTTGAAAATACAAAGGGAAAAACAAAAAAAAGTGCAGATGCTTTACGTGAGATACAAGCCTCAATTTACAAGTCAATGTTTTGCCTTGGCCAAGCCTGTGTATTGTGCTGAGTAGATGACTTCACAGATGTTGAGTGCCTAACCCAACATAGACTAGTGGGAGATTGTATTTGGAGGGGCACCTTATCTCTAGGATTTTCCTTTCTTAAAAAGATGAGGGATGTTACACCTAATTCTTTAAGAGTGGGAGGTATCTCATGCTTATTTATATGTATAACGATCTCTCCTTCCTTCCCTCCCACTCTTAAGGGGTAGTAGGCCTAAGAACCCTACCCCTTCCACACCTCTTGATTTCTGTATGTATGTGTAGGTTCATGCTAACCTTCACTTCAAATAGTGGGAATATGTGGCTTTTTAAGGGGCATTCTGTATCTACACAGCAGCTCTCCTTAGCAAAAGTGCTTTTGAGCGCTTTACTACACAATGGGAGTGCAATTCATTAGTCTCTATTCAGTGAGACCAATGAGTCTACTAGATTTCCAACTAGG
>Ga0209208_10008174_pt1 | contig 14016 bp, 4 predicted proteins | sample S1TSphfallax_3_FD_187694 | JGI IMG/M metagenome (GOLD analysis project Ga0209208, IMG submission 187694) | Host-associated microbial communities from peat moss isolated from Minnesota, USA - S1T2_Fd - Sphagnum fallax MG (SPAdes) (version 2) | ecosystem: Host-associated > Plants > Peat moss >...
CTAAATTAATGATATTATAATTCATTGGTCAAAAAATACATGAAATTTTGATCATTTCAATACATGACTAACAAGGTTACCAACCTCCTTTTTGTACGGGATATCCTAAATATTGTGTCCTTATAATTTTTTAGGTTTGGCAAGGTTTTAGGTTTGGAGATGTCATGTTTAGGTTTGGGACAAACTCAAGGATGACAATGAACAACATTGAGGATGGTGAGATGATGTTGGGGACATTGGGATTTTAATTTATTTTAAATTCTTCAAATGACAAAGGGACATTGGGAACACACTAGGGATGTTGGGCAACATTTGGCAAACCCCAATGATGTCAAGGGAATTTTTTTTATAAAAATTAACTTCTTTTAAATTAGTTTTTTAGGGCAACAAGGGGGTGGGAACACTTAGAACACACCAAAGACATTGTGCAATTTTGAAAACATATTGAGGGATGTTGGGGAACGATCGGGAAATGGCAAGGTGTGTTGGGTAGCATTTGAAAAACAACAAAGATTTCTAGAAATGTTTTTTTGGGCGATGACAAGAGGACAATAAGAAAAAACCAAGGAGACACTAAAAAGATGGTAAAGGGTGTTTAACAACATTAAGAAAATGTCAAAAAAAGGTTTTTTTTGGGTGACAACATAGACATTTTGAAGGACGTTGGGCAACATCAAAAAAATGTCAAAGAACATTAAGCAACATTATGAAAATTTGATCAAATGTTAGGCAAAGCTAGGAAAACTTTAAAGGTGTCCATCAAAGTTAAGAAAATTTCAAGGGTGAAAGCATGATAAAATATGCTATTGATGGATACTTTTTTTTTTTTGGAAAGTATCCATAAATTATACTAAAAAATTAAGCTTTCATGATCAATTTAAATTTAGGAAGTTCTTTGATTTCATTATATAATATTTTAAAATTACATGTTTTAGTATGCATTTAAACACATTTTTAGAAATGAAAAAATAAGAAAATACATGTTTCACTTTTGCTTCAAATATATGAAAATATAATTTTAATTTTTTATATTTTCACATGGATAGAGTACTAACATGTATCAATGTGTTTTCAATTGTTTTATGTTGTAGTCATAATCCATCAACATTTTCATACAAGAGTACTTTAGAAAATTTGAAAATCTAGCCAATTTAAACTATTTTTTCATCCATTTTTTATGTATTAAAATTCCTCATACTTTGTGTGTAACTTACCATAAACTCAATGAAGCTCACCAATGTTTCATAATGAAAGTTAAAGAGGTTTTGAATAGATTTTTTCATGTTTATATCATAAGGGTGACAATGATTGTATTTAGGACTGTGTTTGGCCTATTTTGCCATGCTTTCACCCTTGAAGGATATTAGGAAAATTCCAAGAGATCATGGGCACAAAAAAAATGTTGGGAAAATGTTGGGTAGCATTGAAAAAATGACAAATGACATTGTGTAACATCAAAAAATCACTAAAAAGATCAAGAAATCATTGGGCAACTCCAAAAAAATGTTAACAAATGATAAGAAGAGGTAAGTCCAAACCAAAATATATATATTTCACTCCTTATATATTTGAAAAAACACCTAAAGTAAAAGGGTATTTTTTAATATGCTATGAAATCATGGTATATTTTTAATATATTCTAGATACATTTTAAACATTTTAGACATGTTCTCATAATGAATAATAGGCTTCTTATTTACATTTAAGTAAATATACATATATAATTACACCCTTTTTTCATGCACATTATTTGGAATAAAATGGAAATTATTTCCTTGGGGTTTTTGGTAAAAATAATTTAAAAATAACTTGTTGCTACTAAGGATGTTTTAAAAAACATTAAAGATGTCATTCTTGGCAACCCTAATGCCTACAATGGTTATAGAAGAACAATGACATGGTATTTATATTTCAATTTTTTTTCAATGGGTGCATTCACAATGTTAGGAACCAAGGGTGCCAAAATACAAATCTAAGGATTTCATGTGATGTGTGGCATTCAAGGTTGATCTATTTACAAAAAATTGCATTTTTCACACCCAATTTATAATTTTTTAAAATTTTAAATATTCTTTTGCTAAACCTTGATCATATATCATGTATACCCAAGGGAGACATTAAGTATTAAAAGTTTAAACTACTTGAATCGAACAAACATTTTGTGAGAGAGTATGAGGCAAGGGATTTTTTTTCCACACCTTCTTATTACCTAATTTTTTAATATCACTAGTAGAAATCAGCCAAAATGTCATCACTTTATTTGCAACTACATGTGACAATTTGTGATTATCTTTGAAAGTATTTGCAACTACAACATCAAAATTCAAACGTTTGGTCATTCCTATGCCTTTCATGCAACTATTTATGTTTTCATCTTATGTATTAAATGGTTTCAAGTCTATTTTCATTTGTGAATAAGCTCTTGTGTCCCATTAATCGCAATAATCATCAAGTTAGTCACACCCTTAGAGGTATATTATGGTGCAATATAATAAATGTATATCTCTATGTATGTATATTGTTCATATTTCGAATTTAAAATTTAAAATTTACAAATTGATAGTTCAATTTTTAAAATTCTTATTTGAATTTGAAAATTGTTATATCCACATATTTCGATCACCTTATGTTTAATCACATTTTTTTATTTTCATCCAATTTTAATACCCAATATTGATTTAAATTTCTAACTTAGAATTGGAAATGAAATCAAGATTTTTCTTTTAGAAATGGATCACTTGCACAATAAATTAAGACATGTATAACTAGTTGCCTTGAAATGCCTTTCAACAATCTGCTTTCCTACAAGTAAGATTAACGAATTTTGTGGCTAATGTAATTGTTTCCATTGTAGTTTAAACATATGGGCACATTCACAGTAAAGGAGCCAATGAAGTTGTTAACAATGTTTAAAACTGCACTTACATTACTTTGAAAAATCATCATTAATTATATTTAATGAATTATTTATCCATAATTTGTAATTCTGTTTTGGTGCTCATGAGATTGGACTCCCAGGAATTTGGAGTCCTTTCATTATGTTATTAGAGTCCTTTATCATACACAAAACACTTATTGACAAGGTCATTTTAAAGATTCTAAAATTTGAACATGCTTTTTGTTTTTCAAACTTTTATCAAATGTTCTCAAATTTATTATGGGTTCTAATATACTTCATAAGAAGGGCCACATGTGTTTATATTTTTAAATGCCCATGTATTGAATTCTTTTAATGGATGTTGTTGATTTTGATTCTAAACGTCTTTAATTGTCAAAAAAGTTCAAAATTTGTCATCTTAATCTTTTTTTAAATTATCCATTTGACTTTAATCTAGGTCTTCATGCAAAAAAAATATTTGTTATTATAATATGAGTCATGTTTAGTTTCAATGCTAATATCTAGTCCCAGAAATTACAATTATAATATAGCTTTGATATTTAATAAACCAATACATGTAGGACACATGTAAAATGCAATCCTTGGTAAGGATTTTGACCTTGGTCACTATGGTTCCTTTTATTGTGTTTTTACCCACATGAGATTATGGGATTAGATCATAGCAATTGCTAATACTACTTATAATTTAAGAAAGTAATATCAGTCAATGCAAGTTAAATCCTCAACTAATTTTTAATACACACATGGAACAATAAAAATAGAATAATAACCCAACTTGACAACAATTTTTATCATCTTGCAATGTAAATAATAAAGTATAAAGTAATTACTCTCAACCCATTGTATTTTATGGGAGTGATTACAAGTTCAATTGGCTTCATTATGTGGCAAGAAAAAGCCCATATTTTTCGTATTCTTTTGAACTTTGGACGAACCACATAATTGAACAAAATTGATTTATTCATGTGTGCACAAACTCAACATAAAATGAATAATTTTCTACAATGATACAGACATATGAAAATACCCATATTTTTAACACTAATAAAAAATAACTAAAAGTTCATTAAAAATAATTTCCAATTGACATGTTAGAATTTTTTTTTAAATTTTTTTTATTGATACATTTTCTAATCAAAATAGAATCCGTAAAAATCATAATTTCAATCATTGGATCATTTTGAAATCCAAGTAAAAAACCTATTGTTGAAATGCATAGTCCATTCAATTCATTTTATTAATCCATGATGATTCTTTTAAATTTGTAAGTTTTGCACAAAAATATTTACATCATATGCATTATTATTGAAATTAATAATCTCAAAATAAGCCCCTATTGAAAAATTATAATGTGTAGAATATAAATTAGTCATTGCATTTACATTCATATCACATAAATTATCATTGTCATTATTACAATTCATGGTTTTTTAAAAATCGTCTAAGTTGATTACCTTTTTCACTTTGACCAATCAACATGTCCATCTTGAATAGAAGGTTAGGGCTTGAATGACATGTGTATTTTTTTACTAATGAATTTGATCAGAATGACCTATTTGACTATCTATTAACTTGAACATTTAATCAAATCAAACAAAAGATTAATCACTTTGGTCAAAATGGCCAATGGGTTTTAGTCAAATGCAACATCTAATCAAGTTGGACAAAGCAAAATGACATGTTTTGTCAAAATGACCAATGGTTTTTTATCAGATTGGGCATCTTTTGGTAGTTAATAGGCCAAATTATAAGTTAACTACTACTTAAACTAAAAAGGTAGATGATCTACCTATCTACTTATGTACCTAGGCCATCCTACTTCCCTACCTACCTACTACCTAAGTTAAGTAGTTTGGGTCTACTTACCTGGTTCCTACCTCCTTACCTATTTATTAATTACCTAACTTTCTTATTTACATACATAAATAATAATGTGAAATAAACATGTGAAAATAAAAAATTTAACAAAAATATCACCTTTTGGAGGTGTACATAGTCCATTGGTAAAGATTGGATTTATCATTGTTGAGGTGAGGGGTTCAAAAGTTTTGGATGGAGCATAGGACCCAAGTGTTGACATGATACATGCCACCAAAAGTCTTGGTATTTTTTCATTAATCATGGTTTGCCCATATTGTTTTCATTGGCTTGTTAGATGTTTTTAAATTTGTTCTTTGATGAAAGTACATGGGATTTCTAAGATTCTCCTAGTCTAATAATTAACTGTGAAGTAGGAAATACCATTAAAAACTTGAAATCCAACTTTGCATCCAATAGTTCTACATGCAAAAAAATAAAATGTAACCACAATAAATACAAAACAACAAAAAGTCTTTCACTTTTCCACTCCAAGTGGAAATTGAATAATATAAATCAAGATTGACTATTCAAAATAATTACACATAGCCTTAGGTCAAAAGTCAAAAGCTTGACATGAAAAAAAAATGGATAAAAGGTTTGTGATAATTTCAAACCTAAGAAAACGATGTGGATCAATGATGAAGATATTTACTCCTAAAACTAAGATCTACTTCACAAGTTGTGGTTTATATGCAGCATGTCTTGTTCTCCCAATTTGCCAAATCTACCAAAATTGGCCTTTCCAAGTTAGTAAAGAAGAGTACAAAAGCAAGGGTATTCCTTAAGATTGTTGGCTATTTCCCCAAGTTCAATACAATAATGTTTATGGATCAATCTTGTCTAGGAATGCATCATACAAGAAGAGATGGATAGGACATGTGGATGCTAGAAAAATTGATGCGATAAATAGAACTTAAAAAGGAACATTTTGCAAAATGATTTAGACTATTGTGACGACCCCTCCCCCCCAACATGTAACCAAAGCATGAGCACATAAAGATGGACAACACATTACTAGAAAAACATAGTTTTTTTAATTAAAGAATATAGTAAGAAAAGACCCATTTGGACAAGCATAAAAATGATGATGCCATCATCTTGAATAAGTCAATTTTAACATGTATATTGTGATTCAAGTGATCTTTTTTACTAGCAAAGAAACAAATTATATGACTAATCATTTTGACTAAAAAATAGTGAACCATTTGACTCTAGTCAAAATTCTAGCCATATTTAAATAATTTATTTTTAAAATTATTATCAAAAATAATATTTTGTGGTAGGTAGGCAATACTATTACAAAAACATGTTTTATATTTCCCTACAATTGTGAGTAAAGTGATTGGCATGACTAAACTGCTTAACTAAAATGACTAATTATTGTCTATTTTGCCTTCCCTTTAAAAGTAGGTTTATCTTAAATGACTTTGATGACTCATTTTTTCAATCAAAATAAACACTACTACTTACACATGGTTGCATGGCATAGGTGCATGTAGGTATAATGACTAATATAAGTCACTATTATTAACATTGTGACTTGTGACATGTAACATTTACTATTCTTTGTCGTGGGTAATGTAATTTTTGTAATTTGGTGTGCCTAGGCACATAATAGGTGTGTAAATACCCCTTAAGGTATATTTAAGGGTATACATGTAGGTTGGGGTAGGTAGATATGTTGATACATAAATAGGTAGGTTACAACTATGTAACCAAAGAGGTAAATAGGTAAGGAGATGAATAGATATTGAAGTAGGTATATATGTAGGTTGGTAGGTAGATATAGTAATTAGATAATTAGGTTGATGACCAATACACCTACCTACCTACCTTCCTTACCTACCTAATTTGTTTCCTTCCTTCTTACCTTACTTCCTACCTATAACTTTCCTATGTACCTAAGTAAAAAATGTAACAATATGTGAACTTAACAAGTGAAATAAAAATATTGACAAATTTTTTCACCTTATAAAGGTGTGGTGTAATTGTAAAGGACTTGGCATATCCTCAAAAAGGTGAGGGGTTCAACTTTTCATGCTTGCATTTTATATTCATGCCTAGGTGGTAGCCTAGGCTTAGAAAGGTCACCTAGGCTTAGGAAGATTTAAAAAGGCCCTAAATAGGCTCAAAGAGGCCTACCTAGACTACTCAAGGATATCCAAGGAGGCCTACCTAGGTTTAAGGAGGTTTGAAAAAGCCAACCTTATCTTGGGGAGGTTCAAGCATGCCTACCTATGTTTAGGGAGGTTCAAGGATGCATGTTTAGGCTTAGTAGAAGTTTCACGAGGTTTGCCTAGTTTTAGTAAAAGGCTTGAAGAGACTTGAATTTTTATTTAAAATTTGAAATATTTAATAAATTATTTAAATATTACACTCATGATTTATGTTACGTACCTATTAGTCAACAATATCAATTAGCACCCCTGTCAATGTTTAGACAAAACATAAAAATCACATCAACTAGCTTTTAATCAAAATTGACATGACATAATGGAAAGAACTAATAACTCATTCATATCTAAAATGACTAATTATGTGTTACATTATGTTGCTTTAAAAAATCGATCTTTTTCAATTGTATAGTTAGCTTGTTTCAGTGTTCATTTTAACTAAATCCAATCATAAAAAATGGTGTACAAAACATGATCTGTAATAATGTAAATAGGTTGTAAAAAGATTAGTAAGTAAGTGGTAATTTAGCCTAGCCTAACTATGTATTCTAGCACCTTAAGCATGCACACAAATTATAAGTATTAAACTTTAAACCCTTGACTTCCACAATGAAAAACCAAGTCTTTAATCAATGAACCACACATTCAAAAAGTAACAATTGTTGTCATGTTTTTATTTCAAATGTTTAAATTTCACATGAAATGACGTGAACTATTTATGTTGGTAAGTAGGAAGGTTAGGTAATTAGTAGGTAGGTAGGTAAGTTGGAGGCATGAATCATATAGGTAGGTTATAGGTTGTAGGAAATAATTAGTATGTAGGTAGTTAAGTGGGTGGGTGGGTGGGACTTAGGTAGGGATAGTGGGTGTTTGCACACTATGGTGATCTTATATGGATGTCACAATGACAATTTTTCATGTATTTCTTAAATACAAGAAAATAAATTAAATTAAATTCATTGAATAATAAAAAAGGGACTCAACTATTTAAAGTTATCTTCCAAGAATGAAAAAATCAAATCAAAATTGTGGATAACCAATAAGTAATGGACTTTTGAATTTTGCCCACATTTTTTTATCAAACTTGCAAAACTTATGGATATGAACTTTTATCTTACAATGTGTTAGTCTTATATGTTTGAAACTTTGGGATATTGGATGAATTATGTTTAAGAAACTAAAGATCCATTGAATGAATAGAATGTGATTTTAATAAATTTATTATGTTAAAAACTTTTCAAAATCCCAAAAATTGTAATTATTTAAAAATCCTTTTTAAGTATTTTAAAAAATAGTTTTAAAAAATATTTTATGATATGTTTTATATGTCTTATAGCATCACAACTTTGAATTGGAAATGAAAAAAAATGTTACTTTCAATATCATCTAAATATTCATATTTTAAACCAGTTTTCAATTACACTAGAAAATGACTTTGAAAAGGCATTCTAATTCGCCGAAATTGAGACACCCTAATGTGCTTTCACCCTAGTTTACATATCTAGCTCATTTAGTATGTAACCTAACTTACTAACTAAAATATAATGTCCCATTTAACTAAAAAACCATTGGTCATCTTGACCAAGGATGTCATTTAAAAATATCCAACTTGATTAGATGTCTAACTTGATTAGAACCCATTGGCCATTTTTTTTGTCGAACTTGATTGGATGTCTATTTTGACAAATAATTAATTAGGTCACTGAACTCAAATTGATTAGTAAAAAATACACCTAATACACCTATCATTTAAGCCTTGGGCTTGTAATCAAAATTTACATGTTCACTAGTTAATAAAAAAAGACTATTAGTCAATGTGGATAATTTAAAACACCATAAATTTTAGTAGTTACATGAATTTTACCAAATATGGTAAGCTAGTTGATTCTAGATAGTTGATTTTAGACGACATGACCATGCAAAAAAGAAATTCATTAACAACCAAAAAACTTGACATTAAAAAAAAAACACTAATATTTTCAAAAGCAAAAGTAACCTTGTGAAGACCAATTTCAAAAAGGATTCAATAGTACTTATGAAAAAAAAAACATTTCATTATATATGTTAGAAATGGAACATCACATAACCCTAAAAATGCTTGTGTGCTTTTGAAGCATATTAAATACTTTTATAAAGGCTAACCTACATTTCCTTCAACCTTGTTATACTTTTTCTTTCAACTTCATGATGACAAATTGTCAAGCAAGAGAAAGGAGTTAAGTTGGAGGTCCAATGTTCATTTAGCTAGATTAGGATCCTTGATCAAAATGTGAACAACAATGGAAGTTTAAAAGGTAGGAGTAAGAAGTTATCTTGATAGAATCTAGACAATTTTATAAAAATAGAAACCAACAACACAAACCAAAAGTGAAAAAATTATTTATAATAATAATAAAAAGCTTTGCAATGGGTAGAAAAAGAAAATTAAAAACCTCACTTGCACATCATTTATAAAATCACTTAACAACATCAACAATGGTGGTGGCAACATTAAAAAAACAATCAAATTGATAATAGAAGTAAGAGCAATGACAATAAGATTAATGATGACAATGGGAAAAATAGTGACAACAACAAATACAAACAAAGAAAAAAACACCAAATGTGCATAGTTGGTTCAAAGCAATGATTTGTTGCAACCCTAGCAAATGAATTTCACCAATTTTAACTCATTTTGCTATTTTGATTATTAATATTAGGATCACTTTCAATTCTGAGAAGGAATGGCGCACATTGATAAGGAAAAAGGATATTTGAAAACCAAATTGTCTACCCCAAAGTTTTGAATATTTATATCATTTTAAAAACTTTACAAATAATTAAACCTATTTTTAAAAAATGAAATATGAAATTATTGTGTTGCCCTTATTATTTTTCAAAAATATAAAATTACAACTTTAAGTAATCCCCGCCCCCTAAGATGGCTCTTGAAATTGTGAATGCACCCAATGACAACTTTCACCAAAAATTTCCTTTGTTTCCTTTTACAAGTATTGTAGTATACACTAGGAACACACAAATAAATTGCATTTAATCGACAACAAAACCAAATAGACAACTATGCTTCTTACACAATAATATAATGTAAAATATGTCTTATACCTATACCTAGGTGTAAGATCCTTCCAATATGAAGGTATAGGCATATGAACTATTCTCTTTTCTAGGAAGGATATTCATGAATAAATTGTGCCCTTAAAATACACTAGGAAATAACTCTAAATGCTTTAGAACAAAGGATTAAACTATTTAAGCTAGTAGATTGCTTTTTCTTGAACGAAGGAGGAGTACACAATAGTGCGTTTTTTCCTTAAAAAAACTCACCTAAAAGAACTAGAAAAGAATTGATCCAAGCAAAGGAGTTTAAAGATCAATCACTTGAAACTCCCCTCCATAACTTCCCCCCTCCCCAACTCATCACTAGAGTGAGTGGGTCTTCTTGTGAATACAAATGCAAGTCATAAGCATTTAGTCTTCATGTTCAATCTACTTAAAGGTATAATTCTTCTCGTAGCCCATTGATGTCTTTCTCACATGATCCAACACCAAAAAAAACAAAGTAAAAGGTGTGGGAAGAAGATCCCAAGTGGTGGGTGCATTCCCAAAATGAGGAGTTGAAGACAACTTGGTGCTTGCTAGCAGAGAGCAGAGAGAGGAGAGAGTCTATAGCCCTGGCATTTTGAATGAGAATCTCCCACACCATTGGACTTTAAACCCACCACCATGATGGTGGATGGGTGAGTGAAGCAGATGTTATCATGAACCTAAACATAATAATAATATGAAGATCACACAAGTGTAGAAAACAACAGGGTTCTTAGATCTTTTTGTTAGAGAAACTGCATCCAAAACTTCAACCCTGCATTGCATCTTTGACAGCTGATCATCATCACAGCTCTCAACAATCTAATATGCGCGCAGTTCTGATATACAACAATCATGGTTCTCAAATTTCTTTTTGAAAGAAGTCAAATAACCACCAAGGAAAGTTATTGTGTCAGTGCTTGTTTCTTTGCCTGTTCTTTCATGAAACCAGAGGCCTGCAACTCTTTTGAGGATTATTTTTTTTTTGAAAGTAATTGGAAGTGGCAGTTTCTTTGATTCTGTGTTTTGTCAAAGATGACTACACCAGCAAGTTAAAACAAAAAATCAAACGATTTGGTTTTGATTACACCTACTCAAGAGTTTTACTGGTACTACTACAGGGAGATGGATGGAAGATCACTCGCCCTCTCAAGGAGGAGGACATGTCAGAGGCCTCCTCTTCTTCTATAGGAGAAATTATTCGTCAGAGATCAGTGCCCTCCAAATACACTACAAAAATTTCTCTGAGTGCTGTTGCAAAAGTAAAATGCTAATTTCTGAACTCTGGCTCCTCACTTGAACCTGTCAAATGGGCAAGCATTACACTAGATGATGATCAATGTAATGATTAAATTGGCTTTGGGAGTGGTCCTTTGTAAACTAAGCTATTCTTTAAGAGTTAATTAACTTACAAATCCCCTATTGCCTTCCAAAGTTCAGGCACCCATTAAATTGAAAGGGAAGACAAAGATGAAGATTCTTCGATGGGGTTTCTTGGATTCCAGAAGATAGTTGTAAGATTCATGCCAACAAGTGGCACAAAGATTAAAGTTGCGGTCATATGGCATCCCTACACAAACCCACAAACGACATTCAAATAGAATTCAAAGGAAGAATCAGGCTAATTAATCAATGGTAATCAAATTGTAGGCTATCACTATCAAACTTGATGTGTTAATCAATTGTGAAACTTTGATTTGATGAAACTCAAATTATTGAAACATCTTTCATCTCCAATTGAACCAATGATGCGCATTATGGCAATTTCTACAAACTTTGAACCTTCCAACATTTTGTGTGCAATCACTTGTGAAGAGGATAAAGATCTCTAAAGTTCAATCATAGGGTTCATAATGTAAGGAGGACCAATGGCTTTACATAGTATTGTTTTTCGTTGTTAATTTTGTAAATCCAAGCACATAGAAGAAGAGAAGACCTTTGGTAGCCAACTATATTTGGGCCCCTATCCTCTTGGGGTAGCACTTTTGGCTTTCATTAAAACAATGTGCCTTTTGCAAAAACTCCTCAAATTCCTCATAGTCTACCTTCATCTTAACACTAAGGAAAAATCATCCCCAAAGTTTCCATAACACCATGTGAAAGGAAGTAAGATTGCAACTTTGAAATTGGGTATTTAGAGGTGCCTCTTTCACTTGATTTTTTATAAATTTCACAACCTAAATATCCATCTCTTTAGTTACAATACTTCCAACATTTGTTTAATGAAATAGATGTTTTGCTTAAATGTGTTGGGTGTCATTGCACTAACACATACCATTAGCAGTTGTAAGCACAACTTAATTTTGTGCATTTCAAATTATTAAAAACAAATAATATAATTAGTGTCGAATTGGTGCGTAGATACTACGCCATACAAGATACATGAACCAAAGCTCAACCTCAATATTTCTTGGACTTATGCATTAATCAACATCACCTTAGTCAATCGAACTTTAACTAATGTATGGCATAAAAATGGTGCATAACATTTATTTTACTTTTTCAATTGAAACCTAGAAAAGCTTCACAATTTGAGGCTAATTATGGCAAAAAAAAAATTCAATTTTTTTAATGTAGATAAAAAGGCAACACTCCATAAGAAAAATTAGCAAAATTAGGCTATAAACTAGATGCAAGAGATTTTTATTTTTTAATTTTTAATTTTCCTATAAAAAAAGGATCCTTCTACAATGCTCTTGGCTACAAATTGGAACCCTATTTTAGAAACATGGCGATTTCGGGAATTAAAAATATCAAAAATATTTGGGCCACCTTTCTCATGAGAAACTAACTATGTTGTCAAAAATCATTTTTCTTCTTCAAAGAAAATGAGAAAAATAAAAAATTGCCAAAACAAAAGCACTACTTTTAAAGGCTAATAGAGTAGGGAGGGCAATGTCATTTAAATCCGGGCAAGAGGAAAAATAAATTTTTGCATTTTGCTTGTGACTAATAACTACAAACTTAGGCAAAAAAATGAGATTCCAAAGACGCCCACCCGTATATAATGTCACCAACAAAATGCCAGAATTTTTTGAAATGGTTGAATAGCAACCCAGAAAATATTAATTAATTAATTACTTAATTAATTAAATAAACAAGTAAATAACAAAAACATCAATATTTGCTCAAAGTGGGTATTCTCGGCAATGATCAACCCACACAAGCCAGCCGATCATAAGCGGGTACCAATTAGAACCTTCCTAAAAACGCCCCATGTTCGACCCATTTACGACCACTAATAAATAACTAAATTTTGTTTTTTGCCCTAACCAAGAATTCCCCTCATTAGCTCCGACCCCCTTTTCATTCAACCTTTGAAAAATTCTCGTATAGGATTGAAGCATAATGTTGGTGTTGTAATAGGGCACCGAACTTTGGAGGCCGAGAGCCGAAAAAAACACCTAAAAAAAAACCCAAAAAAAAAAGTGTGTCAAACAATTAATTAATTGAATGTGAAGATTCAATGTTGAAAAATAATAATTTTTAATTTTAAAATATTCCCAAAAAAAAATCAATGTTTTCCTTCACAAAATCTTCATTCTTGGAGAAAAAAAAGGACAAATTTAAAGAATTTGAACATTTGTGCAAATAATATATAATTAGTGTCAAAGCTACCAAGGTGGTGGTACTACGACTACTACTATTATTATCGTATTATAATAATCCCCGAACATAACATCGGGTACACACATGGACATATGATTAGCACTAAATAATCAACAAAGGGGGGTATTGTTTGTTAGTGCATAAATGAGGACTTAAGAAAACCCTAAAAAGGACATAGGTACCTACATGAAAACCCTAAATTGAAAATTTATAAATTTAAATTTATAAAATTTTAAATTTTAAATTAAAATTTTTTTTTAAAAAAACATTGGCCTTTTATTGGCCTTGCCTACTACCAAGGCAAGCAAGGATATAATTGTGTTTAGATTCATTTATAGAGTATAGTAGCTTAAGGGATTTTGGCCCCCCTAGGTAATAATAATAATAATA
>Ga0209208_10008175_pt1 | contig 14015 bp, 8 predicted proteins | sample S1TSphfallax_3_FD_187694 | JGI IMG/M metagenome (GOLD analysis project Ga0209208, IMG submission 187694) | Host-associated microbial communities from peat moss isolated from Minnesota, USA - S1T2_Fd - Sphagnum fallax MG (SPAdes) (version 2) | ecosystem: Host-associated > Plants > Peat moss >...
AACTCTTGGCATGACGCTCACCTTTCTTTGATGGCAAATCTTCACCATCTTTGCTCCAAAATTCTCTAACGTCAACAAATACCTTCCCTTTGAACTTCTTCACAGCTACTTTGCGATTCCTTGACAGCTGAGAAGACATTCCGCATTATGCTCGGTAGGGGGAATCTTCAAATTTTCCTCCCACTCCACATAAAGCAAATTTTGCACATGATTATAAAGGGATAATGTTCTCAAATGATATAAACCTAGAAATTTGAAGGCATCATGTTGTACAGATCTTCAACAGAAAGAAGCCGCTCGAGAACAATTGACAAAACTATACCACAAGTAGACAATGTTCAAGAGCATTTCATACTCATAATTGAAGAGCATTCTACCACCTAATTCTTGAAGAGCATGGAAGGCATTGCTTTTAATGACCAAAGTCACTCCCTAGACGGTGAACTATCAAAAGCTTCTACAGCGAGAAAAACCTAGAGTCAGAGTCAGAGACGAACCTCACAAACAACTCTGGAACCATCGGAAGTGGTGGTTGTCTTGTCTGTGGAGGGAGCAGCTTCCTCCTGCTCCTCTTCCGGTTGCTCATCCTCGGCGTCAGAGGAGGCGGGAATCCCCTTACGCTTCGGCATCGCTCACAATCGAACGACAAACGACAACGACGCCAGCAAAGAAGCAGGCATTTGGAAAGAAGAAGAAGAAGAAGAAGAAGAAGAAGAGTTGCCCGTCGTGTGCTGCCCGTGTGCTGCCCGTGTCTTTCCCGCCCCTTCCAATTTCGAAATTTGGATCCAATTTTTTAGGTCATGTTACAGTGATTATTTTTTCCTCGAGAAATTGGGAACCCATTGAGAACTTGAAGGGAACATGCCTCGTTTTCGACCAAAAAGGATGCATTCAAAGTGCCTTGATTTATTTTTTCTTTTAAGTTTTGGGGGGGCCTGGGAGGGGGGAGGATTTTTTTTCATTTTCCCTTTGTTCCCAAAATGTTCCTTTCAAGTTCTCCATGGGTTCCCATCAGGTTCCTAAGATGTCCCCAAAATTCTGCCCCTGCTACTACTAGGCTATGAGAAAAATGGTGACACACAGTTTTGGAAAGAGAAAATTTCATACCTGGGCCTGTATTGGGGACCCATGCCCAATATTTTTCAAAATAATTGCTGATGGGCCAATCAATATGGCTCCATTAAACAAAATTTAAAAAAAAGTTGTGAGCACACACCTATGATATCGAGTTCCCTAGCTAACCATGGTGGTTAGCTCAGTTGCTTTATTTACTACCTACCAACTAGGTAGGTAGTAAAAACAGCCCCCTACCTACTATGTGTAAACTATCTACTTACTTAGTAGTCCCCTATTTTTTTTTTAACCTACCTCTTTATATGTGAGATGTACTTCTTATTGAATGGGTTACCAAGATGAAACCAGGTAGTAACTCAGTTTAGGATCATCCACAGCTTCTCAAGAGCAACAATAAGGACTAACATAGGGAATGGTTAGCTAACAATGGTTCTCCATCCACATGGGCCTTATTTTGGGCCTTTATCTAACATAAGGAATGCCCTTGTATATTGAAGTCTAAGAAAGGGACCTATGACCTTAGGATCCTAAAACTTAAAACATATGACTCCAAAACCTAGAAATCCTAAGCACTATATGAACCTAGGACCCTAGCCCATACCTAAGCCCAAGAATCGCACCTTCAAAAAAAAACTCTTAAAAACCTATCAAGTCCAATTTTTAACCAGCTCCAAATCCATGAAAACCTCCTTCGACCAGTTCTTAGTCAATTTTTGAGTCCATGTAGACTCGTCAAGTTTGGTAATTAGACTCAAATCCAGATTTGAACCCAGCCATAAACCTAGAATCAACCAACATTAATAAGAACTCTCGCCCTCTTACACCTTGCAACCTATGTATGTTTCAGTTCATGATCATCATTGAGTTGTGGTTTATGATCAATAAAATCACATTCCCGAAATGTGAGGCAGGACTTGGCTATCACCTCATCCTACAATGCCCCCACATTGGGGCTTTACCCTACACTAACAATCATGAAGCAAACTCTAAAAATACTTGAAAATCCACTAGTGTGTTTGAAGAGCACATATGGTTGTCATCATTTTTATGTTATAAAAAATTTGGCATTTTTTTTTGAGAACTTAGCAACAATGAGTCAAATTTACACTAGAAGAGCATAAATTTCTAAAAACTTTTGTTGAGAAAACAGCTAAATTTGTTGGAGAAAAAAACACTAACCTTACATTTATATTTGTGAATATTGCCTCCTTCTCAAGGACACCTTCTGCCTTCAAGAGGACTCTTACACCCACCTATTAGAGAAGTAGGTTGTCTATATAGTGCTCTTTGATCCCTTGTTTCCTTTCCTAGATGTGATCGCATTGGATCATCTCAAAGATCTCTTTAAATATAAAGGGAGCAGTTGCATGTGTCCAAGTTTTTACATGAGGTCATTTTCGTGATGATACAATGGCAAACATTGCATATGTGTATTAGAAATCTCCATTTGGATTGCATTTAAAACCCACTTGTGTGAATAATTGTTTTATATTCTTCCAAAGTTAAATCTCAATCATGTATGTAAATGTGTATGGAATTGCAAGAGGTCAATGCTCAAACAATCAAGGTCTTGTGAGCCTAATGTCAATTCCTTCTTTTGTCTTTTCACCCTTTCCTCTTTTCAATTGATTTAATGACATATGAATTGTCAAGATGGACCCAAAACATCTAGATTATTTGTGGCCATGACATTACAATAACTAATGACGTTCACTCAAGTCATTGCATGCCTTGATGTGTTGTAACTAGTTGCTTTGAAAGCAAGGCCATCATTGGTTCATGTATTGATAATTCAATATATGATGGCAAAATGACAAAATCAAAGTTCATACACATTACTACATGTGAAATGCACCATATATGATTGGTCGTGCATGTTGGATTGAAAATGTTATTGCATTTGTTTTAAGAACTCATCATTGTTTGGAAATTTAAAAAAAGCTTCCAAAATTCACTCAATAAATTCAAAGGCACATGAAGACAACAAAGAAAGAACAAAGGAGAAGGCAAAACATTTCATCATCAATGAAAAATGTTACCTATTACACTCTAATTTTCAATAATTTGTATTCATTTATAAAAACTACAAGGAGGAACTCCTTGAACTATGCATAGTCTTTCTATTTGAATACCAAAAAAAAAAAAACCAAATTTTAATACATCATTGAATGCAAGATCATAGAAATTTGATGTTATCGCTTTAAACATAATACAATTTGAATGTCACACAACACAATAAAAATTAACTAAGATTTACACAATAAGGTGGTAAGATTTTGTACATTCAAATTTTTGTGAAAACAAAGGCATACTAGGACCATTCACTGTTTTATACATTTCGAAAAAACATTTAGGAAATCTTGTCAACATTTGATGTTAAATGGAAGCCCCCTAGGGGTTCCCTTTTATTGTCGATTTTCAGTGTACTTGAATAGGGGTGGCAACCTATGATGAAAATAATATCCCCTAGTTTATAAGAGCAACCATTGTCGAAATTCGTCTATCTACACTTAAACAAATCACTTTCCTAACTCCGGGGCATTGCCTCCCTTGAGGAGTTGGCAGGAGTTAGATCACTGCTTAAGGCCCCAGTAGGACGCAAAGTGTCATTGGGTTTCAAATGCAAAGCTCCGCACATCGAAAAATTTCAATAGGGTTCTTATCTTCCCCTTCGGATAGAACCACATGTTCAATTTTCCTTGCATGTGGTTTGTCCATGGTAGTTTTTTCAGTTTTTGCAATTTTTCGTTGTATAAATGCTACTAGTCCCCCTTGCATGGGGATGTGCGACTATTATGCAAAATATAACATACACACAATGTAGTCCTTTTTATATTCAATGCAACAAAATATATGTTTATATTCCAAGCTTATTATGCCAACAACCTTGACAATATATTACAACTATTTAGTTATATTTACAATGTACAAATCTATGTACATTCTTGGTAACACATTTTTCCATGAATCTAAATCTATATATAGATGATAGAAATATATGATGTGTTGAAACTTTGAAATTTGTTCTATAGATTCTATGATTTTTAGCACCCTTATGATGGACATAAGTTGTTCCATTGTAGCCTAAATTGAATGTTTGAAAGGTTCAGCCAATTTTTTAAATAACTAGTTGGCTACATAATAGTAACATGTCATGATGAAGTGGTTGGTTCCAAAGTCCTATTTCAATACAAATATTTGAAAATTAGACTTTACACATGTTTCTTCATAATGCCAATGTTTTTCTTGTTTTGCTTACATCTTGTTTCAACCCCATGGCTTGAAAAATGACATATATTTCCAAAGTAATATGTTTTTTTCAACATTTTACAATAAGTCCTTCACATGATTTATGAATGGTAATACCATTGTAGCATTAATATAGAACCTTAATATTTTTTTTATAAGAGTTTCATGTGACATGATTAAGTATGCTCCCAAAAAGAGGGTATCTATCTCCCACATTGCGCCTCTCATTTTGTGACATGAAATGGTAGGAAAGAATAAAAGGTTAGGAAATTTAAAGATTTAATCACTAATGACAAATTTGCTTTCTAGCATGTTGTGGAAAAAAAACATTGGGGCATTTTTTGTTAGCAACGTTACAATTGCAAGGAGTGTGATAATAATATGACATGCTTGCATCTCCTCCATCATTTAGGTCACAATTTTTCTATTCTTGTCTTTCATCTCTAGCAAATGGTACCCTTCTTTTGATCTAAAATTTTCAAGTGACTTTTAATACTAAATTGACATTTGCACAATTTTCAAAATTATAAATCAAGGACCCAAAAAATGTACATTAATTAAAACAAGATTATCGTAGACAACAATGACAACAAGAATAAGAAATGCAATGAATGGAAATGCACGTCTCAAATATAAAAATCAACAACAAACAAAGCTAATTTGAGAAGAACTTTTGTGCACATCTTTCTTCTTCAACAAAAATTATAGATAAGAGTAAAAGAACAACTACCTTCGTTTATGAACACCTATTTTTGACAAATTTTCGACCCATACAACAAAATCAAATTGGTTTTCAAAAAAGCTGGCATCTAAAAGATGAAAATAAGAAGGGAAAAAAATAAATTACAACTTTCAATTTTTACTCACCTCTTGCATTTTAGGGTTTCTTTAGTCTAGCTTCTCAAAAAATTTACCCAAAAAATGCAAGACAAACTAGGGTGTTAGAAAATGATTAAGAGCACTTTGTCTTTACTCACCAAGCTCCAAAATTACAAAACAAAAAAATATTATTCTTTTTGTTTGCACTCCTCATTAAGCTCAAAAAATGCTTCCTCTCTACCATTATTCCTCACCAAACTTCACAGAAGACATTTTGCCACTCCTCACCAAGTTCCAAAAAACATAGATCACAAAGCTTTGTTTCACCTAAAAACCTTGAAAAAAAATGAACCTACTCCTATGAGCTTTCTTAAACCTCAACATTGTCATGCGTACAATGGGCAATGGTAGCTTCAAGGGAGAACTTAGTGTTGTTGTGTGCACAAGAAGGCAAAAATTGCTTCAATGAAAGACATGATGTTATAATGTGTGCAAGAAGACACAAATTGCTTCAAGGGAGAACACAAGGTGAAACTTAAAAGAACACTGATTTTGGTACAAATCTAAGTTTCATACTTTTTTTCCTTTGTGGGTGTCTACCTTGTATTCTTCAACTTGTATCACATTTGACCAAAATAGGCCATTTGCATACCAAAAAAACTTACCAATATTTCAATGTATTTAATAAAATTGTCATGAGAAATCGACCACACACCCATTCTATTAGCATAATGACAATAAGCTCCATGAAAAACTTTAAGCATACCTATTCATAGGAGAAAGAGATGACATTGATTGGCACATGGTAATTTAATTTCTTTTCACAAAATCCACCAACAGCATTTGTTGTGCTTATTTGCATTTTTTTCATCTTTTTTTATTAGCATTCAATTCTTATAATAAGTACAACAAGTCTTCTATTTCAACAAACAAGCACTCAATCTCATTCCAAACACTTAATATTTTGTACCATGGGGTGAAACTAACCTTTGAATGGTTTTCAAACATGTTACAATTCAATTCAGCTCTTGAACAAATGTTATAAATTTGTGTTTTTGAACTAGGAAACAAACATGGCTACCTTGTTAAGCCATAAGTAAGTAGGTAAGTAAAAAGTTGTAGATGTTTCAACTTTTAAATCTAGTATATCACAATTCATAACAATTATTTATATATATAATAAATGACAATTATAAGATGCCATAAGATCTAAACCACTCACCTTCACAAACACATTGAATCGAGTCTTTAGCCAAAAAATTCATGTTATTAAAAAAGAAAATTAATTAAAAAAAATATGTTGCCACACAGAAAATAATTTAATAAAAATGTTTTGTCCAAAATGATTTATTGAGAGATATCTTAAAGTTACTCTAAAAATCTTTCTACCTTTGCACCTTCTTTCACCTCCAACCCTTCTTAGGACTCCAACTGTTGTATTCAACAAAGGTTGTCAACTATTAACAATTTTCGTTCATTGCAAATGGTTTTTGAAAAGTTTGCTTTTAGTTGTACAAACTCAATAATCAATTGCACAAGCTTAAGATGAAACTAAGTTTACCATCAATTTCACACCCCATTCAAGGTCAATGTGTTTTTTAAAGGAGTATTTTAAATTTTGTCTTGCACAAATTACCAAAATTGCTTGCATTGTTACCAGTGTTGGGTGGATATCACCTTTTTTTGGGATATCCGTCAGATAAGGATATCCACCTTTTTATTGTCTACTAGATAAGGATTTTACATTTTTATTATTTTTTAAAATTTAGAAATCCTGGTTAGATATTAGATTTTCACATTTTTAATTTGACCTGGAAATCAATGTTCCCAGGTATCTGTGTTGTTTATTTATTAGTTGGATATCAATAGATCTAAATATCAAAATTTCACTTACCAATTATGTTGTGTGCTAGGTTTTGTTTTGGGCAAAAAATCTTGAAAAGGTAACATCCTGTTTTATAAGGAAATATTTTGTCACAAATATCCATTTTTCTAATTTTTAAAAAAAATCATAAAATAATTTTTCAAGAAAATATAACTACAATAATAATTGCTAGTGACTACAACTTTGAAGAGACCTCTGAAAATATGTCCCCAAAATAGTTTAAAATTTTCTAGGGATTCTTGTCACCCTAGATGCATCAAGAAAATGAAAAAAAAGAAAAAAAAGCTAGTGTTACAAATCTAACCTAATTAGTAATGTAACCTAATTAATAACTATTAACCCTAATATTTGGTCCTGGATCTGATATCCAAGTTGAATATCCAACATAATTTCCGAATATCAAAGTTTTGAATATCATGATGGGTGATATCCGACACCTCCAATATCAACAAGGATGGTAAAATATCAAAGCTCACTTGAGTTCATGCAATCCACAAGGTATGTGATGTCCAAGGTTGGCTTTGAAATTTCATCAAATAAATAAATGAATAAATAAAAATTTAACAAAAATCCTTTTATAATATTGTTGGCTACTTACTAGAACCTAATATAGTGATTTTTATTAAACGTTTCTCGAAAACTAGCAATTAAAAATTTCAAAAAATCAAATTTTCATTTTCCATTGTTAAATTCAATAGAAAACAAAAACATTGATTAAAAGTTGAGGTGAACCAAGTGTTTTTTTCCTCTCTAGTTTTTTTTCAAATTTTTCATGGAGCCAAAGTGACATTCATCCCTAAAACGATTTTGCCTGATTTGGAGCTAAGTTTCATATCCATCTTGTTACTGTAAATTGGATATGAAAGTTTAAAGAACTTTTTTAAAATATTTTTGGTTGCCTACTGAAACCTATTATGGAAATCTGGAAATAAATTATGTAATGGTGTAAGTTATATACAAATTCCACCTGCTGATCAATGATTTTTTGGCATGAATTTCATACTTTTAAACCTTTAAAAAATCTAATTTCCACTTACCTATAAGGCTTGGGTTTTTTTTATAATTTATGAAGTGTCCCAAATCCATCAAAATTTAGGAGAAAGTTATTAAATATCACAAGATTTTTTAGGATAGATTCCATTAGGTAGCCACAAGAATGTTTAATTTTCTTTATTTCAATATCTGATTTGTCTAAACTTTCTTGTGGCGGTCATCATTTGAGGCCTCTTTCCCTTGGCCTCCTCTGACCAAAAGATTCTACCCCCCCACCCCCCCACAAGAGCTTTCCATTACATTTGTTCCATCTAATTGAGCTCACAATCCTCACACAAAGCTTTTACATGTCAAGCATTGATCAAATGCAGAGCTCTGTGAACGTTGAGTCCACCTGAGAATCACTAGTTTTGATGTTCTAGTGAGCTTATTTTATGTGCAGTAAAGTTCAAAGCAAGCACTTTAATGCATTACCTCAGCAAGAATCCTGCTGCCTTGAATCCAAAACTGATGGATTTAAATCTTGCCACCTATCGACTCCCAAGAGATTGAAATCTTGCAAGCAGATAATGCTTTTCTCTGCATTGATGAGAGACTGAAGTTGAAGGGTAATGGGTATGGAGACTCAGCAATAACTATCAACACATGTGGAAATTCGAATTTCCTTTGCCTTCGTCGCCCACATGCAACTTTTTTTTCTTCTTTTAGTGTAGGGTAAAGCCCTAGGTTTTCTGTTGGGTTTCACTTCCTTAGCTAACCATGATGCGATTGTGGGTGCTAGTTAGTTCACTGTGGCCATAAATGCTCATGGTGGCTCCAACTGGTGGACAGTGTTGCTGCACATGTAGAGTCTAGGGCCGGAGTTTTGGATTCAAGGCAGCAGGATTCTTGCTGAGGTAATGCATTATTAAAGTGCTTGCTTTGAACTTTACTGCACATAAAATAAGCTCACTAGAACATCGTTTCTTTTATGCATAAAGTTAGAGACTGTTCAAAACTTCAATGGATGTTCCATTAACCCCTAAAACGTCTGTCAAGAGCACTTAAGGAAGCCTGCTCTGTCAAGAGTATTTAAAAGGGACTCATTCGATACATAACTATTATGCTTTACTTTGGCGGCGGGAATTTGACTGAGATACTGCGCAGCATTTTATTTTATTTTGGTCTTTTCTGCATCATCAGTGTGTATGTAGGTGGAAGAAAACAACTCAGTGACCAGATTCACGTGTGGCAAAAGCAGAAAAGTGTTGCAAAAAAGTTCCTCGCATTTGCAAGAGCCCTTTGGCGATTTTATACCAGAGTGACCAGTTCCGTCTGGCGACACAGTCGCAAGCTAGATCTAGCTATTCCTTTCTAGCTATGGAAACTAGTTCTCTCCTAAAAATTCTGGCGAACAGCAAAAGTTGTATGGCAATCCTGTGCACATCCATCTATTCACCTCCAAAACTGACATAGAAATGAGGGGGCAGAAATGCAACAGAAAGGTTCAAGGCTCAAGCGTGCTAGCCTTGATCATGGGTTGATTGAACTTGTGACCACTTGATGCAAAACAATTTCAAGAGTGAAAACTTATGTGCATACATTGCAACAGCTAGCTACAAGTGTGAGTTCAAGCAATTGCAGACTTTTTTCTTCAAGAATGGAAATTGAATTGAAACAATATTCATCTCAAACAGAACCAATAATTTCAACCATAACAACCTCTGCAAGTTTGAAATACTCTGGAAATGAATGAGACAACAAATATTATCCATTGAAACACATAAGGGGGTTTACAATGGTGAGGTAAACTTTGTCAAAGGCAAGGTCCATCACTTCAACCATGGCTTCAACATAATTAATGATTTCACTGTCAACTTGAATACACCCTATTTGATCATCCACCTCCCAACCCAATAAAATTGCTCAAACTGTTGGAGGAGAGTTGTTTTTTTCGAATTGTCCACATGGACATGAGATGCAATATAAATTTTTTAACACCAAATGTTGAAAAAATTGTCACCTTTCCCTCAATTTGTAACCAATTGTCGGGGATAATCAATCCCCATGGCATCCAAAACTGATTACTCAAAAAATCAAGCATTTAACTTCAAAATCAATTCTTCAACCAGCCCTACCATGTAGCAACAAATTCAGCCAGCTATGGATTAGTGGTTTTTTTATGAATGTGCTTTTCAAACTTCTATTTGAACAGATTAATAAATGCAAAGTTCAAACTCAAGTAGACTCACCTCTAAATTTTTTTTGGGAAGTTATTCAAGCAAATATGGATGAGAGTAAAAGAAACACAAGTTCAATCAACTATGGATCATTAGTTTTTTTAAAAAATATGTGAGCTATACTTGAACAAATTAATAAATATAGAGTTCAACTCTTGTAAACCCTTCTACAAAAAGAATTGTTGTTTCACAAGACAGGCATCTTGCAAGAGCTCCTAGGCAATGCTATAAAAGGTTCCATGAAGAATTACCTTTTTGTGCTTGCTACAATGTTGTCTCAAGAGATGTTTGCATATGTGGGGGAACTTTCAACCCTATAAAATCTTGTCAAATATAATACAGAACAAACTCAAGCTAAATTCAAATTCAAGCGCCAAGAAGAAATTAATATATGAGTTATATTCACTAGGTCAACCATATCATGCATTTGTTGAATACTTGGAGGTCCATTATTGTCATGCTGAAGCTGCAGAGTGCATAGTGGTGGGGCACTAGATTTTACAATTTTCAGGTGGTGACCATTCCATCGGATGGCAACCCAAAACCCAAAAAATAACTAGTGGAGACTAATGGAACTTAATGGTTGGGAGTGGTTTATAGTGGAATTGTAGTCAACACCTTGCCACATGTTCTAAATACTCAACAATTCCACTTGTCCATCACTCAAGTGAAAATGGGCCCTTGCCACTCAATGTTGAGTGGAATAAAGAGAGGTTTTGTTACAGTGCCCCAAAATCTTCTTGAAACATGTATATAAACAACCTTTCCAAAACTAATGTTGAATAACAAGTCTTTTTATGTCCTTTTGTTTTCTATCTGCTTGCATCTTGGTCCATCTATCCAACTCATTCCACAAATTATTGAACATAATATGTGTCCAATCCACCTCAAGTCCAACATCTTGGCCACTTCTCCCTTTGGATCCTCAACATACCTACTTTGACAAACTCATAATGAACCAACTACTATCTATTTGCCAATGACATACATTATACCTCTCCTCCCAAAATAAATTTCAAACCCCTTCACAAAAATATTCAAGAATTATACTAAATTGTTATGGTTTGGTTCCTTCCAATCAATGTCCAACAATGTGACTAAACTTGCTTTACATAGGTTTCTTTTCCCTCTCCCACCTTTTTCCACATTTTTATTATTTCCACTTGTTTGGAATAACTTTGCTTGGTTGGAGTAAAAACTAGTTTTATCACATTTGGAATCCTAATCCTTTTATGTTTTAGAGTCTTCTCATCCATCCTCCATAGATGTTGTTTTTGTTTTTTAGTTCCAAAGCTTAGTAAGTTTTCCAAACTTGGTTGGGAAGTTCATTCGGAAATGGTCTGAACCATATAAAATATAATATATGTTGTTTAATAATACAATATTATTAGTGGCATTCATTAACTTTGAACCTAATCATGTGTTGGTGAATATTAGCAAATTGAAATCCTACAAATTCATTAAATCTGAGCTACAAAATTTTGAAGGACAGACATTGGTCTATTGGGAAGAACCACAAACAATAGACCAATCACAGAAAGGAGGAGAAAAATAGTGATAAAGATGAAAATGAAAAATGACGAAATAATGCCACATTAACTGTAAATGAGGGAGGACAACTTGGTTGTCATAACCATAGAAAAATTGGTTGATTCAATAATTTAATTGGTTGACTGTATTGATGAATTATGACATGTTTCAGTACACATGATGAAGCAAATAAGGAATGAATGGACAAGTGGTTACGATGACACATGGATGAATGAAAAGGATAATAATAGACTTGAATTATTAACAAATGTTAATTGCTTCCATCTAGATGTATAGGAGAGAAGTCATCATGAATTGAATGGGGTGCTAAGAAAAAGTTAGTATTTAATGCAAAAACGACAAGCTGCCCTAAATGAAAAAATTGGAAGAAGGTTAAATGACCTTTGAGCTTCCGAGCATTCAAAGTTTCTTCACAACGTATTTGTGTTTTGTGTTTATAATGTGTGTTGTTGCATGAGTGAGGACAATGCATTTGAAAAATTGCAAAGAATAGTGAAGGAAAAAAAATGTAAAAAATTGCAAAAATGAGAAAACGCAAAAACTTGAAAAAAAAAATATGTGGCAAAAGTTTCTATAAGACAGCAAAAAGTGTAGAAGGAATTGGAAAGACAAGTTGGAGGACCAATGTATAACATTGCGTTGTTGGTAATGATTTCACCTTTGCAATCACCATCATCATTTGAATGTGAAAAGGGAAAAAATTTGAAAGAGGGATTGGTGTAGACGAAATTCAAGTGTTGGTATGACTTGTGTGATCCATGGATATATTTATAATATAGACTATTATAATAGGGCCATTGTCATGTTTGGACTACGCTAACTTTAAAGTTTCATTAGTCATTGAAATAATCATTTTGAATGGAATTTTTAAAATGACCCATTTAGTTATGTTTGTCATATTCCATGTGAATGTGATTGCTAGTTAAAATTTTAAATTTCACACAGTTATCATATCTTTGTTGAAAAAAATTCAATTTCTAAAATTCAATTTTCAAATTTGTCACATGATATCCAAACATGGTTCAAATTTGTGAAATCATATGATTCAATGTATCTTGAACTTTCATAAGGATTAAAACCCATTTAAATTGTTTTTGGAACATATTTTTATTTTTGGGTACATAATGATACATTACATTTGTTTTGACAAATATATTCCAGTCTCCCACTTTATAAAGCGAAATGAAAGAGTTTCTTTTTTAATATCTTGCCTAGGTTATATTCTAATATAATAAGCAAAAATATTGTGAAAATATTTCAAAAAAATTAAGTAAGATACATTCAAACATGCACATCCTTGCAAAAACAATACAATGTAACACCCCAAAAGGGGTCACCATAGTGTGCTTTCACCCCAACACCATATGATTTTAATGCTTGAATATTCATTCTTGTCACTAATGCAACCATTGAAATTATATTTACTAAAACCTTAACATGGTTTCCATTAATTACCAAAAAATGTGATTTCTTGAAATATTTGACATCACCTCATGTGGGCTTTAATGGATTTGAAAATCCATCTCCACAAAATATCATGGGTCAACATCCAAATAATGAAATAAGGAACAATGAATTTTTTTGCTCTTTAATTTTGCATGAAATAGGTACATTGGATTTCGCCTATGCCACCATGTTCATCACCAAAGCTTCCAAACATGCAAATCTCATTTTTATACTATTGGGTTCACTTGGAGTTGACTTGGTGGTCAACCCCTTATTCGTCACACCTTTCCCCTTCTGACCTTTTTCAAAACCTTAATTTTTTTCCACATTTGTCATTTGTGATTAACTTTGTAATTTTAAATATAAGGTGAAATAATGATTTGGATCATGTTAATAACTTTACAATGGGAACACGGTTGGGTAAGGTTAAGGAACTGAAGGTGATGGATGGCTTGATGTTTTTCTTTTCTTCCTTGTTGAATGGAATATGATGAAGATGCATCATTTTTTTCTAGTTTGATCGCTTGGTCTTTTGTGATGAAGTTTTATTTGGTTAGCCACATAATTATGGAATTGACAATGCTAAAAAGTTCTTCAAATTGTCCTTATTAAACTTTAAAATCATCATACATTCCTCCATGAATGCAATTCAACAATTAAAACAGACATTGGTACATTCACCAATGTGGGTTTTTTGGGTTGAAGTAACATAATGTTCAATATATATCACTTAACTTCCTTATCCAAAATCTCTTATTAGAACTAGACAACCTATGCTT
>Ga0209208_10008177_pt1 | contig 14010 bp, 12 predicted proteins | sample S1TSphfallax_3_FD_187694 | JGI IMG/M metagenome (GOLD analysis project Ga0209208, IMG submission 187694) | Host-associated microbial communities from peat moss isolated from Minnesota, USA - S1T2_Fd - Sphagnum fallax MG (SPAdes) (version 2) | ecosystem: Host-associated > Plants > Peat moss >...
CGATCAATGACACAACGAACATGTCCCTCGCAACCAGTCGACTAATCGTCGGCACAGATGGCACTTGCAACATGCATTTGGCAAACTTGGCTTGTGACCATGCGACTGGGAAGCGAAAAAGGACAGAATAAGGAGATTGTCGACTCATTCAAAGAATGCAAGGACCTACGCCTGGCCGTGCGTTGAATGATCGGGTACGTTTGGAACAAGAAAGCTAAGTCGCGTAAAATCAACTACGAGAAATGCAACGAGCAGATCGGCTACAATGTGATTAAGGTCGGCATCGACAATGACACGCGCATCTCAGGCTACGCGCGCATGTACCAACAGGCGTTATAGTGCAAGTGGATATTGCACCAGTATTTTGCTCACGAGAAGTCGTTGGTGTGCAACGCCTACAAGCTATCAGACGAATGTTGGCAGTTTGTGGCTGAGGTCGAGGCCATCATACGATCAGTTTGCACCCTATCATTCACGACACAGATTGACTCACAACTGGTTATTAGCGCTAGCTGGCCTAATGTTGTCAAGACCAAGATTGCCGTTAGGCAAATGACTTACTCGATCATCAACATCGTGCCGTCATCCCGTTTTGGTGAGCAGTTAGACGAGGAGGACGACTATGCTGGTGATGGCCAATGGGATGGCAAAACACGATGGGACCACTTGCCCAAGGTCAAGGTCAGAGCTGAACAGTTGGGTGTGATCGGCAGTAAGCTGCGGGATCGCATCCAGAAAGAGTTGGACTCATATTTCCCATTCCCTAGCGATCAACAATTGGTGGCCATGATATGCGACGCGGTCATGCTAACACTGGCCTTGCCATGGCTATGTGCAGCTGGGTACAAGGACAATGTTGACAATGCCAAGGAGCTCTTCAAGTTTGCTCTTGTTGACGAGGCCACGTGCTCATTCCGACCACTCGAGCCCGATGCGATGTGTAATGTGGCGTTCGACGATGATGACATTGATGTACAAGTTTGTGACGATGACGATGTGTTCGGCATGGTCAATGTTGGTTCACCTAGCCAGGACATTGAAAGTAGAGCAAGTGCTGCTCTCAACACAGCGACTCTAAGTGATTTGGCGAACGAAGCCTTCAAGGAGTGGATCTTGCTAAAGGTGGACTGGTTGGCATGGCTTTTGAACGAACAAAAGTTGGACGAGATCGACAAGAGCAAGGTCCGCTCAGGCAACTGGATCTACATCAGCAAGGTCGTCGATGTGTCACAGTGGTGGCGCAAGAACGGTGTGCATCACCGCCTCGCAGAGCGCATCGCAGCGCGACACCTTGGCGCACTTGATTCCAACGGCTTGTAGGAACGCGTGTTCTCGGTCTGTAAGCACATTGACAATGCGCTTCGGTAGAACCTAGGCAACGCCAAGTTTGAGATGTTGTTGATCTTGGCATTCAACAAGGCATTTATCAAAAACATGGAAAGCAAAGACCTATTCACAGTCAATAACTTGATTGCGTCATTGAAGTCAGCAATGGATGCAACTGAGGCGGCTGCAAACATCATCAAATACTTTGATCTTGAAGGTGATGTCGAAGATGATGAAACAGACGAAGGCATGGAGATAGTAGCGATGTTGAAATCAGCAGCTTGTGACATCCAACAACAACACGATGCGAATGGGTCTGCCATCGCTTAGAAGAGGGCTCGCAATGAGTAAACGACAACAGTCTACAGTTGACTAATTCAAGGCCAGAGTAGTCGACTATAGTCGACTATCTATCTATGGGCTAGAGGATAGATAGTTACAACTACGACTATATGTAAATAAGGACCGACTACGGGTACCTGCTCACATGTCTTATGATCTAAGAATGTTTACGTTCATGATAATTTTTATCGCATGCTTTATCATAGGTAAATCATATAGGTGGGGGATATTCACAAAAATGCCACACGGCATCATTTCAAACACTTTTTGAAACAAAGAATTTTTTTCTTGCTGCCTTCCTTTCACGGCCTTTGAACTATTCTGCCATAAATCTATGGACAGTCTTTAATTACATCAGCAGTAAAAATATTAATACCCATCATAATATTGGGCGTTAGGCCTACCTCCACTCTAGGTCCTAGAAGGGACCAACTAGTTCAGCCGACACCCCCAGGCTACCACGCTCAAAATTATAGCAGGCCTTGGGGAGCACGTCTTACCCTGTGCAAAAGCACCTCTTGGGATGGAAGATGCTTTCCTCAATCAAAGGGACCTCCACCATTGAAATAAAAATCCTTTCATGCTTTATGCTGGAAACTTGGAAGGGCTCATGTGGACCTCCCCTAATTTTGGGGATGTACCCTTGGGCTACCATGCTCCAGGCTACAACCCTCAAATTAGGGGAGCCGTGGAGAGCAAGCCTTCCCTTTACTCAAGTGCTGTTGAGGCTGGATACAAATCTTTAAAAATCCCATAGTACTTTTGTCACATAGGCGATGTTTTACATGTTGGGCCCATATTGTCCCATAGCAATTGCTCGAGTCAATCATGGCCATCCTTGTTCCGACAGCACTGCATAATTTTCAGACCCCTGTAGCCACTTTGGTCTAAGCCAGCCAGGCTGAACTCAACCTAACCCTCAACTTACACTTGTACCTTCACCTTCTTGAGTAAGGACTCTTTAAGAGTCAATAATTAATGGACAAAATGTTAAATTTGGACTCAGAGACCCTAATTTAGTCTATGGATGTGATATCTATAATGTTTAGAAGCAACCCAAAACCAATTGGGGCTTTTACCATGGTATCAATACCCCTTTTCTTTACTGGTGCATTTTCGTCAAAAACCGAAAATAAAAATTGAAGTTTTTTTGAAGGTTTTCAATCATTAGAACTGACAAAAAAATTATTTAAAAGAATCTCCAATCCCTATGAATCGGGTTCCAATATGTAACCAAATCTATAGAAGGATGACTAAAGATTTATATTTCATATTTAATTTATAGCCAGATTTCTCTAAATCTTCCTAAGGACTATTGTCACTTCTTTTTTTTTCTTTACATCTTTCTTTGGATGGTCACCACTGTGGCTCCAAACGAAAATTCCTTAAAGAAAAACACTGGGTACCCAGTGTAGGTACTGGTTCGCCCAAGCCAGACCTTAAATTGGAATCCTTCCCTACCCTTCAATGGCATCCAGTCTTTCTGGTGAAGACCCAACAATTTGTAACATGTGAAGGGCACAGATTGGACAGCCTTCATATACTTCATATAAACTCATGCATTTGTTAATCACACCATTTGTCATGTAACATGTTTTAGGTACACAATTTTGGCCAGGGTCTACCAGCACCCTAAAAGTGCGTACCTTGACCTTTTTCAGCGAGGGATCTTGGTGACCGTATTAAGCTCAAAAAATGTTAGATTTGAACTCAGGGACAGTGGTGGACCCTGATTTTGTCTAGGCACATGATTTTGAAATCTTTACCGCCGTACTGAGGGGGATGGGTACTTGTTCAGACAAGGCTGCAATTTCAATGGAGAAAAGTAATTATATGGGGGAGTTTGAGTGCCCTATTTGTGCATGTTGGCAAGTTGCCGATTTTTAAATGGTTTCTAGGTGTATGTCAGAGCTGTTGAAGGAAGCTTTTGTTATAATTTATGCTTGTGTTGGACTTCAGTTGTTTGTGTCCACTGTCAGTATATATGTGTGTTTGTGTAGTGACAAAACATCTAGAAAGTTGTCAAAGGTAAGCATGAGTGTGTGAGGTTTACTTGAAGCTTCATTTCCCTGCAGTTTCAGCATGACTGCCTTTTTGGTGGGGTTTTCAACTAGAATTTTTTTGCTGTACTCATGGGCCATAAAAGTAGTTCAAGATCATGAACCTCGAAAGGAGCATCTGAGTCTGAAATAACTTATCCCACGCAAGCTGGGAAATCACACATTTTTGTTCTAAAAACTGAAATTTTAATGTCATGGCTGAAAATAGACCCCTCATTTTGCAATCATCAAAGTTCCCTAATTACAAGTTACAAGCAACCTGTTTGTTAGCCTTGCCTACCAAGGCAAGGATATTGTGTTCAGATTCATTGTAGAGTATAGTAGCTTAATGGATTTTGGCCCCTATGTAATAAATCTATTTTTATATGAAGATTTTTGAAAGATGATATTTTGGCTTGTGTTGAAACTTGAGATTAGTTGTAGAGTTCTAATATCTTGAAGGATTTTGGTTTCTTTTAGAGGATTTTGGAAGATTAAATTTTTGCATGATGAAATATTTCAGATCTCATGAATCTTCTTTTGCCTTGAGATACTTTTTAATGTAAATGGCAAGGCCACAATGTGACACACCCCTTGTATTTCCATGACAATTGTTTTGGTACACGATTAAACCAATCATGCCAATTCATGCACAAGTGGGACATGGATCTACTCTACCACATTTCCCAAAAATAATGTGCTGGTTGTAAGTTGCAGCTCATTACATCCCCTCTTCTTACCACATTCTAGTAGTGGGTATGGATCAGTCTTTACATTATCTGATGTTGGCATTATTCTATGGGAAGGTTCATTTCAGCAGGCAAGTGCCAAAATCAATTAATTTTAGGGTACAAGGCCATTTCCAAAGTCAAAGTTAGAGCTTTTAAGGTTTGACAAATGGGACTCTCAAAAACAATTTAGAGTTTGGTTCTCAATTGATGTCTTCTATCCATTACCTTTTTTGTCTTGTATCAATTCCATAAGAAATAGAAATTATTTAACTTCATAATGGAACTATAACCTTAAATGGATGCATGGAGTAAACGTGAAAGATTTGAAAAGGAAAATGAAATGTGAAGAGGTAGAAAGTTGATGTGTGCTTTGTGAGCCAACAATCATTTCATTGGCGACTTGTGTGTTTTTTATTTTTTAATGGTTTTGTAGGAGGGAGGTGATAAGAACTTGATGGTGGAAAAATATAGAGATGTTGACAATGCTTATTTGGAGATGATGTGGCATTGATGTAATGAGTCATGATTTGGTCTTTGGACCAATTTTATAACAAAGGAATCCATTGGTGTATCCATATTGTGCACATCACACCATCCTTTCTTGAAGTAGATATTTAAAAAGATGTTGGCCCCGGAAACCCATGATGCACCGTGATTTCATTTTAGATAAATTTTTGGTTTTTTTGGTGTATACACCATTCTTTCATTGACTTCAAGTGCGGATTACCATCACCTACAAGGTGACTATGAATTGTAACTCGATGAACAAAGAGCTCAATTGTGAGTTCCATAAGTTGTGCCTCCTTGAAACCCACCAAGCATGATAAAATTGACTGAACTAAAGCTAGAAAATTTGATGGTATGCTTCATGTGCCATGTAATAACCTCTTTTCCTCAGACTTGAGTAGGATGGAACTCCATAGTGTAAATGCTCTATAAATTAGCATAATTATACCGATCCCTTTCTTGATAGATTTAACAACAAAAAAAGTTGGGAGAATCTTTCAAAAGTTTGTTTCAAACAATCAAGAGTTAAAATTTGAAATCCTATCATCAAATGAACAAGTTATTTAGATGTTCAATACCACAATCATTACCTTGGAAACCTTGCTTTTCCTATTTAAGATTAGCTCTTGTGTAGAACAACCAAGTTTTATCCAAATTCTTTGTGCATGATTGAGGTTATTTCAATAAGTTAAAGACACATTTGCGTATGATTTGGATTGGTTAATGTCGTAGAAAGTTTTTCCATCTTCATGCACTCAAAATGCCAAACAACAATTAGCTGGAAGTTGGAAAATCCCCCTTGCAACTTTGAATGCACTTTGTCTAGAGCTAGTATTTCTTGCATGTGCCCAAAGTTAGTTAATGAGAATCAGATATGTACCATGGGATTCATGTCGATGAGGAACAATTATGCATGATGACATAATGCATGAAGACCCAAAGCTAGTTAATGAGGATGAAATATGTACTATAGAATTTATGTTAATGACAAAAAATTATGCATGATGTCATAACAGATGATGGAATATGATGCATTGATACATTGCCATTTTGCTGCACATACTACCAAAAAAAAGCAGTGGATAGGTGTTGTAGGATTTAGGTGGGAAAGACTGTGACTGACCTCATAGCTTAGCGTTTCTAGACGACCACAGTTGAGAGGAGAAAAAGTACGACAATAGAGGCACATATCGCTATATTGTTTACACTTCACTGCGCAGGTCCTTCCTTCCTGTTGCTGTGCAGCAGCAAAGCATCTCTTCAGCTGCGCGTCATCTCTTCAGCTGCTCCCCTGACCGACCCACGAACATGAAAGCTTTCTTTTCTAATTGCTACTTCACTGGAACTCAAGCTGCTACCTACATTTCTCTCCGCATACTTCTCGTCTGTCGCAGCAAACGCGTTCGCGAGAAGGCATTTGAAAATTCTGCTGCGGGAAGGTGCGGATTCAGCAGTGATCAATGTCTGTTTTTTTCACAAGGTAATGCCAGCGAACAAAATTTAGAGTCAACTTTTTCTCTCTTCTTTTTCCTTTTTGTGACGGATTGGGAGGCGGCGGTGTGTTCTAGTGGCACTAAAGTGTTTTTTCTTGTGGTCTTGGATATCTCTGCATTTGAAAGTGTTATTAAGTGTCACCGTAGTGCTATTATGAGATTCAAGCTTTCTTTTTAATTTTCAAACCTTGTGACATTGTTTTATTTCTGATTTTCAAAGACTACCATAATACAACACTGCTATTGTGACATTTTTCTCTTTCTTATTTCAAACCTTTGCACAATGCAATCCCACTATTATTGTGGCATTTTGTTTTTTTCCTGATTTTCAAATTGTGTTAGTTTAGTTTTAGGAGAATGATTAGGGTTGCGATTAGGCAAGTGATTAGAGTTGCTTTCTCTTTTGTCAATTTTTTTGCATTTTGAGATTGACTTGATGTAGTTGTTTGCTAGATTGAATGTTTGTTTCCAAGATGAGCAAAGTGTTGAAATATATTGTGTGCTAGTTGAGGTGCAGAATCTCCAAGATGGCTTTATACCATGGTGCGGAGAATGATGTTGAATTTGTGTCATCCCATCCAACTTCAAGGGATCTGAGTCCAACTCTAGAAGATGCGGATTTGAAAGAAGTGCTCATGGGATATCCTAATATTTTCCAAGCCCTTTCACAAACTTGGTTGCTTTCAAGAGGACTTGGATGACATGTTTGAGGAGTTTGGTTGACGGTACAAAGACACTTCAATACTTGGCTTTTATAGATGTGACGACAACAAGCTAATTTGACTTATAAGAGAGTCTTGATGAGATCAATAAGATCCGCAAGAAAAGACAAGGTTGGCTACCACACACAACAACTTTATAGGACGGGAAAGAATAGGTTCTAATTGTGAAGCTTATGGTTGGTGTGGTGCATGAATATGCAGCACATGAGTTTGCTCGTATGTTTGAAGGGAAGTTGTGGGATCTACATATTCATGAATCAATTGTAGCAATTGGATCAGCTAGATTTGGAAGCCATTCACGCAGATCAAAGGAAGGAGATGTCGGTTACAAACCTTATTTTCATGGCTTGGAAGAAGATTGGCCAAGTTTTGTGATTGGAGTTGTTGTGTTAAATTCACATGCTAATTTCCGTGCAGATGCTGCCCATTGGTTCACCTACAGTGATGGGAAAACTCATATAGTGATCTTGTTGAGCATCAACCGGATAGATTGGCAAATTTTGGTAGAGCGATGGGAAGAAGTTCCTAGGACACAACCAAGTTGGTCTATTGCTAACTACGGTCGCATACCAAGAATGATGTAGTCTTTGACATTGTATGAGAATGTTCAATATGATGGTCCTTCACTTCAGATTCTAGCATAGAAATTAACTTTTTGACGTTCTACCCAAAACATTCATCCAAGGGAACTCCTAATCACTCTTGATGACTTAAATGCGTTCAACAAAATCTTTTGGTCAACATTTCGATAATGTTTGCATTGTGAATGTCACTGAGAATTCTCAAATGACTTTGATAGCTCTAAGTGTAAACATGAAAAACAATTTGAGGAATTTTCACAATACTTTTGTAGTGGGATTCTTTCTTAGTTATGGCATAAACTCTTTGGTAGTTTTGAGGAAATAGGTTTCAAATAGTAGTTACAAAAATCCCTTGAGGATTTTTAGATTGAGTGTATTACTAAGCACTCTTGAAATGAGCTTGATAGTATGAAATAAGTACACCTAAGTACTAGCATCCAAATCATGACACACACATGCATGACAGTAGTCACAATTCTTGTTAAACCATTTCAATATTGGTTGCCAACCTGCTTGAACTTGGCCATTGTATGGAAAATTGACCTTTCTCTTGTTTTGTTTCTTATGTTGTTATTATTGTTGATCCCCATGAATTGTGAATTGGTAATTCAGGCAACATATCTTGGCATTTGTTCGAGCTTTGTTATCACATGAGTTATGGTAATGGCTTCTTCAAGCTTTATTTCAACTTTGTTTCAAAGTTGTGACCAAAAAGCCTGGTAGGTTTTGCTGCACCTAGGAGGTTCATTTAGAGAATGTGCCACTCTTTTTCATGTCACTGCCATGTTGCACGATATAACCCCAGGAAGTGGTTGAGTTTTTACTATTGATGAGATTTACACTTTCATCTTTGCAATTTATTTCGCCAAGTTTTTGTAATTTCGGGCAATTATTGTGTTTTACTATGGTAAATAGATTGTTATTAAGGTTATTAGACTAATGCCACCTTTTCTAATGTGGAATACTTCTCAGATTATTGTGGATTGTCTTTCACCCATTGTCATTCCTTATGTTCTAAACCAATCTTGTGGACATTGTTTCTTTAATGATCCATCACATTTTGAAATTTCCTTCAGTTTAAGATAATATAATGAACTTCTACCTTATTTTGAAAGATTAATGGAAGATGAATATGTTGTTAATGAGGTAACTTTGCTAGCCTTTAACATTAGAAAGGAGTTTTGTGATCTATTTGATTCTTTTGTTTGAAAAATATGAAGAAAGAAAAAACATAATATGGTTTCCTCAATGCTATATCTTAAATTTTAAAAGCTTCATATAATATCCTCATTTGTTGGAAAGGACCATGGAGTTGTTGTTGCACAAGAATATGATAAAGTTTGTATATCTTATATTGGTAAAATGTCATGAACATTTGCATCTTTTTGTGATAAGTTTTGTTAATGAAGATTTTTTTAACTATTAGGATTGTACTTTGGATATTTTTGAGCATATTACAAGTACAAGTGAACCAACAAAAAGATGTGTGAAAAGACATTATCAACTATATGTTAAAATATCAATTATCTTTTTCAAAGGTGGGAGAAACATGAAACGATGTTTCCTATTGTTAATTTCCTTGCTTGATAGATCCTAAACATTATTGGACCATAAATCGAAACAATTTTTTTTTCTTTTGTAAGAATACTTACTAATTTCAAGAGATGTAGGCTGCAAACTGAAAATTCGGTCAAATTAATTTGTGTGAGTAAAAACTGACCAAACAACCCTATCCATCTAGTTTAATGGAATTTATTGAAACGGATCAAAGTTTTTAAAAAAAATTGAAATATTTTGAAAATGTTTTGAAAAAGATAATTTTTAAAACTCTAAATGTGTAAAATGACAATTGTTTGCACCTTGTCAATATTATAAAAAACATTATTAAGTTGAAATTAAGATTTTATGATTTTGACCCAGGAAAAAGTCATTATCAGATTGTGAGAACCACTGAAGGATAACTGACTGTTATCAAATTTGTGAGAGCAAGTCAATTTTTTTATTCAAAAAATAACCTGTCACAACGCTGAAGAAAATAATTAAAAAATTTAGAGAGAACCAGGTCTTTATTCAGTTTTTTTTTTTGTCATAACCGAATCCAACAATTCTAAAAAAAACAGATACCTGCCGAACACTGGTATAAACCAGGACACAGTCATAAGGGTTAAAGCAGTTGGGTTACTTACCTGCAATTCAAAACCATAGATACATGGAGTGCAATTCAAACCAGTTGACATACCTTCACTTGCTTTGGTGTCCACAATAAGGTCCCACCCATCACTAAATTTGGGTTGCTTCTACACATTATTGATCTCGCAATTGTAGACTAATCAGCATCTCCTAGTCCAAATTCAACATTTCCTCCAATAATTTTTAGATTTAAGAGGCTGTAAACTTCAGTAGAGATTTTTTCTTTGTGTAGACTTTTGCTCCTCCTCAGGCACAACTTCCGCCTGTACTCTTATGCTCGCGTAGGAAGATCAACAACGGTCAAACAGGACCTTACGTGTACTTTTTCGAAATTTTCTTCTCTCATATCTTTTTTTTCCTTTTACATTTATTGTTTTTACATAAATTCTGTTATCTTTAATTTTAGAAAAAGAAATCTTTGATGCCTAAAAGAAAATCTAACAAGACAGAATTCAAAAAATAACAAGAAATGTGAAAACAAAACTCTGCCCAAGACTCAGAGCAATACGGCAAACAGACAGCAAAGCTGAGCGAGATAATACATAGGACGAGCTAAAAGAAACCTAAACAGGGAAATAAAGAGCGTAAAAGAAATGGGAAAATCTATCTGGTCCTTTACGTCAGGAAGCGTTTCTTTTTTAGGTACTTTCAGGAACTTCGGCGCAACCCTTGGCGACCTACCGGACTCATGCCAGCACGTTACTTCATAGTAGCATCTTACAACTTATGTCGGTTGAGACTTATCAGACCTACCATCTTTGCTTTCAATGTTTCGTATAACAGAGTTGTCATCTAAAGTTATCCAAGATGCTTGCAATGATCGTGAGTACAGGGAAAGTTGGATTTAGGGTCCCACACATTTCTCAGGGATTTATACATCGAACTACTGCATACAGGGAGGTTTATTGAACGAGTGACTTTTGTAGGCACACTAAATTTCAATTGCTCTGGGAGTCATCCGTCTCAAGCTCCATCTCCTCAAATCCCTGCACCACCTCCAGCTTCCTCCGATGGTATGTCTTCAGAAATAAGTTTAGTTACATTTGATTCCATAAATGACAAGCCCGTCTTCTAGATAACCTAAGCTTAAACTCTACTGAATGGGAAGAGGTATCCTTTCTGACAGTCTGACAGATGTCGTATTGTCAAGATCTCAATTTGACTTGAATTATGGACTCCTTGGTGGTAGTCTGCTGCAAATTGGGCTTTGGCTATTTATGCCTGGAGATTTTTGGCAGCTTGTATCTTGGCCAGGATTTGTGGAAGGGGACAGTGTGTCATAACAAAGACATCCTTCCTAATTCCAACCTTCGAGTGTGTTTGTGACCCTGGATATGAAAATGTCCTCAACTTAACAGTGGGATTCTGTGTAAATGAATGTATGTTCCTATACCTTTCAGCTCAAGTTCATATGCATCTTCTTCATCAGGAAAATGTGGGCATGGTTTTATGTGACAATTCTACCAATACTTTCAACATAGTGAATGCTCTCCCAATGGTGCTGGGCTGAACTAGCTCTTTTCCAGGAGTTGCAGGCTGAGTTTTGGAATTACTGGTTTGAACATGCAGGTGAACTCGAAGGGAGCTGTGAGAATTTAGGGATTACTATTCCCAGGATTCACACCTTCCTCATCAGGATCACCTATCAGGAACACCGGCATCAAACCAAAATGCAACTACCCCCTGCACAGGTATAACTAGTCCAACAATTCTATAGTCCTCTCCCCCTGGAGTTGTTTATGCCTCCTCCCAACCATGGTAGGGTGATCCAAGCATTTGTGTCTGAGAAGCCTTAGTTTATCAGCATCCCCATCAAATTACCATGCAAAAATGTTCATAATGCAGCCCCTGTTGTTAATCCATGACCATTTGAGTCTTCTTCCAAGTGGCTTTCATGGATCCCATGGTTGTCAATCATCCCAAAATCCCATCCCAACACAGATAGATTATTATTGTGGTCCTGATGTGCTGTTAAAATTGTGCTTTCAATTGTTTTGGCTGGATTAACCTTCTTGTTGTCACAAAGGATGGTTGGTGTAGAGAGTGTCTCTTTGTCCATGTCATAGTTTTCATGAACCTCACTTTTGTAGTCTAGAAAGTAGTGTAATATAAGCTCTGTTGAAATAGCTCAACAATATTCCATGATAAATGTAGTCACCCATGCAGTTGTTTATGAGGAAGTCCCCCTGGGTGATTCTACATGCTGCAGGTATACACTCCTTGGAGGCAATGTACTTCCCACGGGAGTGGTGGTCTTGACGACATGTGTCTACTTTCACCTCTTCTGGTGAGGGGAGAATGAAAACGGGGTGTGCTAGGTTAGGCTCAAAGGCTTTCTAATTTTAAGTTCTAGAATTCTATCTGGATGAGTCTTGAAAAAATCTTGTTGTCATCAGGGTCCTAAATTAACAAACACTTTCCAATTATTGACTCTTCAGCTCCCTGAGGTTCTGCGGTTCCTTTAATCTGTCTGAAATGGTGATGGGATCTGTGGTGTTCTTTTGGAACAATCATGGTAATTTGTAATCTTCACTCACATGAAAAGTTGGTTTCTCATCGCTAAGAACTTCCCATTGCAAAGCGACTGAAGGTTCTTGAAGGTGATTGGTATGCATGGTGTAGGATGGTTCAATTTGATCACACACTAATCAATCGAACATCTTATATATAAAAGCAAACATGGTGTCTATCTGTCTGTCTGTTTGTTTTCAGTTACAAACAGGGTAGGGCAGGGCGGCAAGGGCAGGGCAGGGCAGGGTGGTAGGGGCAGGGCAGGGTAGGGCAAATGAAACAAGGAAAGGGAAATATAGTAAAAAAATTTTAAAAGAAAAAAAATTTCCAAAAATGAATAAACCAAATAAAGAGTAAAAAATAAGAAAAAATAAAACTTTTAAAACTTCACAGTGGCTGAAGGTCACGGGCACCCACGGGGGATTTCATAGTGGCCTTCGGCGGGCACCTGCGGGGGACTTCATAGTGGCCTTCGGCCACGGGCACCCACTAGTTTAATAGGAAAAGGTGGGATGGAAGGGTGTCAATGCAAGCATGAACAACTTACAAATATTGTTTATGGTGATATTCTAGTTTACAAGTGACACATATACATGCAAAACTTTGAAATTCATGCTGTTATATCTAAAGAAAAAATGTCGAGGAAAGGGTAAAGGTTTGCCTTGTGCATATATTATGTTGGCCATTTACCTCTACCCTTACACTAATTGATAATTTTTCAAAGTACATAAACGCATATACTAGTAAAATTATCCCCACAACCCATCCCACATAGAAGAGCCTCTCAAACTCAGCGCACTGTGTTGTGTTGAGAATCGTAGGTTGCACAATAACAAACTTTAGGAAAGATGCATAACATTACAAGTTCGCAGGTCTAAGTCCCAACGTCTATCTTGCTACTCGACTTGCTGCTTTTTATCCTTTCGGTCTAGCTTACAAGACCTACGGGCACGCGACAAGGGTAGGCTACTTATCGAATCTTCTAGAAGGAACTTTTGAAACTTTTACACGTGACTAGGCGGCTCCAAATGCAGACTATTCAATGTTCCAGTCATTTAGGTGTCGAAATCCTTATGATTGCTATCACGTGCCTAGCTAACCTGTCATTAACCCGACAGCTGATTTCAACACTCCCCCACACATGAATGACTATTCTATGCCTATCTCCTTCCTGCACTCCTTGAATTTGCCTGGTGCCAGTGCCTTGGTCAGGATGTCCGCCTTCATGTCCTCCGTTCTGCAGAAGATGATGTTGACTTCCTTGCATGCCACCCGTTCCCTCGCAAAGTGGTGGATCACATCAATGTGCTTCGACCTTTGAGAAGCAATAGGATGCTTCAGCGACTGAATTGCTCCTTGGTTGTCGCAGTAGATTTGAACATGTCCTAGGTTGAGCCCCAGATCCGCCCCCAGCTTTCGAAACCACAGCACTTCTTTCACTGCCTGCCTCGCGCTTAAATACTCTGCTTCGACCGTTGACACGAACACCGTTGGCTGCAATCGGCTTGACCAGCTCACCGCTCCCCCAAACATCAGGAAGACATACCCTGTTGTGGACCTTCTCGAGT
>Ga0209208_10008178_pt1 | contig 14010 bp, 6 predicted proteins | sample S1TSphfallax_3_FD_187694 | JGI IMG/M metagenome (GOLD analysis project Ga0209208, IMG submission 187694) | Host-associated microbial communities from peat moss isolated from Minnesota, USA - S1T2_Fd - Sphagnum fallax MG (SPAdes) (version 2) | ecosystem: Host-associated > Plants > Peat moss >...
TTGCCATTTGGTTTGAAGAATGCCCCTATAGAATTTTAGAAGGTGATGGATTGAGTGTTGGAAAGTGCTACATTGATGACATTTTTGTCTTCAACCCAACATTAGAGGGCATCATATGCAAGAAATATTCGAAAGATTAAAGGATCATAACTTAAAGTTTCATCTAGGCAAGTGTCAATTTTTCTAAACATAGGTGGAATACCTAGTTCACATGATTTATCCAAGTGGATTGGGGTTACAGAAGGCTAAGGTTGAAGCCATTTTATAGGTACCTCAATCGGCAAATGTTAGCCAGTTACAAGCCTTTTTAAGCATGTGTAATTATTATCGAAGATTTGTTATAGGATTTAGTAACAATACTAAACCTTTAATTAGGTTGATGTAGATCAACTAGGAGTATGTTTCAAGTGAGGAGCAGGAACATGAGCAAGCGTCTTAGGAGTTGAAGGCCCAACTTTCTTTAGCCCCATCTTGATGTGACCCATTCGAAGACAACCTTTTTAATTGCATATTGATTAGGATACCTTATGGCTAAAAGCTATGCTTACCCAATTAGATGATGATGGTCGAGAGTTTGTGGTGGCATATAGTAGTCAATCTAACAACAAAATAGAAGTGAAATATAGCTTGTATGTAGGGGAATGCTTCACTATTATTTGGGCGGTTTCTTTTTTCCAATTCTATCTATATGGTAACCCATTTATTTTACTTCTCAATCACTAGCTCCATAAGTTTTTGATGGAGTTAGATTGATTCATAGGCAAATTTGCCAAGTGGGCATTTATCTTACAAGAATATTTATTATTCAGAAGGTTAGTAAGGTTAATTGGGATGGTGATGGGTTGAATTGAACCCAAGTTCTAGTGAAGAATATACTACAAGTGCTAGGTGGCATGGAGAGGTGGATTTGGAGGTTACACTAGGATGACATGTTTTAACACACATGTGTATTTTATTGGGGTTTTTGGGGGAGGTACCTTAGGGTTACATAGGTGGTGGGAATTCCTAGAGTGATGATGAACCAAAAGGCAATAGTGCCTTGGACATCCATCTAAATTTACCTATTGTGAAATACATGCCGGTGAAATTCTAGTGGGATTAACATCCAAGGAGTGGGATTGGGTTATCCATAGGGCAAAACAATTCCAATGGGAAGTTAATTCATTATTACATGTGTGGACAGATGGGTGAGTACAGGTAGTACCACGCTTAAAGCAATGCAAGGGCCTTATATGACATGGTCATGAGGAATTGGGCCATTTTGGGGTTCGATGGACCTATAATTTGCTCCATGCACGATATTAGTGGTGTGGGATGCAACTATAGGTTTAGCAATTTGTTTCTGAATGTGGTGTGGGATCGAGTATAGACACCATTTAACACACCAACACCCCAATTATAACCTTTATTGATTCTAGGGTTAGGTTATCGATGGAACTTGGATTTTACTGGCCCATTGAGTTTAACACTTTGACATAAACGATATGTCCTAGTTATGATCAAGCATTCTTCCAAGTGATTGAAGTTTCATGCACCCCCAAGCTCCTTGATGGACTCAACTGTGAGTCCAAAGGTAAATAGTAGAAGGAGACGAACTTGGGGTGTGTTCCTTGGCTCGTAGCACTTCGAGGGTAGAAGGGAGTGTTGGAGTTTTGGGATGAGACTAGGAAGATTGATAAACACTTCAATCACTCACACAAACCTGCACAAATCAAACAATAAGTTGGTTAGTGTGTAGTTGGAGCACTTTGGTGCATGGACGAACCACAGGTAAACATAGATTCACAAGACTCACCACTACTCGGACTTGGGGGAAGCCACCACCTTCCCCTTTATATTATACTCTATGCTTGGCCACGAGACTAGCACCCAAATGTCATTTTGTCTCAGGACTCCCAAGTGGGAGTCTCGAAATTCCCATAGGTGGGACTCTTGCAACTTTGGGGGCCCATAACTTTGCGTGCAAACCTCCAATTGAAATGAGATTTGAAACAAAGTTGTAGCCCTCATTGAAAGCTTCCCAACGGTATGTTGCACGCCACCTGAACGTAAGGAAATTGGGGTGATTCTCGACTTTTAATGGTAAGAAATCAAATTGTCAATTTGACTTCCGACCCTTCTTTTGGCCATAACTTGTGTTTTAAATGTCCATTATGGGTCATGCAAACCCATTTTAAACATATATGTTTAAAAATCTTTGTAATGATATAAGGAATTCTTCAATCCAATGAATTTTGACCCTTGTAATATCTCTTTGAAGGTTTAAAAGTCCATTAGGACTTCAACTCCCAAGTGGGAGCTCATTTGGGAGTGTGAGGGTTCATTCCCTCACACTCTTTTACACTCTTGGGAGCATGAGAAGTGATTCATGGGCTTCTTTTTTGGTCTGCACCCTTGTAAGCCCTTGCCTTGATCACAAGCCCTTGCCTTGGTCACAAGCCCAAGGTTAAGGTTATAACAAAGTTAGTGCCTTTATTAGATCATAGTAGTGAGGGAGCTACATATGCATTTTCAAACATAGTGATTAGTTAGGTTGGTGTTCTAATTGAAGTTTTCACCAACCAAGGTACATAATTCCAAAGGGATTTCCAAGATTTGTGTGAGAAGGCATTGATAAATCATCAAACTATTTCACAAAATCATCTTGAGGTAGTTTAGTTGGTCAAATGAATGGTGCAAATGGTGAAATGAAGATTATGAAAATATGGCCTTTAGAAAGGCCACACTCGAAATTGGACTTGCAATTACCATGGTTGGCCATGGGATATACGTTTAGTTGGCAAGCCTCATTAACATTTTTTTCACCATATTTTTTATTATTCGGTCAGGATCTTAAGCTATTAGTTTCCATTTGACATGATGTTATGATTGTAATTAATTTTAATGATCCTGTAGTGTGGATTCAGGCATGTGAACAATGAACTATTTTGTTCATGCGGGCGATGCCTATGGCTATGGAGAATCTAGCAATTGCTTACCACTGAAATACTTTTTGGTATGCCACAAGTCAAAGAAGAGGTTATCAACTTTGGGTTCGTAGGTTCAAGTTAAGGGATTATGTTTACCTACAACAAACATCACCCACCACATTGGATGTGACTGTAGGTTGTGTGATTTTGCATGTTTGGAAGGTCCTACCTTTCAAAGTATGTTTGTTGGAAGGATGAAATGGTTAGACATGGAAGGACCATGTGTGTAATTGTGTGCCATGTCATCTTCCCAATGTGGATGGCCATTATACCTATTGGTTTATGATGTATGTTTTGTGGGCAGTCCACAAGAGTTGCCATTATGTTGGTTTGTGACCAATGTTTGAGAGGATGGCACATGGCATGTTTAACACTGCCCTTGGATAAAATACCAGTTGACAAATGGTTTTGCCCTTGATGCACTTAGTAGACATGGTTCCCATAGTTACATAATAGGACTAGTCTAAGATTTTTCCTTAGGATGTTTCACCTTTGGATGAAGATTTGAAGGACTCCATATACATGACTAACGATGGGGTTCACATTTGCACTCAACCTAATGATTTTTTACCTTGGAACTGAAGGATTCACCCTAGTGGATTATTGGTGGTAATTCTATAATGTTATTTGGTTTTAAGGGACCTCAACCCTAGATAGCGGGGTGGTTTTTATGTTAAATGTGTTGTGAGTATGGTGACAATGACAATTATAGGTGTCGACCTTCGAACGCACAACAATTGTTAAGCGTTTTATTGTAATTACATATTTTTATCCTAATTATTGTAGGTAATTTGGAGTAAGTAAGTCTAGAACTAGTTCTAGTGTGAATGGATTCTAGTTTTTTGGTGTTCATGATAAATGGGATGGGATAGTGTGTGATTAAAATCTAGTTTTCTAGATTTTGAAGCACACCGTAGTTCTATTGTGTTATGCTGTGTTTCTATGTTCTTGCTGTGCAAGGAGTTTGTTAAGGTTTTTTTGTTGATACTTGGATTCCTATGTTTTACGATTGAGTAAAACTTTGGTTTGGATGTGGTGTACCAATTAGAGTATTTTTATGTTATGTGTTGTGAGTATGGTGATAGCAATAGTTGTAGGCGCCAACCTTGGAGCGCATGACAAATTGTAAAATGCATTTCAAATGTATTGTCATTGGAGGTACTATGCCCTACCAATACTTGGTTTCCGCATTCTTGCAATAGAATGTTAGATACAAATTATTTAGCATAAAGTTGGCCTACAAATTATTGAGTTCACAAAATGATAGGCTATTCCAAACTAGAACTGGTCTCCAAACATTGTGGAACAGAATGGAAAATAAAACCTATTGCAGGGAGTGTATTGCTGAGGTGGCAGCACACCATTGGGTAAAACCTCAATCATATTGCATCTTGCTGCCTTCTGACATTTTTGTATTTCTCTAATTCTTTTTTGCATGTTCTTAGTTGCTAGTTGGTTAATAACACACATACGCTGAAACTCAAACTCTTATGTATCCCATCACCTGTAAGCTCAGCACTCCAATACAATCAGTTATGTCTAGTAACTGGCTCGAGCACACTCGGTACCATGAATAGTCTCATCACTCATGCACCTCAACTATTCATTGTAATCTGTGAACTCTCAAATGTTACCTAGTCCCTAAAATGATTACCATTCTGCTAAATGACCACAATTGACGTAATCTTTACTGAGAGCCAAATGTGGAAATACATAGTTGGCTAAGAGAAAAGTAAAGACGTTGTTCAAAAGGAATAGGTACCAACTGCATTTTTCCCAGGCAAATGGCCTTGTAGGGTTGGTTTTGAGTTGTGTTGTGAAGGTATCTGGTTTGCAGGGTGAACCTGAGGATTTAGGATTCAGTTCTTGTGACCTGGACCAAGTTGACACAATTTTGTTGGAATGAACACAAGAACCAGACAGTGAAACTAGTCTTGTTAGATTCAAAACCTTGAGAACAGATAGTTGAAACCAAGGCCATATGGGCGGCTGAAAAACAGAGCACAGTAAAACAGACTTTGCAGCCACATAATTGCAAATCATCCTACTATTTGTGGGCCAGAGTGAACTAGCACCCACCAACGCACCACGAAGGATGGATGATTAGTGGATCACCACGCACTCGCTCTGGCCTCTTCAAATGAGTCTTTGTATTTGAAAACGTGTCCTCGGCAGAATTTTCCCTTCTTCAAGTCAGGGATTTTATAAATTCCAAGGAGATGCCTGACACTTTTGTAAGATTCTTAAATTTGAAATCGATCTCTACCTTGGAGAAGGAACCCATCAGGCTATTCCTGGGATTGAGAATCCAGCCTCCTCAAATCCAGAAAGAGCTTCAATGCGTTCCTTACACTTTACAGAAAGCACCCCACGAAATTTTGGAAGTCTATTTGGAGGATACCTTGTAAGTTGTATCTGTGTAAAGACTATGAGGGAAGTTATATATTACACATACTCCTTGAGTGGGGGAGGGAACTTACACCTAAAGATGAATCACACCTAGAGTTAACTCAATGTTAAAATAGTGTTACAAACCGGAATTATAGAAGTCTATTCACAAATGAAATGTTTAGTAACATAACTGCTAAAGTGGAATCCTACATGTCAGACAATCTTCACTCAATTGTAAGGAAATATTTCAGATACCTTTTGCTGATGTCAGATTTGACACATATTAGAGTTATTTGTAAAGTCACCCTGTCTTCACCTTCTGTTTCACCCCTTATCCCTCAAAGTCAGGAAATTTTCTCAGTATGAAATGCTGAAACTCAGCATTTAATGCACAAGGTTTAAGAATAGTTATAATAGTTGTATGGGTAGGAGCAATGAAAATATATCATCTGAGGCGCTCAGGCAAAAGGAAAGACAGGATGCGACTCAGTTTACCACCAAAATTGGTGGAAAAACTAGTTTGGATCCTAATTATTTCATTTTGTAGAATTTTCAGTCCCAGCTACGCGTTTGATGCCCTGTTATACCAAAACTGACAGATGAAAGTTACCTAATTAATTTTGAATAAAATGGTCAATTTTTTTTCAACTTGATTGAATGTTTGATTTAATAAATAGTCAAATAAATTGTGATCAAATTCATAAATTAAAAAATACACATGTCATTTAAGTACAAAGCTTCAAACGAACATGTTCATAATAAAGATGGACAAGATAATCCACGTGGATAATTTATAAACCCATGAAATGTAATAATGGGTATGTAACACCAAATGTAAATCAACTAATTCAAATGGCTTCTGGGATGTGGTGTATCATCATCATCATTCCAACTATATTAAAGTTAAGCAACTCTACACTAATCGACCTACCATTGGGTGTGATGGATACTGATTTAATATTAATATAAAGGTGTAACCACACTTATTGATAATTTGATTGCTATTATTTTCCTTAACAATGATTCATTGTTAATTGTTTCCAAATTTATCATTTTAACCATTAATAATTCATGATTAGTTGTTAAATAAAAACTTATGTTCACCTAATAAGTGACACACCTCATAAAATGTCACAACTTTGGCAATTTAACATTTTTGTTAGGTCACTCTGGTCCCTCTTCTCTAAACCTAATTTAAGTGTTAAGTACCATTCTTTGTTATGCAGTCTATCTTTGAATCATCATTAACCATCATGTTTCTTTGTCGTGAATCAAAATGTGAATTTATAGTTTATTGGCATTTAAAATTCTTAAGTTCATTGTAGTCTGTATCAACACAAATGTGCTACAGAATCTCCTCCCTTTAATATCTTTGTGGTAATATCTTATTTTCCATAATAATAAATAATAAATTTCTTGTGTATTCAACAATTTGTAGTTGCATTGTAGTTTTGCAATTGGTAGTTTGTAGCAATGGAAATGTTTTGCAAAATTTCTTTCCCTATTACCTTTGTGGTAACTTCTTGTTATTCAAATGATCTCTTGTTCCTCACATTAATTTTTTTTTTTTTTTTTTTTTTTTTTTTTTTTTTTTTGGTAACTAGTTTATAATCTCCAATCCAATTTGTACCAATTGGGAGTTATGGATGGTGAAGTTGTCTTTACATAAAGGTTTTTGTTATCTTGGTGAATTGGTTTTTAGAAACAACACCTACAAATGTTGAGCCCATGCTAGTTCACATGATTGAAAATGGACCAAATAATGGACATGGATTGTTAGAAATTGTGACGTTTTTTTTTCATTCATGCTTAATGATGTGCAATTTTCGCTACCTTAGCTTTGACCTTGGCCATTGGGTCAAGTTGATGAACAAGGTGTTTTCCATCATACAATGTAGACACAAAAGGAATCATAATTTGATTATTTTCATTTTAGCACATTTTTTATGTGAGTTTTGAAAGATTTAGAGAAGATTTAGTGGTGGAAAAGTGCAATAAAAAATAGAGAACATCCTAAATTCTCATTATGTTGTGAAGTTGATGCACATTTACAAAATTCAATTATCAATTGTACTACATTTTAGAATTTAGTTGTTTGTTGTAGGATTATAATTTTAACCAAAGGACTTAGGACTAATGAAAGAAAGCAAGATAAAGTGAACAATATTTGTATTTTGCAATCTACTTGAAAAGAAAACAAAAAATAAACAACAAAACTCATCATAAGATATTAACTATACATTGAATGTTTTAACTTGAATACATTAAGAATTTTTTTTTTCATTACTATGCATTAATTTTCAAATTTTGCGTTGGAAAAGTAATCTAAAAAAAGTCAACTAGATTTTGAAGTTTACTTTTTGTAATGTGGATTCATGTAAAATCCTTATTTAACATGTACTATGTTTTAATATATAGAAATTTGAAAAAATAGATTTTTGATGGATGAGTAAAAAACATGGTGATCTTTAAATCCTAACCTAACATAAGTATATTTGATCAAGTATTTTGTCTTGAAGGTTGCCCAACAATAAATTTATCAACCAATAAATGGGTTTTTGTTGTTTTCTTTCAAAACTTATTTATTCTTAATTTTTTAAAAATTATTATTATAAATGTGATAGACCCACCCAAGGGTTTTACATTAAATTAACACCCAAGTTGATATTATTTAATTTTTTTCATATGAATGATACCAGATAAAATTGGGTAAAAATGGACATCCATATTTTTTTGTATAATTTACCATGCTTTCACATTAGGAAACAATAGTTTTAATGGGATTTAAAAAAAAATTCACATACAAATATAACAACAATACTAAACAATATTTTGTGGTTGTTCCCATAGTTTGATGAAGTATGTAATTATCCAATTGATATTAAAACTTATAATTTGTATTGTATTGTATATTAACATTTTAAAAATATAGCAATCTAGTTTAATAATTTTTTGTTTGGGGTCATATGTACATGGTTAAATTATAGTTGGGCGCCATGGAATTTGAAACAAACCTTCTAGATAAGTTGGGATTCCAAAAGTGTAATATTTGTGGCTATTGTTTAGTATGTCATAGTGTTATAATATTTTTGTATGGTTAAGGAAACACAATAATCTTGACCAAATGAAACAATTCATTGACTATTAAATTAACCATTTGATGAATAAATAAGGTACATGAACTTGAATGAAACCAAAAATGGCCAAAAAAGTAGGGACAAGTGGAATGAATGGGACAAGTTTGTTGGATGGGAAGGATGGCAAATTGATGTAGGTGGGACAAGGTGCAATTGTTGCAATTGGCTACACACTAAATAGGAAGGTTGCTTGCTATGGAAAAAATGTGTTACACTAAGTGGGAAAAAGTATGCTAAAAAGAAATAATGGCAATGCATTGTCTCTTTTGTGTCCCAATGAGACTTTCATTTTTGTAACAATGTGCTTGAATTTTGGACATTTTCTATCTTGCATAAAATTTGTGACTTGTGCTTTCAACAACTTTCACATGAAATTTGCCAATTTCTTAAGTCCATTTGTGTGTCAATTGCATCTTCTTTGCTATTTATTTAATTACAAGGTCCACACTTTAAAAGAAAAACTTAAATTTACCATTTAAAAGAGTGATTTTAAAAAATCACTTTGGACATTTGCAACCATAAAGCTCTCATTTGCATTAAACAAGTTGCACAACACAATAGTCACAAATTTGTTCCACCATACAAAAACAAAAGAGACAATCAATTCATGTGCTTTTGGCATTACAACATTTACATTTTATGAAAAATAGTACATTATGTTATCACATTGCACATTAAAAGTATAATTCAAATGTATTGTATGGTGCGTTTATATATTACACAACAAATGTTACCAATTAAGGACACATGGTACCTAATTAACCATATCACTAGTTGGGCACCCTTTCTATTTGTTGTTATGTAATTAAAAATTGTCCTAGTACATAGGCCAATAAGAAATATTTAAATGCCTACTAAGAAAAACTTAAATTTTAATTCTTGGACATATTTGTTAATAACAAGATTGCCAACAAAAACAAAACCAAATTATCACATTAGATTTCATGTAACAAAACCATGGGGAGGAACACTATGTGTTAATTTTTCCCATTACATTGCTGAAAAGAGTATTGTTTGGGGGTGTTATGTGAAGGAGTTTTAATTTTTCTCACCTTATTTTAAAATTATAATTTCCACATATTTAAACCATGTTAAACTCAATTAAAAATTTAAGTTTACACTAAAACTGATTCTTTTTATTTTCAAGGTGCCCATTACATTTAAAGGGTATTATTTTGCTACCTAATTATAATTGAAATGGTTACATTAATACATATCTTGATTATTTATATAAATGGTGTTTTTAGCAATTGATGAATATCTACACTTATTTATAGATTTAAAAAATATTTAATTATATTCAAAAGGTTTTATTAAGGGGTCAATTTAGATTTATGATTTTTAATAAAAAAAATATCTTATTTTGAACCAACATCCTTTTGTAAAAATGTAAATGAACTTTTCATGTAAATGAATTAGTAATTGAATGTGAAATGAATGTGGAGGAACATGAATTGAAGGACCCCTTCACACCATTAACATTTGAATCATTTTGAAAAAACTTACACTTTTGATGAGTATTTTTTTCTCATTTCCCAATTATCTAATTTGAAGAATGTTAAGTACATATGGTATGTTAAAAAAATTAGTAATCTTATCACATGATCTTACCATTTTGAGTTCATCACTTTTCACAATTTCAAATATTAAAGTTTCAAATTCAAATGAATATAAGATAAAAAAATTGGTACAAATAAAAATTGCAATTTAGTTTAAGCATATGTGCATATTAAAATATTGAATAATAAGAAGGTGAGAAAAGAAATCCTTCACAAAATACCTTTAATATCTTCTTTAATGTATTTAAGTTAAAATTTTAACACACATGTGCCCCCCTTAGGCTTTTGGGTTTTAGAATCAAAATGAAATAGGCATGAATTATAACTTAAATAAATGAACCATCAAGTTCTTACCTTTGGGCCTTCATCACCTCCTTGTCATGATGTTACTTAGATTTGGTAATAGGTGACTTAATAGGTTGATAAAGTTAGCAGGTTGTTAAACCTAACATGTGTCTTAACCTATTATTTAACTTAACTTTTATTACTAATCTAACCAATTACTAAACTTGATAGGTAATGTAATTGGGTTAGGAAGATAGGTTGACAAGCTAGCCAATAGGTGAATTGCAAAACTTGTATTTGGCAGAATTGGTAGTTGAACAATTAATTAGGCAGGGTGCATTTTTTGAAATTTTGGACAGTTAGTCCTGGTACTGATTAATGACTATTTATAATGGTTAGTAATGATTGTTGTATTTGAAATATTTAGTATAAGAACTAGGAGGACAAACTTGTTGAGGAGCTTTTGGATTTCATTTTGGATTATGTGTTTAATCTTCATTTATAAAACATGAATCAATTATTCTTTCAACTAATTTCCTTTAAGCTTTGAACAATATGTGCACATCTTAGTTTAGGATTGTAGTTAATTCAAGTATTATTAGAGTGTTGTATGTACATGTTGCTGTTTTAGGAACTTGTTGAAAAATTCAGGAATTGAACAACCTTTCATGGGAATAGAAAAACCCGTTAACACATGACCATGTAAATATTATCTCATTCTCATAAGATTTTTAATGTATTTTGAGAGCACCTTATATTTGTGGATGGATTCCTTGAAAGAGGAGAGATGTTATGTCTACCTAAAAACCTAACCTTATTTTTTGGTTTGTATTTGCACATACCTCCTTGGGTAGAACTTTCATGCAAGATGGGAGGCATTTTACACATCTATAAGGTCTGTTCATTCACCATAAGATTCATGTGTTGATTAGGTCAGATTTTTACATAGGGGAAGCACAGGGCCAGAAGGCATTCCTTTGTTTTCTAGCATAGGGGACTTGGGCTAGCACCTCACTCCCATGTCTTCAAACAAAGGAGTGCCCTCTGGTCTGCCCTTCCTATACCCTGCCCTTCCTTTATACTTATAGGAGTGAGACCTCTCCCAGTCTTAAGTAGGCATAAGAGCCCTCCTCCTCCTATACCTTGTGATCTATGTAGGCTTAGATTCGTATATGTTTGCCTCATGCATTACAATGGGGAAAGCCCATGGTTGGGAGACCTTCCAAAAATGTGGGCAGAGACCTGACAATAGTCTTGTCCTAAGCCCATGATTTTGGAATGCCCACAACCTACCTGTTTACCTACATATAATTGCAATATGGTAGCCAAAACTAAAATGTTTTCAAAATAATATGGTTAGACTTTTGTACAAGGTAATTAGTGCAATGAGTGAGCTAAAACATCAAAAGCTAATATCTTTACTAGTCAGTCACCATAATTTGAACAAATCCATCATAATCATGTGTGTGGCAAAATAATATGGCATATTAGAAGGTTTCATCGTAAACCATCTTTCTACCCTTCTCAAAAAATAATCCTCCCTTTTGATAAACCTCAAATATTCAGTGGGGGAATGGTGAAAACAATGTAGATCTGAAATATTCACCAATTGTGTACATGACTTAAAAGGAGAACAATATGAATATACAAGTTGGGTAAGGTATATTCTTACACGACTGTTTACTTGTGCATATATGCCTTGGGTGAACCAGCACCTGCACTGGTACGATTGTAAGAAAAAATATTTACCCTGATTAAAAATTATTTAATATTATTATTTAATATATAACATTGTAAAAGACTTAGCCACCAAACACTAGTTTCCACCCCTTGAGAAGTATTTAAATGTTGAAGCTCTTCAACAAACCAGGTTTTGTACAACAACTAGTTGGTCCCTTCTGGGACCTGGAGTGGAGGTAGGCCTAACGTCGTCTTTTATTGACTATGTCCGTCTCTCTCTCAAGCAGAGTAGTACTGCTCCTGCAGCACTAACCTAAACGTTGTCAGCTTGGGTCACTAGAGAGAGTCGACACAGACAGAGCGGATGATGATATTACACTCTTCCTTCCCAATATTACCTAGTTCATTACCTATTAAGAAGAGGTGAGGACTTCCAGCAACTACAAACACACTGAATGATTGCTAGTCACAGTATGAGACTTGGAGAAAAGAACAGTACTAATTTGGAACAGTTGGACTATTTACAGGATCTTAACAGACTGTTGTTCTCTAACGTTGTAGACCCAGCTGCCCAGAAAACTGAATACTACATGGGGGGGGGATAAACAAGCCAGCAGCAGCTGCAAAATCACTGGCATACGTCAGTCTTTTTCAGCACCTGGACGCTTTCTGCAGCTGATGTCTGCAGACATGTCTCTGATGGATTCAATGATACAAATGAGATCTGAGGGGATTTTCACAAGAGCCCTATGAATTATATGGTCCATCAAGCTTGGACTTCTTGTGCAACTCTAGCTCACCTTTTTTTTTTTCCCCAAAATAAATATTTCTGCTAGTGAGAACCGGCATGTAGGTTGCAATAGCCTGTCATTGTGCCCTTTATTAGTGCCCAACATATTTATTAAAAAACAATTCCCCAATAACAGGGCAACACTAGCCTCAATGCCTTGATTGTTTTTATAAAAAAATTGTGGACTCTGAGAAACTTTTTCAAATTCACATCTAGCAATTAAGTAGTTTCAATGATATTCAATCAGCCCACAAGGGCACAGTGACTTGAGAGCCTTTGGGTGAACCCAAGCCAGTCCATTTAAATTATTTCTAAACATTACAAATATCCCATGCTTAGACTAAATCAGGGTGTCTGAGTTCAGATTTAACATTTTTTGGGCTTGATTTGAAGTGGTGGTGTACACACTTTCTAAATTTCACCATCCTGTCTGGGTTGAACTCCAGCAAGCAGATTCAATCTCTAGATGATGTGGACAAACTCAACCAGTTTGAGCAAGATCATATCCTTGCAAGAAGGGCGGCCTTGGACAGAGAAGAACTTGTGTCAAACTTGAAGGTGCTTGCGGCCATGTGGCGCTCTGAAATTTCAGATTGCGTTTTGAGCCCTCAGGCCTACCTCCACTAAATATATTCATTTACTTGACCTCTCAAACAAATTAAAATGTTTTGAGCCTTCAAATGCTCCCAATTTTGTTTGTTCAAAAGCATCCTTACCTAGATTTGCCATAAACAACTAATGTAAGCATTCTGGGTTCCACATGGACAAACGTTTGAACTATTCGGTTTGCAAAGTGGGCTACGAGATACCTATTCATTTCCAATGCCCACCATTTGTAGTTCAGAATCAGGGACAGATACTTATTGGTTATCAACCAGGGTATATATTCACTTACCTGGGTGAAGATATTGAGTTTAGCAACATCTAAGACTTAGGGCATTTTTCCATTAGGCTGCTCTGATCACAAATTACGCCCCCCTAGCCGCTTTCCACTACTCTAGATTCTCACAAGCACCTCAGCTTCACAGGTTGACGAAATGCAAATCTCTTTGAACTGTAAGTCAACATGTTAATGTTTACAAAATGACATCTGTCTTTTTGATGAGAACATGGGTTACATATGAATTCTCTAAAAAGTACCTTAGCCTAAATGTGAATTGCTTGGAGCATCAATTACTTAAGGATTTCCAGCCCAGTTG
>Ga0209208_10008179_pt1 | contig 14009 bp, 2 predicted proteins | sample S1TSphfallax_3_FD_187694 | JGI IMG/M metagenome (GOLD analysis project Ga0209208, IMG submission 187694) | Host-associated microbial communities from peat moss isolated from Minnesota, USA - S1T2_Fd - Sphagnum fallax MG (SPAdes) (version 2) | ecosystem: Host-associated > Plants > Peat moss >...
AAATAAAAAAAAATATAAAAGTGAAAAAGAAACACTTTATTGTTATTAGACAAAATAATAATAAAAACAGAAAACACATAAAAATAAAAAATAAAAGAAATAAAAGTTTCTAGAAAAAACTAAAACATGAACCAAGTTTAAAGAAACTGGGGGACTTCACAGTGCCCAAAGGTCACTGTCCGTCTGATCGTCCTCCTTGGGTTGTGTGTTGGGGGGCCTTTAGTGGGTATGTGTAATTTGGGGGAAGGATGATATATCATAGGTTGTGATTGGGTTCAGCAAGTAACTATCGAATAATCAATATATTTATTTTTAAGGATTTAGTTTTCACACATGTTCATGAGTTTATTTCTTATTTTTTTTATATTGCAAGTATGACAAGGTTTGTTGAAATTTTCAAAAAATTATTTGAACTTAGACTTGCAAATTACACCTTCTTTCAAAAATAAACATTTTGAATTATGTTGTTTTGTTATGTATAGAGTTCATAATATTGTTAATAGAAGAGAAAGTGATCTCATATGTCACAGTGTCCGAAGGTCACGGGTACCCACTAGTATGTACATAATTGGCATATGTGGGATCATTAGGACCGCCAATGGGGATGTATGGGTGTTGGAGTTTATGATGTGAGGGTGTTAAAATAATGGGACACATCCCTATTTTCATAACAATCACAATCCATGCCTTCAACTTCAAGTACTAGGGATATTTTGTCACCCCAACCCAAAATACAATTGACCATGGAAACATGAGAACTAAAGATTGGTCCAATGGTCATAAGAAATGAAAAACATGAAGCATGATAGTTGTTGTGGAACTACACAAGACATTTTGCATTCAATTTGAAATAATTAAATTAATCAAAAGGACAATAAATCCTTATATATCATACTTGAGAATGATAATTTGACTTTTAGGCAACCTTACAAGCTTCATGAGGTGGATAGGGCATTGGTTCAAGCTCAAATGACAAAGTTGTTGGATGCAAATTTGGTGCAATTATCTATGGGTGAAATGTTTCAATAACAATGATGCCAATCAAAAAAGATTTTTTTGGCAGTTGGACTAAATGCCATGTGTGGGGATTACCATCCAATGAATAAACAAACCTATTTAGACAAATATGCCATGGCCCTTATTAGAAAATATTTTTAACACCCTTGGGCAAGCCAAGGATTTTAGTATTTTGGATTTGAGGTTTGGTTATTGTCAAATGCCATTAAGGAAAGGTGGCAAAGTCAAGGCAACATTTTAAGGGATTAATCATAATGCAAAAGATTATTTATACCAATGATGGTCTTTGCCATGTGGTTTGAAGAACGCCAACCCTACAAAATTTTAATGAATTATGGATCAGATGTTAATAGGATTTAGCTTTGCCAAATGTTATATAAATGACGTCATCATTTTTAGATTGACTGTAGGAATTCATATGCATCATTTGTAGGACATGTTTGGAAGACTTAAAGAAAATAACATAAAGCTTCATGTTGGCAAATGTTAATTCTTTGACAATTAGGTGGAACATTTGGGTCATATATTTATCCAAGTGGATTGGGGGTTTAGAAGGCCAAGGTTGAAACCATTTCATAGGTTCCCAACCATTGAATGTTAATTGATTACAATTTTTTTTTAATTGTGTAATTATTACCTACGATTTGTCAAAAAGTTCAATTATATTGCCAAACCTTTGACCAAATTAATGAAGATTAATTATAAATACAATTGGGGTGAAGAATTGGAATGGGCCATTTAGGAGTTGAAAGCACACTTCATTTCAATTCCCATTTTGTAACAACCCATTCAAGGGTGATCATTCCAATTATACACAAATTGGAACACCTTGAGCTTGGGAGCTTTGCTTACCCAACTAGATGATGATCATCAAGAATTCATGGCGGCATATCTTAAACGTTCCAACAATAAAACAAAAGCCAAGTACAACTTGTATGAGGGAAAGTGCTTTGATGTTGTTTGGGTAGTTTCATCATTCATTATTACTTATATGGTAGTTCATTCACTTTAATTACATATCATCAACCTTTGACATTCTTGATTGAATCAAATTGTCTCACAAGGAAGTTAATTTAATGGGCATTTATCCTAAAGGAATACAACTTTGACATTGTTCATAAGGTTGGTATGGTTAATTAGGATGTTGATGGGCTAAATCAAAACCCAAGTTCCAACGAAAAGGATACCACTAAAGTTCATTCACATGGTGATGTTGCACAACAACACATTATGGGTTTTTTTCCTATTCAAAGAAATAAAACTATCATTTCTGACTACAACTATTTAGTCACAAAAATCACTATGTAGTTGCAAAGGCCATTGAGATGTCATGTGATGTCATGGTTTTAAAACTAAATTAGTATGGCAACTAGTGGTTTTTTTTTGGATAAATATATTATTATTCTTGAAATTGTAATAATATGTTTTAAATTAAATAGATTAAAAATACCATGACTTTTGCAACTAGAATAATGACTTCTAGTCTCACAACATGATGATGTGGCATTCATGCACAATGCCAAAACATGTTTTCTACAACTTGTCTTATTTTATTATAATGGGAAAAACAACCAGAAAATGGCATAAGTGAATTTTTAAATGATTAGAAAAATGACTATAATCAAATAAGATCCGTCATAAAAGACATGTTTTGGCGTATGTGGTAATAAAATACTTGATTATTAGTCAACACGATGACTCATACACTACTTTAGATAAAATGAAACATTTATTGGTCAATTACTATGTTAGAAATGATGTCCAATCCTTCAACATAACTTTTTGCATCAAGACGCAAGTCCAAAACTTTGACCTTCATCACAACAAATCTTGTCCTTTGAACCATACACAAAAATGACTATTGTTTTTTTCAACTACATTTATAATTACTTAGTCATAACAACCACTAAGTAATGGCAAAAGACATCAACATGCCACATGGCATCATGGTTTTGCAATTGTAGTAAATATGACAACTTGTTGGTTTTTTTGGTAAATCATCATAATATTTTTCAATTTTTGTTCATTAGTTAGTTAGTTGCAAGAACCATCCACCTTTGCGATTAATAACAACTCGATCTCCCATGATGATGACATGGCATGTTATATACCAACAAAATGATGTGGTCCCATTTGTCAACATCATGATTCATGTCATTAATTTGATGAATTAATCTCATTTATTAGCTAGTTGGAAATATTGTTGTCATTTGTGATTAATAATGAATCAATCTTCCATGTGATGATGACGTGGCACATCATTTGGCAACAAAATGTAACGAAATTTCATGGCAATCCATGATTTTTTGTGACACCATAAGTTTTTATGTGTTTTGAATTTATGGCACCAATATTTGTCATGGCATGCCATAAATTTTTGTGTGCCACGAGGTTTTTGAAATCATGAATTCACATGCATGTGTATATGTACTAAATAATCTATTGTTAACTTGTAATTATGACTACAATATTAATAGTTATTTTGAAAAATGTGACACTTGACTTATTAACTATTTTACACACTATTTTAAGTCAACATACCTATTAAGTTAACCTATGTATGTAAGTTATTTTGTAAAAACCTATTTCATAATATAGGTTACCTTGTAAGTTATTTAATTAAACATAAGAAATTTACTACATCTAATATGTTTAAATATACCTAGAATAGGTTACCCTACTAATAGATTAACCTAGGTAGGCTTGCTTAGGTTCCTATCTTTTGGTTTTTTTACCAAGTCAACCTAGGTAACCTCATTACAAAATATTTTATCAAGCTTATAACCACTTCAAGTTTGTGTGATTAGATGTAACTGAACGCAACATAATTATCCTAAAATATATTTTTTTTAGCCAAAGAATATTAGGTTAGGTTAGGTTAACAAGTAATATAAGTGGATAGACTAGTTCATCTTAAGTGAACTTAGGGAGGTCAAAGTCTAGGCTAGGTTGGTAGGTAATAGGTAGGTTGACCTAGGTCAACCTAAGGTGACCAAGGTTAATTCAAGGTAAATTTTTTTAAGCTTTATAAGTTTGTGTTAAATATATTTAGTATTAAAAAATGTGGTAGTGTAATCACTACAACAAAAGGTGTCCCTGTATGCCAAATGATTTCACTATATTTTGAGTGAATTCACTGGTTGTAGTGAACGAGGACTAGTGAAGAAGTAGTGAATTCATTAGTCTAGTGAACGGGGACTAATGAATTGCACCCACATTTTGTAGTAATAAATTGATGAAAATTTGAACCCCAAAGTGAAGGTGAGGGGTTTAAGTCTTCACTTTTGCAACCTATGATACCTAAGCCACTTGGGTTAGGTTAAATAACTTAGTGAAGGTTTCTTGGGCTAGGATTGTGACGTCTGTTTTTAATTTAGGCCACCTAGGCCTAGATTGCTTAACATAAGTAGCTAATTTAGTTAGGTTAACTTATGTTAACTTTTGGTTATGTGAGCTAGGCTAAGTTACTTAGCCTAATTAGGTTAGGCTAAATCCTAGTTAAGTTATTGACTTTTGGCTACACTGGTTACATGGGTTAAATTAGGTTGACTTTTGGTCACATGTGTTTATAGATTTTTGACACATGTCATCCATCCATCAAGGCATTTTTTGTGACATTTAGTTGAATAAAAGAACTAAATTGAAAAGGCATGCACTTTACACGTCATACCAAGGTTAATGATGACATGGAATTTTATTACAAAAGTAAATTTTTAAAATTTTAGTCATTAAAATGACTATATGCAACTAAACATCCCTTGTGACTAAATGGGTGAAACAACATGGGTTTAGTAACTCATTAATCACTAGTCACATATGTCCTTCTTGATTAATATGTAGTTATAAAGGCCAATCACAAAACCCAAAATGTGTTGTGTTGATTTGGAAGAAATTTCAAATTGGCATGCTTCATATACTTGTGTTCATTGTTGGGATGTTATGGGGTTATACTTCAAATTGACAAGGGTGTTAGCGATTCTTGTGATGTGGACATTGAACTGAATGGTGATGGTGCCCTAAAGATATATGAAGATGCACATGTTGTTGCATATATGTAAGCAAATGAAATCCTAGTTGGATTAACAACCAAGGAGTGTGATTGGGTCATGCATAAGGCTAAAAGGTTCTTATGGGAAGGTAATTCCTTCCTATGGGTATGGAATGATGGATGAATGTGGATAGTGGCTCATTTGAAACAACATGAAGGCTTTGTACAACATGTTCATATTTGAATTGGGTCATTTTGGGGTTCAACCAACTTAAAGTTGGTTATAATCACAATATTTGTAGTGTGGAATGCAACTACAGGTTCAATAGTTTATTTTTTGATGTGTGGCATATGATTGAGTTTAGACATTATTCAACTCACCTACACCTCGTTTATAACCAATACTAAGGTATCGATGGAATTTGGATTTTATAGGCCCATTGAGTTTGATAGTACAACGTAACCAATATGTATTGGTTGTGATTGTGCATTTTTCCAAGTGGTTGGAATTAGTGCCATTATTAAATTGTAATAATCATGAGGGAGTGACATTTCCATTTTTAGATAGTGTGTTCAGTAGGTTTGGTGTTCGAATTGAAATACTCACAAACTAGGCATGAAATTCCATGGGGAATTTTAAAAATTGTATGATAAAACATTAATATATCATTGTACAACTTTATGAGACCATCATGTAACAAATGGGTTAATTGAATGAATGGTGCAAATGGTGAAGCAAGGTTTGTGTGAGTATGGGCTTTAAAAGGGTCATATTATATATTAATATCTATAGTTACCATGGTTAGCTATGGGGTATAGGTTTAATCAACAAGTCTTTCTTGTTTCATTTTCACCAAATTTCCACTACAACAAATTAAAGCTTTATGGACTAGACATAAAACCAAAGTCAATTTGTTCAATGCATTTATTTTCTAGACTAGCTAGTAAAGTTGGACTAGTTGTTTGTTACATAGTCAAATGCGACATTAGTTTGAAAAACCACATTTGTTTTTACTAACCCACTATTCTAGCAAATTATAGTCTTAACAATGTATTGTAGAATACATAATTGACAATCATCAACAATCATGTAAACACTTGATAGTTCACAAACAATGATTTTATTTTTTTTCAAGATTGTTTTGTGACTTTGATTAGTTTATAATTATCAAACTTTACTAGTTCATGATATCTTTAAATTCAACCAATATTTTGGAATAAATATATTTGAAGGTGGATGTTTTTATCAATATATGGCTTTAATCACAATATACATAGTCTTAAAGTGATGGTATTTGATATTGCTTTAAGTGTAGACTTTATAGACTTTTTATTGCAATTTTTATTAAATAATGAACATTAAACTTTGATGAATGTCAAAGCAACTTTGTTCAAATGAATGTTTTTGAGACATCTATTATTTAAGAATGTTATGTCATAATTATTTCCACCCTTTCAAATTGGCTTTAGTTTGAAATGTGTGGTGTATATGTGAATAAATTGTGTAGATTGGAATATGCATAATTTTATGACAAATTTTTCACATGGTTACATAGAACTTCTATTATTTTTCCTTACTCACAAAATCAACATCATATTAGACCTAGATTAATACATTTTGCATAAAAAATGATCATTCATTGAATTTTGCAAAACTCACAAACACACTAGGTGGGTTAATTCAAAAAATATAATCCCATGCACTATAATGCATGTATGTACATGATAATCATTTGGGCATACAATAAGTTTCACCCTAATTTCACATGCTTTATGTATCATACATGAATTAAACATGTTTATCACTCAATTTCCAATTTGATATTTTTGAAACATATATTGTCAATTCCAAAATGTTCAATATAGTTGAATGGATTATAAAGCCTACACATGTGTACATATATATCATAATACTAAAAAATAAATTGAATTCAAACAAATTTCATATCCTCTTTACTCCATGTAATAAGGGAACCCTCTACATCCTTGATTAATACTTGAAGTAAATGTTCTTTAGGGTTTGGATATTGTAGCTTAGCTTTTCTGTTGAAAATCTTACTTAACATAATTGTATAATAATCAAATCCCCATGGTATCTATCTCTCAGGCCTCCAAAAACCATGTTCCCCAAGGCAAAATTCAAATGTGAATTGTTAAACCTTTTTTAATTTGATTGAACCAAACAACTTTAACTATTATAATTCTTAATTTTTTACTATAATTTTTGGTCAAAAGAGACCCATTTTGGACATGCATCAAAAAAACCTTTTAGTCATTTTGGACAAGTTGATTTGAACATGTCCATTGTGATTAGGTCATCTGCTTTTTGACCAAGCCTAGGTTGTCATTTTTGACTAGTCATTTTGACTACTACTTTTGACTAGTCATTTTGATTAGTACTTTTGACTAGTCAATGTAATAGTCAAATGATTTTTTGATTGGTCAAACACCATTTTGACTAGGCAAATGCCATGTGGCATTTAAGTAGTGGCCACCTAATTAATCCACGTGGCATCTAAACATTGGCCACTTAAGTTACGCCATGTGAAATCTCAACATTAGCCATCTAGGCTATGCCATGTGACATTTTAAACATTGGCCATCTAAGCTATGCCACGTGGCATTTAAACATTGGCCATCTAGGTTATGTCATGTCACATTTAAACATTGGCCATTAGGTTATGCCACATGGCATTTGAACATTGACCACTAGGCTATGCCACATCGATAAAACCTAAGCAACCTAAGTTAAGCCTAAACTTAGATACCTACTCCTAAAGTCCCTATGTTTAGGAATCTACAACCTAAATTCTTAAGCCTAATATAAAAGCCCAAAATAGGTTAGGGCAACCTAAGCTATGACCTTTACTAGGCTTAAATGTACACCACCTTGATTAAGTCTACACCTAAATGACCTAGGTAGGAAGATCATATTCCATTTTGAATTTGGCCTTTCAAGTTAAGCCTTTTTAATTGGCTTATCCCAAGTGGCCTTCCTTTTTAAAATATTTCTTATGTCTTGGATGCTTATGGTGCATTTATTTATATTGTTTATCATTTGTAAAGGATGACAAACAATATGGGACAAACTTTTGGGAGGGAGAAACATTTTCATCTCCACACAACATTAAAGCTTTTTAGTTCACACAACATTATTCTTAAATCACTATGTAAGATACATAAAATAAATAAATAAAGGTAGGTAAATATGTATGTTAATCAAGTTAAAGTAAAAATTAATTATAGTTAATGTCTAATTTTAAACTTATAATTAATAATTAACTATTTAACTACACATTCATTAGTGTATTTTAAGTTAAAAACTAATTAACCAACTAATAATGTATCATAGATATATAAATGGTCCACCTTAGCCTATATAACTAGGTTACCTATAGATTAAAATATAGGAAAATAGGTGGAGTATAAGTAGTCCAAAATGACTTAAATGCTAGTTTATATTATCTTAAACAACTAGTTTTTTTATAATAAAATCAAGTTGTTTGGGTGTCTATTTTGTCTATAATTTAGTCATATAAAACAACATGAAAGACATGATATGTAGCAGTGATTGGTTGATTGCAAGCCAATGGTGTGCATAGAAGCAAAATACATTTGTTTAATATTAGTTGCTTCTAGAATTTGTGCAAATTAAATTTACATAATGTGAACACATCCACTACCCCTCCACAAATGGTATTTTTGATTAAGAAAGGGGCATTGCAATGGATGGATCCACTAATTGTATCAATGTACATGGGGGAATGGCACAAGTCCAATTCCACATAGGAAATAATGAAAAAGATGGTTGTTGCAATAATGTAAATGTCACTTCCACTATACAATGCAATGACATGAAAGCCATTCCATGTAGACAATTTGAAAAGTGTGGCATTATCATGTAGCCAACCATTATAAGGTATGCACAGTGGAATGGCACAAATGCCATTCCACCAAAATTGGGTTTAAATGGAAGTGTGTAGTGGCACATGACCAAGTTTTTTAATAATGTAACATCATCGCCATGGACTAACTTAAATTAACTTAAGCTTATCATAAGTTAACCTAGGCTTAACTTAGGTTAACCTAGGTTTCCCAAGGCTAACTTAAAGCAACCTAGGTTTCTTTAAGATAACCCAAGATAGTTCCTAGAATACCAAGTGCATGCTTAGGTAAGTTGATTTAGGTTGACTAAACATACTTAAGCTAACCTAGGCCAACCTTAGTTGACCTTAGGTTTACTTAAGGTAATTATGCCAACCTAGGTTGACCCTATGTTGATTAAAGGTATTTAAGTTAACCTAGGTTAGCCTAGGTTAGCCAATGTTAAACATAGGCTAACTTTCGTTCAACCTAAGTTAACCAATGTCATACTTAAATTAAGTGTAACTAAAATTCTAAGGTTAAACCTATGACAATCCTAAATTAACCAATGTTCAATTAAACTAAACATAGGTTAAATTTGGTTAAACTTAAGTTACCTTTAGCTAAACCTAGGTTAAACTAATGGTCATCTTAGGTCATCATGGGCTAAATAATCATTAGTAAAAAATCATGGTTTTTTGAACTATCCAAATTGGATTAATTGGTTTTTTTTAAATTAATGAAATGTCCATTTTGACTAGAGGACTACCATATGAATGGACATTGTAATTATTGACTAATCAATTTGATTAATGATGACCCATTTAACTACTTCGCAAATTGAACATTTAGTCAAATCAAACAAAAAATGATATCCTTGGTCAAGATGGCCAATGGGTTCTAGTTGAATAAAACATTTCATCAAGTTGGACAAACAAAAATGACATCTTTCCTCCTTACCTACATACTTAGGTACCATAATAGATACCTACTTACATATATATATTTTGGTACCTACCAATGTATTTACCTACTATGGTAGTTAAGTAAATAGTTAAATACCATATTTGGTAGGTTATAAATAAAGTAATAGGTAGTAAGCATTTACCTACCTACCTTACCTACCCTACCTGACTATTATGGTACATATGTCCTTACCTATTATGATACCAACCTAGTACTTGTATCTACCTACCTAGGTACCATACTAGGTACCTATTTTAAGCTAGTTATTATGGCAATTAAGTGGGTGGGTGGGTGGGTAAGCCATGTTTACACTATGAGAAATTACATCCGTCAAAACCATAGTACCTTGCAACTAAAACTCAAAAAACAATTCATATACAACTATTGTGCAACTATCTTTATAAATACAATGTATTAAAAAATAAATTATCACTTTAAATAATCAGTTAGTTATATTATAATTGCAAGTGAATTGAAAATGGGTCTTTTATACAATAATTTATACACATCATACATACATATGTAATCAACCATGTTTGATTTTTTTACGAGTTACATTATAGTTGCATGTGGCTATTACTTTAGAATTGTTGTAAATGTGTCATTAAAATAATAATTACGTTGTAATTAATGTACAATGTACATACATGCGATCATGCCACGTGTCCACATTTCCACCACCCATTATGGCACACATTTACAACTAGTTTTCAATTATGATTTTATTGATACAAATAAATCTGACCATTAATGCGCCACTAGTAAATTACTACTATTCAATTATGTTATGATTATAATACAACTACTTATAATTTAATAAGGATACATATTCATTAGTTATTTATATCATCATCATATATGTTTCATTTTGAGTGATTTAAAATGTTATGGGAATGCTACTTCAAGCTTTAGAAATCATCTTTGATGTTGAAAGGAAAAGGAGCAATTAAAAAATAACAAAAAGGGAAATAAGTTTTCCAACTTAAAAAAACACTTTTTTTTTTTTTCCTCTTTGGACCCCCCTTACTTTCAAACCTCGTAACTTTCTTATTTCTTATTCATTTTAAACGATTTGAAATGTTATATGAACACCATTTAAAGTTCTACAAATCATCTTTGAATTATAATAGTAACACAATAACATACTTGAGGAATTATTTTGGGTGTTTGGGAATTGGCTTTTGTAACGTTCAGTGGTTTGTTTTTTTGAATTTTTGACCCCCTCTATTTTGGAGGGCTGTAACTTTCTCAATTTTATTCCATTTTTAATGATTTTAAGTGCATCAAATGCGCCAATAGGAGGGGTTCAAGTTTTTTTTGGACACTAGAAATAATGGAGCCCTCCTTTTGGATCTAACTTAATATGAACATTTCAATGTTATAGTTGTAATTCATTTGTAAATCAATTTGCTACTAAGGAACAACTAAAAGATTTAACCCATATGTTTTGTTTTCAAATCCCATGTTACAAACTATATAAAGAAGGCTTGTTATTTTATCTTCTGACATTAAAATATAAGTGACATTTTGGGATGAACTCAAAAAAGTTTAACCTAAAGGCAAAACATAAAATAAAAAAATAGAATTTCATGGCTATTTTTTAGTTCACTTAGGCTTGTGTTTTCCTACCTACTTACCTACTTAAGTAATTGAGAAGATCTTATTTTTCTACCTACCTACATTGCTAGGTAGGTAAGTCCTAGGTAATATGTAGGTATGTAGGTTTTAAAACTTACCAACCTACTTACCTATGGTTATGTAGGACTTACCTAACAACTAAAATAAATATTTTTATTTATTTATTTATTCCAAAATATAATTAATATGCCATGTGGCAATTTTTTCTATTATGCCATGTGTCACAATTTCGAACCATCATTAATAATCATAATGGATGATGGAGATCAATATTTTGAAAAAAAAATTTCAATTTTTTTTCATAGTGCCACATGTCAAATATTTATAGATGGATGACAATTAATGATGTCATCATCACATAATGTGTGCAATTATAATGGAGTTACATGATAGTTGAAAATGAGTTGTTTAAACAAAGTTGCAATTGAGTTGTAATAATTGCACCATATATATAATGAATTGTAACTTTATGATTCATGCAACTTATCATTAGCACTCAGGGCATATAAATATAGTGAGTTGCAAGGTTAGTCACAAAACACCTTTTTTTCTCATAGTATTAGGTTAGGTCAATAGGTAGTTAAATGGTCAATACACCTCCTACCTATTAAGTTACCTACTTAATTATTTTTGATTACCATATCATCTAATTACAAAAGCCCATTTGAATAAAAAAGTTAACAAAAGTTAATAACTTATGAAGTTGTATTCCATTGGGAAGGACATGGTCTATGACCATGGAGGCAAGGGGTTCAATTTTTAATACTTGAAATTTATGTTCATGTTTAAGGGGTTAGATTAAATTGGTTAGGTTGGGTAATTAGGCTAGGTTACCACTTATCTATCTACCTTTTTAAACTTGCCTACCTACCAATATTTTCTTTTAAAAAATAAATTGAGAATAAATTATTTTAATTTGACAAATTGAAATGACTAATCAAATGATTTAGTGCCCCAATAGTCAAAATGACTACCCAATCACAACTGACCTATTAAAATTGATTTGTTCGGAATGAAAAGGGGTTTTTTTTACATCTATTTAAATGGGGTTTTTTAAATTAAAAATTTCACTCAAAAAAATTGAGTTTTCTATTAATGAAAGCTTAACCTAAGCTAAATGTAAGTTAAACTTATGTTAACCAAAATTAAACTTAGGTTAAACTTAAAGTTTAAATCTTAGATTAACCTAGAAGCCAAACCTTAAACTAAACCTAAGCTACATTTAGAGGTTAAATTTAGGTTAATCTAGACAAACCTTAGGTTAAACCTAGTTTAAACAACAAATTGTTTTTATTCTTTGATAGGTCAAGGACCAAGGTTTTGCAAGAATATTTATCATTTAGATTTAACCATTATTATTAAACATTTTAAAAATACCATGGATTAATGGATTTAATGTTCACCCTATACCCACTATATTATTTTGTATGTGTGTGTGTGTATGGCTTTATGGTTGTATATAACTTAATGCACATATGCAAGAAAGGCTATGGATGAAATTACATGAACAATGTGAGTATGTTGGAATTAAATAATGTAATATTGAAGTGTTTCAAACTTGCATTGTGCAAGCCCATGTAATCAAACCCATTTTTAAAAAATCTACATCAATGGTTGAAAAACATTTCCAACAATTCCAAAAATAACAAGAACAAACAAGTGTGAAATTATACCATGAATTTGGCATATGTGATGGCAAAAAACAACACCTCCGTGCTCACACACTAGTAGAAATCAGCCAAAATGTAACCACACCATTTATGACTACATGCGACTTGTAGTCGTTTGCGACTAGATTTGAGAATATTTGCAACTATAAGACCAAATTTCAACTATTTTGGTCATTCTCACAACTATGATGCAACTATTAGAAATTTCATCCTATTGGTTCGATCAATTTTACATTTATTTTCATCCATTAATAGGTTGATATGTCTCATTAGTTGCAATAGTCACCAAATTAGTTGCATCCTAAAGGTATTCTACAATGACATAGGGGTGTATTTTATTGTATGTACTAAAATTATATATATATATAATATGCATATGTATGTATATTGTTCATATAATGAATCTCAAAATTAATATTTGAACTTTGAATTTTTTATTCAAATCTGAAAATTGATATTTCAATTATGAAAAACTACTATTTTAATTTTAAATATATATATTATAATTTGAAACTTCATATTTGAATCTGAAAATTGTTATTTCAATTGTTTAAAAAATTATTTGAATTTCAAATTTTTGATTTGAATATGATATTTTCAATTTAAATTCAAAAAGGATTTTTGATCTAAAAATTGATATTTGAATTCTAACTTAATATTTTCGAATCCAAAAATTAGTATTTCAATTCAGAAAATTATTAATTGATTATAAAAATGGACATTTTAATTTCAAATATTTCTATATGAATATGAAAATTTATATTTCAACTCTGAAAATTCTGCATTTAAATTTGAAATAATCATTTGATTTGAACTTGAAATTTCAATTCCAAATTATTATTTTGGATTCTCAAAATTAATACTTC
>Ga0209208_10008180_pt1 | contig 14009 bp, 6 predicted proteins | sample S1TSphfallax_3_FD_187694 | JGI IMG/M metagenome (GOLD analysis project Ga0209208, IMG submission 187694) | Host-associated microbial communities from peat moss isolated from Minnesota, USA - S1T2_Fd - Sphagnum fallax MG (SPAdes) (version 2) | ecosystem: Host-associated > Plants > Peat moss >...
GTTCTTTTTAGGGTTCTTTTTAGGTTAGGGTTTAAGGTTTGATCTTTTTGCTTTTGGTGCCAACTTCTTCATCTACGATTTAGGGTTTAATGATTTTAGTGACTATTTTAGGGTTAAGGTTTATGGTTTGATGTTTTTTTTTTGTTTCATATTTTGCATCTAAGGATTAGGGTTCAATCATTTTAGTTTTTATTGTAAAAGTAGGGTAAGGGTTTAAGATTTAAATTTTTTATTTTGGTTTAAATTTCTTCATTTAAGGTTTAGGGATTTTATAGTCTATTTTAGGTTACAGTTTAAGATCTAATGTTTCAATTTTGGTGTCAATTATTTTGTCTAGGGTTTAAGGTTTAATGATTTTAAGGTTTGTTTTAGGATTACGGCTAGGGTTTAAGGTCTAATTTTTTTAGGTGAATTTTGAAGTTAAATTTAAAGAAAGCTAACTTGGCATTTAAACATAACAAAGGAAACTTTAATTATTTCAAGCAAGTCGTGCAAGTTGACATTTGAACATCTCTTGAACTTCACATTGTAAAATTGATCAAAGCTTTTTTTAAGCAACACAAAAGTATGGTGAAGACAATAATCTTTCCTTAAACAACATAAAGGTATGTGTCTAAACACCCCATGCTTCTAAATTGTGGTGAGCAAATCAAAGTCTCTTTAACCAATGCATATAACTACAACAAACAACCATTCAATATTTTGCTAAAGAATATTCAAAACCACATATTCACATTAAGCAACATGGCAAGACTTTGCATGAATTCACAAGCACCTCATTCCTTAATACTTTAGGTTTCCCCAATATGCACCATCTACTACTTCAATAAATCTTAAATCTTTATGGATCACATAGCCATGGATGGCAATTCTACTTTTATAAACTAGCTACTCTTAATGAGTGGTGGGTTGATGGAATGCATGAGTTCATGATTGACTCACAAGTGTTTTACCCAACTAGAATTGATGAAATTAATTTGTGGATTATCTCTTCACAAGAAAAATACTAAAATAAAAACTCCTCAAAAAGTTTGTGTTAAGCACTTGAAATCACCAAAAAGAGAGGTCTTAGAAGTGCCATCTCCAAACTACTGCAAAATTAAAAAATGAGCCCAACCCTATGACTGAAAAGCACAATTAACCATAGATATTCTTGACTATTAACAACTACATTTTCTCTATGGCTACATAAAATTGTCTCCACTCACAATCTGTCTAAATTCATTGTTTACCATGTTTTAAAAACAGGTTGTTAACATCAACAATACTTTAAACTTCATCAATTTCCTAATATTAATTCTTGAGAAAAACCAATAGAAACACATATATGCATCACACTTAGCCCCAACATGTAACTTGGAAAATACATATCAAGATGAAATGACAAGTTATGTACCTAATGTTATAGCCACTTGAACTTAATGATCTCTTGTTGATAAGCCCAATGACCTTCTTGATTTCTAGAATCAAATCATTTGGACTCTTTCAAGAGTGGACACAAAATCAAAATTCCACAACCCATCAATTTTGCACTTGAAAGTTTTAGAATCAAATGAGCTTGCACATTATATAATCAAACATGAACAACGGGCATCAAAATTGCTTGGAATTTCCAGAATTAGAGGAATTTACATACAAACTTAATATAAACTATTTTTAAATTCATGTTCAAGCTGCATGTCCACATTGAACTTCACCAAACTAAAACTAGAAGCACTATTAGTTGCTAATTTCTTATGAAGCGTTTTTCGAATTCGAAAATCTGGCAAATGATTCAATGAAGGATGTTGCATTAAATTAGTAGAGTACACTAACCAAAGTTGTTCAACAATAATAACATGAGAGACAGAATTAACTTCTACATGAGTAAAAGCCTTAATACTTTATATTAATATTTTAGGGTTTTTAAAATTCCTTCAAGGTCAACTAGTTCACCTCTTTGTAGACTTTGTGGGGGAGTGTAAAAACACCTCGTGTTCCTTGGTTGAATTAAAATCTCCCCATACTAATAACTTGTCTCCATATCATGTTTTGTTCAATGTCATCCACATTGTGTCATTAATACACTTGAAATCATGTTTGTGTTTTTGCTTTGTGAACCCAAAACATAAAATGTTAACAATTTTAATGGAGTGCAATTACATTCTCAAATGAATTTCAATACTCTAATTCTTCCATACATGTGCACACAAGCTTAGATATATGATTACACACAAAGTTGCTCGACATTTACTTTCAATTTGACAACCTTTTGGAAGTCAAGAACCTTCCATTGCAATTTCATCAACTCTAGGCTTGCACAATGAACAAACTTGTTTGCAACCTTAAACCCAAAAACACGACTTAGTATAATTGACATTACCAATGTCAAAGGCGTTCATGAACGCTAAACAATAGGTTGTAATTTTACAAAACTCTGCAACTTTATAACAAAAGATGAAGTTCTTTAAAAACAATAGTCACCAAAAAAATCCTTGATGATGAGGGATCTTTTAAGCCTTAATTACCTTAACTTGTCAAACCCAACTTCAATCTTTCAAACTTTCTGGTCGATGAACTCCTTGGTCAACAAGTCGTTGCATGTGATTGAAAGAAAACTATAATATCGAGCTTTTCTCAAGTTCAAGTTTGTATATAACATCGAGTAATGTCTAGGGTTTACATAAAGGCTTCAATTAATCAAAAAAGATGACTATCACATGTGAGGTAAATCATGTGCCCACCTTGGCACAACCGAAAAAGCCATTGAAAAGTTTGAATTTTTTTGCAGAAATTTAACAAACTTGGAATTTTCATGAACTTAATTTCATTACACTATTGATCTTGTCCTCCACCCTTTTCTTGCCACATGGTCCAATAAAAATAATTTTATAACAGGCATTCATTCCAAAATGCAAAAACCTTGTACTTGTTGGTTCCTTTGTGTGTTTACACCTTGGGATGCCTCAAATCACCAAGATAATTTTCTAGTTCAAAGTTGCAATGATACTTATATGCATACAAAACACAATGTTATTGATTTCAATATGTTATACCCACATAGATCCCCACTTCAAATGCATTTATTTTCATGTGATTATTTACCAATGATGACCAATGTGACTATCAATTATTGGCCTTTTCAAGTTTTATGGTTAATCATAATTGGCATGATGCATCCTTGTTGTTTTTTATTCTTTCAATGTATTCTCCCACACTAGCCCATGGTATGTAATCAACCATGGCATCCACTACATTTGTAAAACCTTGGCGAGTTTTGGGCATCAAAACAAGAGTGGACACATCTTGAACATGAACACCTTTTGGGCATACCATGGTGTACTTTGTTACATGTACCACTAGAATTAGAACATGAGAACACACATGCACAAGCTATATTAGATAAAATAAATTATGACTTTCTAAACATCCTTATCATAAATTCAAACGTAAGTCCAATTCGTATGTCATAACTAAATTGTCAATTAATGTAGTTCAATACTTAATATGTGGGTATATATAAACATGGTAATACGAATGATGTAAGTCTAGTTGCTTTTAACGCAAATTATCAAATTCCTTGACAATATATATGTTTTATAACTTTAGAAAATGTGCACTCTCTACATTAATGTTAGGTACACACAATTTTACATGTGAATAATGAGATTTAGCATATGGAAGTCACACATATGTTTAAACAAAGCAATGTATATGTTTAATCACAAATTCCAAACATTAAATACATAACATAATATATATGAAGACATGTAAATTAAATGTATAAGGACATGGAATACCAATGATGGAACTTCCAAACAATAACAATACATGTGGTTGTGTTTCATACGTGAATTGCAAACCCTAAAATATCATTAACATAATTATTATAGACTTTTGCACATTGTTAAACCTATGCAAACTTATGTTTTATTCCATACCTAGGTTAAATACAAACATTACATTTTATTGAAATTTTATCATGGGTATGCAATATCATTAATTGTAGTATACCCTACATCAATATTTATGTTAATATATTTAGTAATAGTGTCAATACTTGAGATAACACAATGTACAATGAACTTAATTCTGTTTTTAAAATCTATTTTTCATAAAAAAAACAAAACAACAACCAAGAATGTAATGAAAAAGGGTTTAATGATACTTTGAAATGTCAAGTCTAAAAATGCCTTACTTTAAGATTGCACTCCATCTGTTATATGCTCTCTAAACCTTAAAACAATTACCAACCTCATCTTTCATAATAATTTTAAACTCAAAACCAAATGGTAACTATATGTTTGGTATATTGAATTGATAAAAAAGAGCTTTCATGTGACATTTTTATTTAGTTGGCCATTCTTGAATTTGGGGAAGAAAGGCTCAACTAATGTTTTTAAAATAATTAAAAGTAAAAGGAATTCCTAAAAGTGAAAGGAAAGAGGGAGCCACATCCCCCTTATTTAAATTAGTGAAAAAAATAGTAATGGTGTTGGTGGGCAATCTCCACCGAACCCACAATCCAATATATGTTAATGAACCCACACATTTAATAAAATACTAAATAGTGAACTGACATACTCCAACAATGTTCTTATGGGATTGAAATTGACATTCAACAGTTTCATTGCGCTCAATGGGGGAACTTCCCAATGTGTGGGTCAATTTGCTCTGGCCCAAAGTACAAACTCTCCTTTTCAAAATGATGCAACCCTGTAAAACTTTATTGATAGACACGCCTTAGATTAGGGAAATGTAAAAAGGGATAAGAAAAAAGAAAAAAAGAAAAAAATCATTTACTACTTCTGCTATATAGAGGTGATTGTTGCAGGTACACTTTAGGGAGCTCTTTATGCAAGTTGCCTGGATACTCATGTGGGACCTTCATACCCAGGAAAGTATATATGCAGATAATGTTACCTTATCCCATGATCACTTCATCAATCTACGCACCATCTGTCCAAGCAACATACATTGTACTTCAACTAGTCCCCCACTACAACCATTGTGATATCAATCAAGTCATACAGAAATCAGGGTGCTACGAAGCTTTATTTTGAAAGCCCATAGTATTGCATAGTCTTGTTGGTGCCATGACATAGGCACACGCAGCTCAGGCCATATATAATGGTCACAGTGAACCAGCGCCCACCAGTGCAATATGAAGGATGGATGCCAGTTCCCTAGCTAACCATGGTGGTTAGCTTAGTTGCTTTGTTTAATTACATACCTACTAGTAACCCACAAAGCAGTTTGTTAGTAAGTAGGTAGTAAAAACAGCACTTACATATGTATAAACTAAAAACCAACTACTTACCTAGTAGTTACCTATTTGCTACCTATCTACATATATATGAGACCTATTCCTACAGAATTTGTTACCAAGTTGAAACCAAATATTAACCCAGTTGAGGTTCATCCACAACTGAGTAATAACAACCATATTCTGGATGGTGCACTGATGGGTGCTGGTTCACTAGGGCCATATAGAGTGGCTTGGTAATCCAATTCCCACTACTCTTAAGTCTATTGCTGTCCTAGCCCAAGTTGTGTTGTCCTTGGGGACTAGTGCAGCATTTATGGTTTTGCTGGTTCGTTGGTTGGGTTGTCATGAATGAGGTAAGGCACCGCCCTTTGGGGCTTCAAAGGTTTTGACCTTTGTGAACAAGAGCTGCCTTGAAGGTCAGTGCCTTACCCAGCGTAACACTTTTGAAAAATGTTCTCACTGTGTGCCAGAGTGAAGAGGTTGATGTGCACGGAAGCCCGTCTGCCAGGTTCTGCGGTGGTTTACACATCTGTGAACGTTCCCCCACCTGGTTCACAACTATAAACACACTAAAATAACAAATGATTTTTTTTCAAAATTGTTTAGGGTAAAGCCCTAGGAGTTGGGGCACTTCCAAACATTCAGCCCCGCTGTTGACTTAAAGAACGAAAGGCGAAACAGCAACAGGTTTCAGTTTAGGGCTTGGAAAAAGACATAGGCGTTGTGGATTGTTTAGGATATGTTCAGGTTCCAGGAGGGCCCAACTACTACCTAGGGCTCTTTACGCCTCAGGCTGTGAGGTCTGGAATTAATTGGTTTAAGGTACGGGTTAGTTTGGAGCAAGGGCAGAGTTGGCCAACGAGCTGGTGCACAAAGGAGACAGCGCATAAGAGAACATGACGTTTGTATAACTAAGGGGACGCAATTCAGATGAGACTTCAGCTTGCAAGATGAGATTCCGTAAAGCAAGCGAATAACAGTAGATACTGAGCAATGCCACTGAAAAAGAGAAGGGAGGTGACTGGAGTTGGCACCTGCTCTTTGCGTGACCCACACTAAATCTCTGCTTTCACACCAACTATCTAGGAGAAAACTTGGCCATTCTCAAGTTGGTGTAAAATCAAGCAAGGCGTAAGTGCTGATCTTCTAACCAAAAGTTTGTTTCAGTAGTCTTGTGCAAGAGGTCTGTGCTTAAGAATAGGAGAAGGGTCTCAAAACAGACCCTTCTGGATTTCAGATCCCGGCTGGATCCCCGCTGTGCTGGGCCTTCTACATTTCTGGAGGTACAGTTTTCAAACTCACTATTCTATCTTTTGCATATTTGCATTGTTTTTCCCATTTTATCACTTTTTGTGTTGGCCCAAAAAAAGAATCACGACGGTCTTTATGTAGGGGAAGGGTTTGAAGATAGGAACACAGTTGTCACAGATGATAGAATTGTGTAGTATGGTTAAGTAAATGAGTGCAAAACGAATCTGATATGTAAAATACACATATCATGTGGGTACCAGGGTTTGAACCCAGGATCGACCTATAAAATACACATAGAGACTACAATTAGGGCTCCAAGTTGTCACCCATATAGGTGAAATCTGTTCCCTCAGGATAGATCCAACAAACCTGTGACCGTGACTTTAAAAAAAATTCTAACCAATTACTGCAAAAAACTGGAGATATCCCACTCATAAGGTAACCAATTTTGGTGTGGTATTCAGGTACTATTTAAGGTTTTTCCCTAGGTGGGAACCTGGAGGTCATCTGTTGGTTCCAGTTTTCAGTTTGCCATTTCCACTTCCAATCTGATCAACGATTAGGAACACTGGTTAGTCTGGAACGAGCCCTGGTAGAACCTGTTACCACCTGACAGAACACTGCCAAGGCCGATTCTTCCTGAAATGGGCCCTACTGGGTCCTCTCCATGCTACAATAAAATCGCCCACCTCAGAGCCCACTTGTAACGCATCTATTCATACAGCCTTCGCCGGTTGCCGTGTGGTTATGAGGGTGGGGGGATTTGCCTTTTGAGTGTTCAGACGGTGATTTTATCCACATGCAAAAACAAAAATTCCACTTTGGCACAACTGGCGAATCCAGATCCGGAATCCAGAGTCCATCGTCCACGTGGCTTGTATTCCCATTGGTGGCACCTTACAGCTGTCACCTGATACCAAAGGTTCCCATCCACACTATCATTGGACCAGTTTTTAGACTTTGGGAGACTTTTCGCCAAGTGTCAAAAGTCAAAACGATTTGGGGCCGACGCCTTGTGCAATCGTGTCCGTCAGCTTGGCTCAATCGACGGCCAGAGATCGCTCTCCTCGTGGCGCACGACCCGCTCTAAAATAAATGCACAAATTTGCGAATGCGCTTCTTCACCGCACTCCCCCGTTCGAAGTTCTCTATTTTGCGGCACGCCGTTCTGAGCGGAGACAGTCCTCGATTGCCGCCCAGCTCGCTCGCGCATTGATCACGATTACCAGACGTGATCAAACAGTGTACGGTACTGTACACTGTGCAATGGCGGCTTTGATTAATCCAGCAAGCACTCATGTAATAAGATCAGGTATCGCTAATTTGTCGAAAAATCGCGAACTTGGAGGTGTTGCACTGAAACATGAATGTGCTATTGCAGAGTTCGTGAGCACCGTCAGAAATGGCAGCAAAAAAATAATTGGCACGAGTAATAAGCTTGCCAGATATTCATGTGCACGTTTGCAGCCAAGAGCTCAATGGACTGAAGGAGGCAATTTGGCTTCTGCAGTTGGGAATACTTCCGTTACCAGCAGCAGCAGACATCATGATCATGATGCGGCAAAACTTTTGTGCATAGAAGAGGATGTGGAGCTGGTTCATGGAGCGCCTCGTTGCAGAATTTCGGTCTTGAGTGCTGTATCCAAATCGGCAGACCCGATGCTGATCATAGATGCTGTAGGTGCAGTGCTTGGCGATCAAGTGCAAGAAGGTTTTATGGCTTCGCTGTCCGAGAGTTTGGATCTCAATGAAGCGCGGCCGCAGCCAATACCTGTAGGGGGATTCAATTCTGGCGTCCGCGAACAATTGTCGGGTGTCGACATGGTTACCGCCGAGGTGCAAGTGATGGCGCCGCCCATGTATCATCCCAAGCTGGTCTGGTTCGCCAAGTCTGAAGAGGAGGAGAACAGATACCTGGACAGGGCCATCAATGCTACCCTGGCTGGGGCTGCTTTGTCCTTCGCGTTCACGAAACTCGTCACCGTCGACCACGATTACTGGCATGTAAGTGTGTCCGCTAACCTGCAGCTTTGATGCGTTGAACTACGGCAGACGAAGATCTTTTCGTGCATGTGAATATCTGCTGCATGCTACGTATGCCAGACGAGCTTTTCTTGAAGCTGGATTTCTCTGATAATTTGCTGATATTCGATGTGTGATGATTGTCGAACAGGGTTGGACAATTATGGAAATTCTCAAGTACGCACCTCTGCACAATTGGAATGCATACGAAGAAGTTCTCAAGAGCAATCCTGTCATTGCTAAGATGATGATAAGTGGAGTGGTGTACTCCATAGGTGATTGGATTGGCCAGGTATTTAAACAATTTCTTTTCCTTAAATTGATGTCGCCTTGCTCTCCAGACTTTGTTGTCCTTTTCAATCACACGATGCAGCTCTGCAGCGAGAGGCTGCCTTGGCAAGTAACTGCCATATAGCCTGAGAAGCCATCATAGAGAGATTCTCTGTCCATGGTTTTTGTCCTCTTGTATGACTTGAAAGGTGATGCATGTGTTTCCCTGTTGCAGTGTATGGAGGGGAAACCTGTTCTTGAATTCAACAGAGTTCGGTTGCTAAGATCAGGACTCGTCGGATTCTGCCTGCATGGCTCCTTATCACACTATTACTATTATGTCTGCGAGGTGTGTGAAGTTTCACAGATCTTGAAGAAAAGAATCAACTGAATGGCTTGGATAGTGTCATGACATCTAGTCACATCATTCTTTCTTTCCAGTCCTATGGTTGTCTGCTGCCAATACCCTTGAAGAATTTCTGATAATTAATTCATTCCTTTCTCCATGCAGTTTCTATTTCCATACAAGGGCTGGTGGGTGGTTCCATTGAAAGTGTTGTTTGATCAAACAATCTGGTCAGCCATCTGGAATAGTATTTACTATGTGGTGCTTGGACTTTTGCGGTTTGAATCACCTGCGCGGATTTGGAAAGATTTAAAAGCAACATTTTTCCCTCTTCTTAGTGTATGTGAACTCTCCTCCTCACCTTTGGTTCCTGTTGCCATGAACATCAGAAACAAGAGAAATCTATGAGTTCACTTATCCAAATTTTTTTCTTGTCTCCTTCCTGTGCAGCTGTACCAAGAATTCTAATTTTTCTGTTCTCCGGATGTGTGCAGGCTGGTTGGAAATTGTGGCCATTTGCACACTTGGTGACATATGGATTAGTCCCAGTAGAACAGCGTCTTCTGTGGGTGGATTGCGTGGAAATAGTCTGGGTCACCATTCTCTCCATGTAAGGGAATGTACTGTGAAACAGGCATTTTATTTTACTTCTCCATTCCAACACCCTGAGATGAAAAATTGTACTTGTACAAGATTGGTGACACTCACAAATTTCGCTCTGTTATGTCTCAGGTTTGCAAATAAAAAGGCAGAACAAAGGCTGGAAGCTGTCCAAGAGGCTAGTGTTGCAACTGATCTGCTTTTGTTGTCAGAAGGTGATGACATGGTTGCATCCAAAGAATCATAATTGGAACTACCGTAGTTGGAAATTAAACTGTTGGGGTTTTGTTCTGGCAACAATTTGCAAAAGCACAATTAAGTTAGTAGGTAGTTTGCAATCAGAGACAATGTGATTCAACACATGCTCTTTCCAAGGCATCAAGAGAATTGTAATTATGTTTGAACTGCAAGAGGTCTCAAAGAGGGGACCATCCTTTTTCAGCTTAACTCACAACAGTATCAATTGGATATGGTGGGTGATCTTAGTAGCAACTTCCATGTTATCAAGGAAACACTAGGAGTGCATCCTCACCACCTGGATGTAGTTGTGTGGGGTGCAATTGACTGAGTTCTTACTTGCTTCTATGAACGACAGTTGTTGAACCTAATGCAGCATTTTGGGTAGCAAGAGAAAACTCTGTTCTCTGGCTCCAGGTATAGTTTTGATTTCAAATCCAAGAGTTTTTCATGAAATGAAGGAACTTTTCCACTAGCTATGTCTATTTTGCATATCATTTAGACAGATAGTCAATTCAAAGCTCGCTCTTCCAACTTCCAATTGCAACTTGTTTTGGCAATAATTTCTTCATTAGAATTACTGAGATCTTCAACGATTACGATTGTTAATTTAAGGTTGAAGCTCACACAATAATTGCTCCGCAGTGAAGAACTGTAATGCCCAATGAAGGATCAGAATTCTCGATGAAGAAATGCAACGCCTGACAACAAACGGAAATTCCCTACTACCTCTGATTACACTTTGTAAATCCGATTCATCCTAGTGTTAAAAAAACAGCCCGGTGCTTTGCGTACCCCGGAAAAATGACCCTAGCGAACAGGATTGAGATGTGAATCGCATCAATAGCTAGGAAAATCGGATATGTACATGGAATGGGCCCAATAGGGCTTGTTCTGCGCAGGAGCATGGTGAGCCTATTAGGGCAAGCTGCCATTTTGTTAGGTGGTAATGGGTTTTGCCAGGGCCTGTTCCACAACATAACCAGTTTTTTAGTTGAGATTTCAAATTTCAGGCTCATATCTCACTTGATCACTCATTAAGATTGATAGCGATAGGGAAAAAAAAAAGTGTAGCGTGGAGATATCTGCTTATCCCGCCTAGGAAAAAGGAAGTAATAGTGCCTGAATAGAACACATAAACTGGTTACACACTAGAGCACATCCAGGTAGTTACTGTTATCACATAACTGAACAGAGTGGAATGGTGGCTTGTCTTTCCACACCTGCCACGTTCCTGGGTGGGCAAGCCCCATTCCACAGCACATAATCTGCCAAGGGAATTGGAAGAATGATCCATGACAACTGGTTACCTGTAGGTAAAGCCCTAGGACCGATGTTTCTTCTTCTTGGCGAATTTTTGGCACCATGGCAAACAACCCAGTGTGAATTTAACAAAGGCTTTTTTGAAAAAAAAAATGTCAAAGTTCCTATATCTGTTTACTGTTTACAATTTTACGTCCATTTTGAGACCAGAGAGTCCATTAGACGAAAGGTAGATCATGGAGGACAGATTGTCCATTTGGGACCAGAGAATCCATTAAATGAAAGGTAGATCGTGGAGGACAGATTGTCCTCTGGTATTGGCAGCATGAGGAAAAACATATGTCACACGTCCCCATATTTAGACAATGAGTTCCTATTGGTTGCCAGAACTAAGCAGGATTCCAAGAAATTTTACTTTATCAAAAGGCTGCAAAACTTTATTTACTTTATTGTTTAACCTCTAGCCAAATTAGTCAGTCCATGTACTCGACAAAATTGAGTAAAAGACCCTGCCTAGGACCAGGGCTTTATGCAGTGTAAAAACTATGGAATACAAAAAGAGCCATACTGGAGATGACTCTCTATTAGGCCGAAGTCATCGACCCTAGGCCAAGACATCCAAAAATGTTCTAATCCTAATTCAAGATGCCATAAATGATTTTAATCCTAAGCCAAAATGTTGAAAAATATTCTAACCCTAAACCAATATGTTTGAAAATATTCTAACACTAGGCCAAAATTCCCAAGCCAAAGGGTGCTTTGGCTTGGGATTAAACTTCACAATTTAAGGTCTAACACTAGGCCAAACCACATTGACTTTTATCTCATTTTTGAAATGTTATGATCTAGGGTTATTTCATATTGGCTCAGAGGACATTGGTCTTAGGATGTTCATAAGGCTTTGGGCCTATAGCTTAAGGTTCTTTGCTTAGGTTGTTCATAACATTGTTGGTTTACAGTTTTCATGGGACTTTTGACTTAACATTTATATACTTAGCATTTGGTTTAAGGCACTCATGCGAATTTTGGCTTAATGTCTTTATAAAAAGAATTTGGCTTCAAGTTCTTGTGGCTAAACAATGGTGACATGCCTTTTTGCTTAAGAAATATTTTAAGCGAAATGGGCTTCATATTGGAACCACCCTAATGGGGCACTAAGGCAATATGGGTGTTAAGCTAAAAATAGCTCTGCAAAGTTTTTTTTTATTTTAAATAAGGTCACATTTAGATTTAATACTGCATATGGGCTAAGGCAAGAACTCAAGCTTTCACCAACCAAAAGGACAACTAGGGGTTGTTTTCAAGATTGTAACATAGGGCACTATCTCCTTAAAACCTTCAAAAGGATATTGAATCAATACCTTTGTAATTACATTGCCAAAAATCATAAGGATTGGACGACCATTTGGAATTGGTGGAATTTTTTTACAATTCCCCAAAACATTCGATCGCTAAAATGAATCCCTTTGAGTTAACCTTAGAAGTAAAAGGAAAACAACCTATGGATTTAGCCATTCTTAGAACAAGTGACACCTACCATGAAAGTAGCAAGGATGCTAAAAAAAATGGCCAAGGATCGCAAAAAAAGGAAGTTACAAACCATTAAGTTTTTAGACAAAGGTGAATTATGAGAAACAAGCCAATAAATCATGAAGGTATATAGAGTTGGAGGTGAGGGACTTAGTGTGGTTAAATATTAAGGACTTTAAAATACTCAAAACTTTGGCAAATGGGTTGTTCCAAAGTATGTGAATCCTTATAAAGTCATTCGTAAACTGTACTTAGATGTGTATATTTTACAACTAGCCCATTCAACCTTCCAAGTGTCCAAATTGAAACTAGTTGATGAAAACAAGAAAAAGGAAGGATTGAAAACAAGCCTGTCACTTGAAATTCAACCTTATTGAACATAAGTTCATTAGGGAAATAAAGTGCATTTTAACCACGAAACATACCAGGCAAATTAGCAAGTAGTGTTTACTCAAATGGAAAGGACGTCACTTGAAATAGTCATAATGATTGAAGTTCACTCACTTAAACGACTTGTTAGAAATGGTTGAAAAGTTTGAATGGGAACAAAACCACAATATGGGAAACGAAAAAATGCATTAAAAAAAATCCCAACACATCAAAATAACATTGATGAAGACGTCAACCTCCTAAAGTGACAGGTGAGAATGAAATTTTAAAAAATGAACATATATATAAACTAAAGTTAAGGTAGGTGGTAGTCAGTTTGAAGTCAAAGATGTATTAAAAAAGGCGGACCATGGAAGAAACATATGAAGATTGAGTTGACATAACAATAGCCAACAAAAATGAACTTAAGGAATTGAACTTGAAAAAAAAACTTCTAAAGGTTCAATTAGGCACGAGATTGTGGTAGTGATGTACACACGTGAAATAGCATGTCCCCGAATTGATAATAAGCTTATGAGAGCAAAGATTCCAATGCATGGAGTCACAAACCATGTCCTTTTAAGGCAAAGGTAGCATGACATAACTAAGCCTAAGTCGACATAATCTATTAACATGTTTAATAGTCTTACCCTCTCGTGGTTGCCCAAGGTCACCATGAGAACAAGCCTAAGCATGAAGCTTAACCCTCAAGTGTTTGGGGGTGGCCAAGGGGGAATGGCACTTGCTAAGAGAAGCGGATCTAAAAGAGATTAATGCGGTTTAAGAAACTGTCACAAAGACAGACATGAAAGGTCTTTAAGATTCGTCCTACATCTAATAAATGTTTAGGATGCAATTTTATACCTAAATCAA
>Ga0209208_10008181_pt1 | contig 14005 bp, 12 predicted proteins | sample S1TSphfallax_3_FD_187694 | JGI IMG/M metagenome (GOLD analysis project Ga0209208, IMG submission 187694) | Host-associated microbial communities from peat moss isolated from Minnesota, USA - S1T2_Fd - Sphagnum fallax MG (SPAdes) (version 2) | ecosystem: Host-associated > Plants > Peat moss >...
TATATACTAATAAGCAACAAAATTGCTCTCTCTCTCTCTCTCTCTCTCATGTGTGACTTTGTTTTCGAAGAATGAGTTTGTTTTGAATGATGGGTGTTGAAAAGTTTTGCACCCAACGCACCAAAATACAAAGACTTCAGTGCTACTTGGTAATGAAGTAGTTGTTTCATCAAAATCATCATCTTTTTTTTATTAACAGAATTACTCGGTGCTCCACCCATCAAGTCTTTCAGCACTTTCAGCTCGCTCAAAAGATTGCTGCAATGACAACTCCAAATGAAAGAAAGAAATTTGAGGCAAGTTTTTTCTCATTCAAAATTGCTTGCATGTTTTCCCCACTCTTTCCAAAAAACCTAAAATCCATTTGTGGAGAAAAATGCTGTTGCTTTTTTAAGTCATATAATTGTTCATGGCATGATATTGCTATTTTTTTTTGAGGGTTGTTGCAATTGTTGCATTTCATTGAACATTATAAATTGTTGATAAAAAATAATTATAGTCCTATGAATGAGCACAATGTTTGACAAAAGTCAGTGCAAAATATATTTTTTGACATGGCTTAGGTTGTGCATTTTTTGTGCTATAAAACGAGCAATTTTCATTGGTGGGTTATAGCTATTATTTTGTGGGGGGAGGGGGAAGGGTGATGATTGTGGGGTCTTATTTTCAATCATGTGCATGCAATCAATCACTTGTGTTATTGCATTTTAACTAAATTGTTGAATCTTTATGTGTATGCTCATCATGAGCAAAAGAAAACCCAATAAAAATCAATTTTATTGTGGGACTTATGGGCTTTATTGGCCTTGCCTACTACCAAGGCAAGGATATTGTCTTTAGATTCATTGTAGAGTATAGTAGCTTGAGGGATTTTGGCCCCTAGGTAATAATAATAGGTCTATTTATTTTTATATGAGGATTTTTGAAATATGATATTTTGGCTTGTGTTGAAACTGGAGATTAGTTATAGAGTTATAATATCTTGAAGGATTTTGGTCTCTTTTGGAGGAATTTTTTGAAGATTATATTTTTTCATGGTGAAAATTTTGAGTTTCTATAATTCTTCTTTTGCCCTAAGATACTTTTTAATGTAAATGGCAAGGCCATAGTGTGACACACCCCTTGTTTCCTGTAAAGATTGGAATACAAAAACAGTTTATGTTTGTTTCTTTGACCACAATATAAATTATTTTTATATTTATATACCCATACTTGGAAAAGTTGATCTAGTAAGGCCCCCCATCTCCCAAGATCCATGTGATTTGGGGGCAAAAAAATAATCTTATTTTGCCCATGTTAGCATATTACATTTTTTTTGGTGAAAAAATAGAATAGGTACATAAATGTCTCTTTAACACTCATCAAAATGTACTTAACATTTCAAGGGGACAAGCTTTGAAAATACATAAGTAGTAGTAGTGGCACTCTTTGGTAGGTTAAAACATCAAAAATATCACTTGGGCATTGTACACAATGCCATGAAATATTTTTGCAATAAGGTGACATTTGTAGAAGGAAATATTTTCAAGTCAATTTGAAGAAATAATTTGAAAAAAATTACCATTTATTTGTCTTTTAAAAAAAATTATCACAAAGAAATACAAGTATAATATTGTTATTTGTTGACCTTTAACCAATAAAAAAGGCTAAAAGAAAACAAAGGGGGTGTCATTTAAAAGGTGGTGTTCATTGGTTTGGTTGGTTTGAAAAGGTGGATAACACCAGATGGTCTAGATTGGCACCTCATGGAGAGGTGTACCTAAGATCATGAAATGACAATGTTATGACCTTGTGGCACAAGCCCAAGTGTCAAAAGCATGATTGTGATTAGAAACAAGCAGATAATTGCACAATGCCTTTGCCCTTTATGACAAGTTCAAACTTCCTTTGCTTGTTGGATTTAGAAATTCTCAACTAGATGCATGCACTTCTATGGAACATGCCCATCTATTAAAACAAAGACATGGTACTCCAAATGTCACACATTGCATCAAGTTTGGAGCCAAAAAAATTATGCCCAAATCTTACACCAATGCATACATAGTCTCTCTCTCTTCCCCCACCTATGGGGGAAGAGCCAAGAATGGGTCGATGATGAATTTTATGTTCCAACCATTGCTACATAAAGCATCCACCAAAGCATTTTTTTGGTGTGCCAATTGGAGAAGAAGGAGTTCCCAAACATCAAACAATTGTAGATATCTATTTCTTCATACATGGGTGGAAGCTCTTTGGTTGATGCCACAAATGAGCTAGCTACAAGTGAACAAGAAAACCGGATTGTCACACATTCAATCCCTCAAAGGCCTCACTATTATCACCCAAGAAGAATGGTTACTATTTACACATTGACAAATGTTTGCCAATGTGATTTAGGGGATAGAGATACATTTCATCTCCAAATATTCGACACACATTTTAAACCTTGAAAAAATCCTCCCAATACAAAAGGATAATGGTTATGAGTCATGAGCTTTATTGTAATTTCAATTTTTGCCAACAACAACTCTATTAAACCAATCCAACGAGATCTATAATGGTGTGGGGTGGGTGCAACATCAAAGTGGCATGCACATGTTGATTACCCACCACAATGTCCCCACCCAACCCCAAAACCCAATGAGCAAAAGAGTAGAAGATGGGGGGTACGTAGTAGTTGGGTGGAGGCGTTAGAAGATATGGTTTGTAATTGATTCCATATCATGAGAAACAAAGAACAAAGCGAGGCAACTTGACAATATGATAATGTCACAAAATGGTGATCAATTGAAAAATGAAGACTTGAATCATGAATTGGAGTCTTATGATTCAACATACAACCCCAAGGTTTATCAAATCCATTCATCACATCCTTTAACTTGGTATGGTCCCAAGGCTATCCAATCTTTTCACCAAATCCTTTAACTACAATCCTAAGATTACGAAATGCTTTAACTATGGTTCCAAGGTTATCCAATCCTTTCATCAATCCTCTATCTATGACCCAAAGGTTATCAAATTCTTTCATCAAGCCTTTTTAACTATGGGTCCCAAGGTTCTTAAATTGGGGCTCACATTACCATTGATGGCAATTGTAATGATTTTCACTTATGAATACTATCTATGTAGGGTCAATCCTTTTTGTTTCGTTTAATCATTTGACATGAGTTGTTGTTGTTGTTCTTATTATTATTATTATCCTTTTTCAAGGGAAATATAAAATTTCCTTCATGGTTACAATGTTCCAACAACTGTTTGCTTCAGTTTGGAGTGAAAGGAAGAGTATGGTCACTTGGACTGAGTCCACTTTAGACAATAAAAGGCCACACTATACATGCCCTTTTAACACACACATAGAGATTTTAACATGGACCATTTGTACATGGACTTGTTCAAAATGTTGCCCAATGCCCATCCTCCCATCCTTTGACAAAATAAGACACTACATTAGGGGGCTTTGTTTTCTAGGTATCCTTTGGCTTGAAGAACAATTTTTTTTTTTTGGTTTTTGTTTTGGTGTGGTGGGTGTACATCTCTCCCTCTTGTTTTGGACCTCACTCTTTGCACACATGAATGTACTTACTTCAATTTGATTGGTGCCCATGTTTTGGAGGAGTCCCAAAAGTCAATTGTACATGGCTCCTCTTCCCCCTCCCTACTTCCCTGCCATTTTATTGAAAGGAAAAAACAATGCAAAAGCATTGGGAACTTGTGCCCAAGATGGGATACCTACATAGATGATGATGTAGAGGATCCAAAGTTCATTATTCTCTACCCAAAGGGATACATTAATTCATTCATTCATTCATTCATTCATCAAAATTCAATACCATTTGTAATTGCACAATTCAATATTTACAAAAAGAACAAGCTATTTCATTTTTGTTCATCCATGACCCCAAAAAAAACTCAATACCAATTTGCAATCACACATTTTTTTGATCTGACTTTTATGCAAAGAACAAGTCAAGGAATCTGTTCCTATTCATCCATTCATGACCGACAACTCAATAACCTTCACAATCTTGCCTTTTTTATCTTTCCTATGAGAAGAAGTAGTCAAATGGTCCATAATCCCAATAGATGAATTAATGAATGAATAAAAAGTATCATCACAAACCCAAATGTCATTCATAATTTGCTTCGATTAAGGAACAAAAACTCAATACAAGTTACAAATTTGTTTTTGATAAAAAAAATGTTGTTACAAGTTACAACTCAATAACACTAGCAAATTTGCATAAAATTCCTACAACTCAATACCATTCACAATTTGCTTTGATCTAAAAAAATTCTTAGAAGTTACAACTCAATGCCACCCACAAATTTTCTTTGATCCAAAATATTGTTGCAACTCAATATTGTTCACAAATTTGCTTTGATCTAAAACATTGTTATGGCTCCATACCACTTGCAAAATCTGATTCATTCTAATCAAAATTTCTCACAACTCAATAGCATTCACAAAACATTTATCAACCTAAGCTATTCTTACAACCCAATACCACCCACAAAAGTTTTGCTTTGATCTTTGGAAGAACAAGAAGAAAAGAGATTCTCAAATCTGCATGAGTCCTTGGGATCAATTTTTTTCATTTATGACCCCAAAGTCGAATATACCAATTTTGCAACTTTCGTCTTTCATCCTTATATTTTTAACGGTCCATATAGACAAGGGTCACAAGAGTAGTGTAAAAAATATGCATATCTACCACCATAGCCTAAGGTCAGCATCCACATTGACAAAAGAATATTCATTTTTTTCCATATATATATATATACATATAAATTTGAAATTATTATTTTTTCATGATGTGATACTATATTATTATATGAGGAGTGAACTTCAATCCATTATTGGCACTTAAAATGTTGTAATAAGATCATAGGCTTCTTCTTCTCCATAGGTGCAAACAACAAAATTGTGGGCAATTGATTTATTAGGTATAGCGGTTGGTTGTTAAGATTGAGAGATTTTGTTCATCTAGTTTGTGTGCTCACTTGATGTCCTTTAAATTGTTCCCCCTTTTTTTTTTTCTAATACCTTTGTACATTTTTCAAATCAACGGTGTGTTTATAAATAAAGTTTTGTAGGGTTTTGATGGAGATTGTTGAAATGCGTGCCTTGAATGAGTTCTTTTAAGGAGTTGCCATAATAAACTAGTACTTACTTGTTGCATGCAAACCACATCCAAATTGCAAGGAGATTTTAAACAAAAAATTTGGAGTTTTCACACATTATTGTTCTTGTATTTTACAATGAGTTTTACTCAAGGTTCTCCTTGTAGGTATTGAGAGAGAGAGAGAGAGAGAGTTGTGGCACATTACCTAGTAGGTAGAACTTACTAGGTAGAACTTGTGCTATTTCTTTTTGGTGTTGTGGATTGGTGAAAAGAAGGGGACACATTTTTTTCTAACTCTTATTTTGTACTAGGTAGGTACCTAGTTCTTGCCTTTTGACTTGGCCAAGAATTTCTACAACACAATAATATTAAGTAGATCACTCTAGGTGGGGAAGGGGAAGTTTGTTTTTTTTTTTTTTTTAAAATAAAATTATTAAAATTACTTATTATTTAGGGTGTGGGGAAGAAAGAAGGAGGGGAGGTCATGGGGTCCCCAAGATTTGTTTGAAGAAGTCAAAAAAAAAAATTCTAACCAAAGATTTTCTTTTTTTCCTTTTCTTTCCCTCCCAAAAGAAAGGAAAGTTGGGTCCCCTCCCTTGTGTGATTGAAGAAAGAAGAAGAAGTTTTTTTTTTCTTTCCACCCAAAAAATGAAAAGAAATCCCCAAAAAAGAAAATCTTCCAAAAAAATTTCCTTCATTGCAGCAAGCAGTTGAGTAGCCTAGTGACAAGAAGAAAAAAGAAGAAGAAGAAGAAGAAGAAGATGGTTTTGGGCTTTGCAGAAAGGTTTTGGATTCTGGGAGGCATTTTTTTTTCAAAAATTCAAAGATCCCACCATCACACTTGGGGGGCTGCCTGCACTTGATTTTGAGTAGTGGCAAAAGATTGCAATTGTAGTGTGGTGATGGGATTGTTGTTGGTGTTGTTGGTGTTGTGATTGTTTGTTTGTTTGTTTGTTTGTTGGTGTTGTTGTTGCTGGTGTTGTTTGTGTTTGTGATTACTTTTGTTGTTGTTGTTGTTGTTGTTGGGTGAGTGGAGTAGTAGCCAAAGATTGCAGTTTTAGTGGAAGCTTTGTGTTGTGGAGGGAGGGAGGGAGGGAGGAAGAAAGAATGGGTTTGGTTTTGTTTTGGTTTTGTGTTTGGGGGAATGTTGTTTGAGCTTTGAGGAGGAGCAACAGTTTTAAAGAGGAAGGGACGGACGGACGGACGGAGGGAGGATTGTTTGCAATGCAAGAATAAGATTGGAAGTGCTTCTTCCAACGTTTGCATTTTGTGGGTAGTCAGTTAAGTCAGTCGGTTGTGTTTTCAGGAGAGGGGAGGATTTTGTCCATGTTTTGGATTTGAAGTTGCACAAGAAGAAGTGGTGCAGAAGAAGAGCTCTTGTTTTCGTCTTTGATGAGATGAACTCCAGAGTGTGTGTTTCATGTAATTTGTTTCTTACAAGAAGAAGAAGAAGAAGAAGAGAGAAGACGGTTAGCTCCTTGATCATACAACAACAATTCCCTTTTCTTGGTGTGTTTTGAGAGAGAGACAGATTTTCAAAGAATTTTGGACTGAATTGGTGTTGGAGGAGAAGCAAGCTTGGAGAAAGAGGAGAAGCTTTTTTTTTCCTCAAGCAGCTTGATGGGAATTTCCTCTTCTTCTTCTTCCAGTACCTTCTCAACTCTAGCTTGTACAAGATTTGAATCTCTGACTTCTTGTTGGGTGATCAAGAAGCGGTGGAGAAATTCAATGCTCTCTTTTTTGTTCAGCTTTTGGATTTCTTCTTCTTCTTCTCCCTTTTGTTTTTCAGAAGACGGGGGAAGTTGGGTTGGAGAGACAGAGCTATGATGAATGAAAAATAGTAGCCAAACCCAATTCATGCTTTTCTTTGCTTTTTGTTGCAAATCCAGGTCTGCAATCCTGACTGGAGCATCAAAAAACACCTTGAAGCCATAATTTCCAACACCCAAAAACATGTCTCTCCCATCTCCCTCTCTCTCTCTCTGTATCTCTCTCTCAACAGATCTGTCTTGTTCCAATAGGAATGGAATTGAGACATTGGGTTTGATGGAAGCTTTTTAAGCTTCAACAACACTCTTCAAGAATGCAAGACACAATGAGGACTAGAAGACCTTGTTACAAATCCTTTGCAGCTGAAGCCTTAGATATTGTTGATCAGGAGAGAAACTCCTCCTCCTCCTCCTCCTTATAGTTCTTGCACTAAGGTTCTGGCGCTTGCTTTTCTCCTCCATGAAGACGACAATTTCATCATCATCATCATCATCAAGGGGACCATGCTTGTCAAGGGTTTTTGAGTACCAGGCTGCATAACAAACAAAGGGATTTGAAGAACATTTTTGTCACTGGCATTATGGAGATTCTTCTCCATTGGCAAGGCAGTTTCTTCTTCAGAGGATTCTTGTTCTTCTATATGATGTTGACAATTGCATTCATACATTGCAACAGTAAAGAGTTGTCGATCATTAAGTTGCCGGATGCAAACACAACAACACCAACAACGACGAGCTCCAGTGTTTATGTTGTTGCTCCTCCTCAAGAAGGCCAGAGTGCACAACTTCCGAATGAAGAAGCAAGTCTGGATTGTGGGCCTTCTTTGCCTTGGTATGATCTCAGGTGTTGGGATCAACTGAGAAATCGGTCTCTTAGTTGTGAAACAGACTTGGGTGGTGTGGGATCTGTGGAAACAGTATGTGAGCTGAGCAATTCAATCATCACCCTTTCCAACAATTCAATAATCGTAGGAAATGGAACACTGGAGATTTTGTCAAATGTTTCTCTCTCATGTGCAAGCTCTGGATGTGCACTCATCATACTCTTGTCAGGAGAGCTCCATTTGGGTTCAAACTCATCGATTGTAGGTGGAACTTTGACAATCCAAGCTTCAAAGGTGCATCTCAGCATCAACTCTACACTGAACACCACTGCTTTTTCAGGAAGCCCTCCTGCACAAACCAGTGGAACACCATCAGGATTGGAAGGAGCAGGTGGGGGTCATGGTGGCCGAGGAGCTTCCTGTGAGAAAGATGAAGGCAAAGATCAAGGTGATACTTGGGGTGGTGATACATATGCATGGACTTCACTAAACCATCCTTGGAGCTATGGTAGCAAAGGAGGCATGACAACAATCAGCAACACTACCACTACACCTGATGTTGGTGGTGGATTGGGAGGTGGGCGTGTGTCACTAACGGTGCTTGGCACATTGAATCTCAATGGCACAATTGAGGCCAATGGTGGCTCAGTGTGGGAGGAAAAACGTGGTGGCAGCAGTGGTGGTGGCTCTGGTGGCAGCATCATTATCAAAGCTGCACAAATGTGAGTGAGTTAGTGATTGAGTGAGGTTTTCAAACCTAAACTCCAAACCCTAACCCCAAACACTAAAGTCATGCCTGGGCATTGTGAGCTAGAGATTACCTACCTTAGAAAATTCTGTAGTTCTTTACTTCATTAATGACTTGGAGAATCTATCCATGGAATGTATATCAAATCACATTTCTCTGGAAGCATTTGAAGATGCATCTCTCTCATCCTGTAACCCCTCAATTTTCCAAACCTTGTCAGGAACTTTTGAGGTGGGTACCAATGGCAACCTACCCATATCTCCTGAAGTGGGTCCTAAGGTAGGTACCAATGGCAACCTACCCATATTTCCTGAAGTGGGTCCTGAGGTGGGTACCGATGGCAACCTACCCATGTTTCCTGAAGTGGGTCCTGAGGTAGGTACCAATGGCAACCTATCCATATTTCCTGAAGTGGGTCATCCTCTTTCTGAAATGTTTGATGATATGGTTTTGTTGCACTTGAATTGTTATGTCATATGTGTGACTGCAGCAAGGGAGTTGGGAAGATCAGTGCTTCCGGAGGAACAGGATGGGGAGGAGGTGGTGGGGGTCGTGCATCCATTGAATGTCTGGAGTACGAGAGCACAATGGTTTTGATTCATGGTTGGTGGATTCTATCTCTGTCCTCCCATCTTCCTTCTTCTCAAACTTGTTGTCTAAGTGAGTGAGAGAAACATATTTTAGAAACAGCAGCAGCAGCAGTAGTTTGGGTAGACCTATAATTTGTGCATAAGAATTTCTTCTTACAGGAGGCGACAGCTTGGGTTGTCCTACAAACGCCGGAGGAGCAGGCACCCACTTTGATGTCTTGTTACGCTCTCTGCATGTATCAAACAACAACAAATCAACTCAAACAGATACCGTATTGTTGGAATTTCCCATCCAGCGACCTCTTTGGGAAAGTTTGATTATTGACAGTTCTGCAAGAGTTGGGGTTCCTCTTCTTTGGAGCAGAATACAGGTCAGCAGCATAAGCAATTTTTTTAGTGAAATGCATTTTCAAATGTTTGATGGCTCATGCATTTGAAGTGTGCATCTTATGGCATATTGTAATTTGTCTCTCACCTCAAAAAAATCTTTTGCACAATATCTTCTACCTCAGAGTTCAACATGCATGATAGAGATCTTGCTCATTGTTATGTAAGATTGGTGATCTCATCTATTCTTCTTTGTCAAATTCGGCAGCACAAGCACAGCAACAAGGACCATGAAATTTCACTTAATGTTTTGAGAAAAATAAGCAGATTTTGATCCCTCCCACCCATTATCATCATTTTGTTGGGGGTACTAGGTGCGAGATAGGATCAAGTTGTTGAGAAGCAGCTCTCTCAGCTTTGGGCTTGCACACTTCTCTAATTCAGAGTTTGAGCTGGTGGCAAATGAGATCTCCATGGACCATTCTGCTGTGAAGGTAGTAACAACCATCTTAACAATCTGGTAGGTTACTAATTTCTTCAGCTTTTGTTGAGCAAGCTCAAGCATCATCATGGGTTTGAACTTCCTCTTGGGTTACTGCTGGTTTCTTGTGACAGACACAAACTCCGTAGCTTCTTTCTTCACCCTAAACCCTAAACCCTACACTGACAGGTATTTGGAGCTCTGAGGATGACAGTGAGAGTTCTGGTGATGACAAGATCAGCAATCGAAGTTTTAGCCAGCAAAGATGATTTGATTGTGGCTACATCTAGTGTGGACGCGAGCAGCATGGTGTTGCTCCAGGTGTTCACCCCAGAAGTCTACATTTCTCTTTTTATCTTTATTAGAAGTCTAAAGGGCCCCATTACTCTTGCTGCAATTTATATGCAACTGTGCAGTGAAAAAAAAATCCATTGCAGCAGTAATGAGCATGAGTGGTGTAATTTGGTTATGGCAGGGTGGGTCTTCAATTCAGTCGAATTCAAACTTGGGAATGTATGGGCAAGGATTGCTGAGTCTGATTGGACTTGGTGACTGCATCAAAGCACAACGCCTTTTCCTCTCATTATTCTATCAAATATACGTGAGTATAATATTTGTAAATTTGTTTTCGCTCTTTTTATGGTGCATTCATTGTATGCAAAGAGGAGGAGAAGTGACAAAAGAGGGGAACAAGTGTTCTGCAGGTAGGGCATAATGCAAGTATACAGGCACCACTGGAGGCTGATTCTCCCATCAAAGAAGAGTATGTGCTTATTTTTCAGTTCATCGATCCAACATCTTATTCATCCTGAAACCCATCAATCTAGAGGGGTGCATTTGTAACTGTCATGATGTTATGTATCACAAGATTCCCAAGTTATTATATAAATGGGTGTGGGGTCAAAGATGAGGATTTTCTGCTCTGAATTTGGCATTTTTAACAAAGGTGAGGATCTTGTGCTCTGAATTTGGTAAATTTTTAGGCAAGGATCTTGTGTTCTGAATTCTGGTATTTTTGTGTTGTTCATTGCAATGTCCAGGATCACAAAACTGTATTGTGAAAGCAGGAAGTGTCCAGTTGAGGTGATGACCCCATCAGAGGACTGCACATTGCGTATTTCCTCACCATTTTCTCTTCAGGTGCATGACCAAGCTCCCCCTTTATTCAGAGCTTTTTGCTCTTGGGTTCAGTAATAGATCCATCTCTGAGATTGTGCCATGAGTTCAAATCATGAACGGCATTGCAAAGAAGAAGAGGAAGCTCTCACATTGTGAAGCAATTGTCAAAGGTGGGATTTCAAAAGATCCTTTGATTATTTATTGCTCTGGACTGAAGTAGTATTTGTTGGACCTGGAACAAACAGATCTGTCGAGTGGATCACATTGTGGTTTCAGGTATCGTTCGTGGTAGTGTAGTGCACATACAGCGTGCACGCAATGTAACAATTAACTATGGAGGTGTTATTTCTGCCTCTGCCTTGGGTATGTTCCTGTCAATGGTCTTATCTCTCTTAACCTTTCAGCTTCAGCAAGTTCTTTCAAAAAACATAATGCCTGCACTTCATGATTTCAATTTTTTCAATTTTTGTGGCACTCAATTCTGAAATTCACAAACAAGCAATCTGTTCTGTTGTTGCTCCTCCTAACAACTCTTTTTGGGAAATACACAGACAGACAGAGAATGTAACAGAGTCAAGGTGGGTGGGTGCATGATGAAACAGGGTGCCAAGGGGGGCTAGGGAAGGGCAACTATACGATGGGGAGTGCAGGGGGTGGTGGTGGTCATGGGGGCAGAGGAGGACCAGGAATATATGACAGCAAGAGGTCAGAAGGGGGTGTCGTATATGGCAACAGCCAGCTACCATGTGAACTTGGCAGTGGAGGTGGCACTTCTGGTGTCAGCATGTCCAGTGCTGGTGGTGGTGTGATTGGTGAGAGCCATCAAGACTTGATCATCACCATGTTGTTGATTTCTAGTATGCTCCTGTACTACTGCATCAAGAGCCATCTCTCGCTTTATTGCAATAGTTAACCCTTCCCCCTGAAGTTGCAAAAGAGGCAGTTTGGTTCATTGGTTCTGCTGTTTTTGGTGGAGTTTTTTCTCTGCAATGACATTTAGATTCATTCTGCTGGGAGTCAGTGTAAGCTTGATGTAAATGGTGGTGGTGGTGGTGATGGTTTTGGTGGTTGGTTTTTTTTGGAAATGGGTTTTAGTGCTGGGATCATTAGATCATCCTATATCAACTGTTGAAGTGTATGGCGATTTAGTGGCGGATGGAGAGAGTTTGTATGAAGAAGGACTAGCAAAGGCAATGACAACAGTTGCAGAACAGCAGGGAAATAATGGTGGACCTGGAGGAGGTTCTGGTGGGAGCCTCCTATTGTTTCTGAAGACTATGACAATGGGAAACATGTCATTGTTGTCAAGTGTGGGTGGACATGGGGGTCTGCTTGGAGGCGGTGGTGGTGGAGGTGGTCGGGTTCATTTTCATTGGTCGAACATTGCAACTGGTGAGGACTTTGTGCCACTTGCAACTGGCCGAGGCCTCATTACTACATGGTGGGTGGGCTGCCTTTTGGTCTTTTCATTACTTTTGAATAGTTCAAATTGTGAGTGTTGCTGTGATCATGTATATGGGCTACATACAGAATGGGGATCTGATAGGCCAGGTTCTAACAGGGGAGGAACAGGCAGTCAGAGCGGACTTGAAGGTGAAAGTGGTACTGTCACTGGCAAGCCATGTCCACAAGGTCTCTATGGTCTTTTTTGTGAGGTATGTATGGCGCAACAATTCTTTTCTTGCAGGAAAATGACTGTTTTAGGTTCTTCAATGTCAAGCATCTTCATGTCTCATACTGTTACTGAAATTTGCATCATCTTACAAACAGGAATGTCAGATTGGAACATATAAAGACAAGACAGGCTCAGCAAAGGACCTGTGCAAGCCTTGTCCTCCTGAGCAACTTCCACATCGGGCTCTGTACACATATGTTCGAGGTTGTTCCTACTTCCTATCTTATTGTTCCTTTTGTCTATTTGTCTATGAGATCTGGTCTAGCAGCTGATGCCAAGTCATTGGCGTATAAGGGTGATGCATTTGGAATGCTCAAAAGTGCAATTCCAGTTTTAGCAGCAAAGTTGTATCAGAGCTTTCTTGTGTGCAGGTTCTGGCAGGAGCACATTGCTCTAAACTACTTTGTGTAGTCAGCTACAGGGTGTGTAAGGTTGGTTACAGATGTGTTCATGGATATCTCTATGGGTATGTAGCTGCTGAAGTGGGATGGTGGTAGTTTGGCATGTATGCAGGTGGTGTAGTGGAACCCAAGTGTCCATACAAGTGCACATCCGAGAAGTACCGCATGCCAAATTGCTATACAATGCTGGAGGATTTGGTATACACACTCGGAGGTCCTTGGTTATTTACGCTCCTGCTATCATGCATAATGGTCATTTTGGCTCTTGTTCTAAGTGTTGCCCGCATGAAGCTTGTCAGTGATGACGACTTTACAGGACCACCACCACCCCCTTCCGCTCATCAAGGAGGAGCTCACATTGACCATTCTTTTCCATTCCTTGAATCTTTGGAAGAGGTAAAAAAAGATCAGATCAATTCTTGCAACAAGCTTTTTACCTTGTTGTTCCAAAAGCTTGACTTCCAGGAGGACTATTGTTTTTCTTGTGAAAAAGCCTCACATGAATGTGCTTGTTTTTAGAAGGACCCGGTTAGTTAAACCCTAGAATTGGGTTCACAGGTGCTTGAAACCACAAGAGTTGAGGAATCACAGACACATATACATCGCATGTTTTTCATGGGGAGCAATTCATTTGGGGAGCCTTGGCATCTTCCTCACTCTCCTCCAGAACAAATAATCGATCATGTGTAAGTCTTTCACACTATCTTCATTCCAGTACCAGTGAGCGTATGGCATTATGGTGCGCATTTGAACTGCTTGGAGATGTTACATGATATGTTGTGCCATTTTTCTTCTTCTACTTCTTCTTTTTGGTGATTGCTGTTGTTCTCTTGATGATACTCGTGCTATGCCATTGTTTTCTCTTTTTTTGGCAGGTATGAGGATGCATTCAACCTCTTTGTGGAGGAGCTAAACACTCTAGCAGCTTACCAGTGGTGGGAAGGCTCAGTCCACAGCATACTGACGGTG
>Ga0209208_10008183_pt1 | contig 14001 bp, 7 predicted proteins | sample S1TSphfallax_3_FD_187694 | JGI IMG/M metagenome (GOLD analysis project Ga0209208, IMG submission 187694) | Host-associated microbial communities from peat moss isolated from Minnesota, USA - S1T2_Fd - Sphagnum fallax MG (SPAdes) (version 2) | ecosystem: Host-associated > Plants > Peat moss >...
GCACTCAATTTGGAAAGAAATTCTTGCTCAATAGTGTAGCAGGCCTGAAGATTCAAGGAAAGAGTGAGAACTGTCATCACCATTTTTCTGGAGCTCTAGCTTCATCTGTAAGTCTGTGTGGATTCCTCATGAACAGTCTTTGATCCCATTTGAACTGTTGGGATTCCAAATGTTATGCTTCATCTTCATTCTATTGTGGGATACAGGGTACTACTTCTGGTGCAAGCCAGGGCGAGGATACTCCAAAGACACAAGAGCAATGCCGCATCAAGGTACATTCATGCCACTCTGGGTGACCATGCATCTATCTACTCATCATTTGGAAACTTAATGTTTTGATTCTGGAAAAGTTGCACTTTGATGTCCATGCACAATTCTTTGTTGATGGTTTTAGAATCTGTGGCAAAGATCATGTGCAGGAGGTTGAAGAATGTTCTGCCCTTGTTGTGGCAAATACAAATCCATCTCTATGTCTGCTAGATGAGTAGCAAGTACTGAGCAGATCTCTTAAGGAAAGTTTCTGTGTTTGGTTTGTTAAAAGCATATAATGTTGTTGGGAATTGTGGGGCTTTTAACCTCCTTTGAGCACTTTGCGGATTGCTTCCTTTTTTTGATTGAAGGTGGATAATCTGAAGAAACGTTACAAAGTGGAGAGGGAGAAGATGCTGACATCTGGGATGACTACATCAAAGTGGCCTTTCTTTGATGCACTGGATGATCTTGTAGGCTCTAAGCCCCGCAACACAAGAGCAGGTGGAGGCACAGGAGGTTCACTGAGATTAGGGTTAGCAAATGGGCAACCATTGGCACTCCGGTCTTCTGGTGAAGAAGGTGACCGGATCTTTTACCTGGAGGCAAGGAATGGGTTAAATGTGGACCACAAGCCAGATACCTTTTACAACTTCACCCCACTGTCAGGACGTGGGAAGCGGAAGAAGGCACTTGAGGATCTTGAGCGAGAGCACGTGATTGCAGCATCATTGAGGGCTCTCTTTGAGGGTTTCAATATTGCAGGGAACATAATTGATGCAATGGCACATGAGGAAGTGGATGAGGACACACTGCTGAACTCGAGAGATGTGGGCTCTTTGCTTGAGAAAATCCTGGCAAAGCATCAGCTGGCAATAAAATTGGGGCCAGCTGAGCGGATCAAGCAAGCAATTGAGGAGGCCAAGGAAAGGAAGCTGAGAGCTGCACAATAGCATTCTTTTTGTTCCTAAATGTGGGAAGAGGGTTCTGTGGGAACATTGAGAGTTTGAATGTGCTTGTCAGGTCTATGTTATGTAGAGAACAAAGCAGAGCAAGGGTGTTAATGTTATTGTGTATAATCTTACAATACAAATAGGATCTTAGTTGGGTTCAGAAACACATGTGGACCTTTGGGAGGTGTAGTGGTGCGAGGGTTTGCAAGGTGGAATTTGTGGTGAGAGGTTTACACACATTCTCTGTACATATAGAGAGTGACATTTGGATGAATATCTCTAACTGAAGAAAGCAGCACAGGTGGCTTTGATTCATTTCTCATTGATGAATCTGGGCTTGAGTGAACCCAAGAATTCTTCGTCAACAAATTCGATGATATTCTGGTGGGTTGGAAATTTGGGCTCCCTTTCTCTCTTCTCTGTGTTTTTTGTGTAGAGAGCAGTGTACAGGTTTATTTTTTGCAAGAATACAAATGACTGCTTCAATTCAGAGTCCATGGTGCAACTGGCCAAATGGGGGATTCCCCTTTTGAGTACTCTTGCATGTTGGTCAAGGCTGTTTAGTTTTTTGTCAAGGTTCTCACTGTAGTTCTTATTGAGCAAGCAGGTGGGTTTGTCATGGATGACATGGCATTGCAGCTGGCTATTTTGAAGATGTGGATTGTTCAGTGGGAGAAAACATGCTGGCAAGCCTAAAAGCTAGGAGAAAGGGAGTGAACCCAAATCCAAGGTAAGCTCTTCCGTGCAGAACTGTTTCTTCATGGTGGCCTTTCTCATTTTTGTTCCCCCTGCAGATCTTTCGTCGTTCATAGTTTATGAGCAAGGCTTATGTCATTTCATTAAGTAATGCAAAATGCTGTCTGGATTGATGAAGCGTAAAATTGGACACCAGAAGCCTGTACACAGTTACTGCTTGTGCTTTTGCAGGTCTTGCAGGTCTTTCTAACAGGTAAAAGTACACACTGGAATGCAAGGTGAATCCTGTTGGTATACAGTTATGCATTTGCGAGGCACACAGGAATGCTGCAAAGGCCTTGCTATATAGAATTTGACACCTAGCACCTGGAGTTTGAAGGGCATGATTTGCCTGAAGACTAGAGAAACCTGAAAGTAGGTTTCATGGCTGGCAAGCAAGTATGAAACACCCCATAGTTTGTGGCTTGAGCCTATGGAAAATACTTAATAGCCCAAGCCTACAGTTAATGCTATTTCTTAGTTAATTGCCCAGAAGCCATTTATACAAACAGCAAAAGAAGTACCCAAGCTGATGATGGATTCTTGGCAAGCATGTTTTCTTGCCATCTCATCTTGTTCTGGTGTTCCAAAATGGTGGAATTCGATGCTGGCTTTTTCTCCTCTACTCTGACTACTGTTGCTACTTGTCCATTGAGGTGCATCTACAAGTGTTTTTGCTGAAGTCTGTGTGGGAGGCAAGTGATTTTTCTAGCATTGTCCTGTCTTTGTAAATTGTTTTTTTGTTGAAAAATGTTTGAGTTTAATGCTGAAATCTGATCCTTGACAAAAAAAGTTATACTCATCAATCAATTCTCTGTGTTGCTATTGGTACCTTTTGTGTTGAATAGTCTGTGTTCTCCACATTAAACCAAAGGTTGGTGTTTATTTGTGCTTTCCCAGCATCTTGAAGCAAACAAACTCCATTAAAGTAGTCACCAGTGTTGCATATGTACAGGATATTTCAAGGTGAAGAAGGTTCTGTTTGCTATAATCTACATAGACCTGTCTATGCCTTTGGATTAGATGATTTGCTTGTAAAGGCAAAAACTAAAATGAAATGCACACACAAGCTTATTGCCATGTTGTGGCTCCTGCTTCAATTGTCTGTGAACAAAGATGGTCAAATAATCTATTTTTCGGCCTAAACAGAGAAATTCTTAATCCCCCTGCTGAACATTTGACCTTTGAGTCTCTATGGGATCAAGCTCCATGCACTTTGTAGCTGTTTTCATATGCAATGATACCTTGAATCCCTTCTCCCAAGAGAATTACTGTCCTCCAGCCGAGTTTTCCTTTCATGGTCCTACTGTGACAACAAAATAGACCAGGCGTGCCTCCTTGGAGCTTCATTGTGTATATGATGAGCATCAAAACCTTTTGCTGATGGAAATCTCTGGCAGGGGGGGGTCAGTACCCTGGAGAATTTTTAAAAATTTACAAGAACAGGCCAAACGATGTTAAAGCTAATTTTTGTTCTAATATGCAGCAAGAAGCCAAGGAGTCGAGCTTCAAATGTGAAGGAAAAATCAATCAATCAATAACTTTGTGAGGAAAAGTCCAACTGACATGTAGTGTAGCTAGTTCTCTTTTGTGATATAACATATGCTCAAACACTGCAAAATTGTGCCACTAGTAACACTTGAAGAGAGAGTTGCAAAGCTTTAAAAGCTTCAATGCTTACATCCTCAATCATTTGTGCAGCATCTGTCTAGTATGTATATATTAAGATAGCTATTTGTTTGTTGGTTTTGCTTGTTGGATGTGATCAACTTGTAACCCTTCCAAACCTTCGGGCCTCAACCTTTGGGTTTTTGTGCTGTCAAAAAGCCCTTGACAAGTGCACATTGATATTTCACAATATTGATAATGATAAGTAAGTTACTTGATTGAAAATAATCAGCCCATTGCATATAATGGGCTCAGCCTGTTCTGCCAAGTTCAAACCAGCAACAATTAAAATAACAAATGTTCCATAATGTTCCACAAAAATGAACTCACAGTTCACAATGACACCTGGTAAACATTGCTGGAAATATGGTACCAAAATGAAGACCTTGTCATTCTGTAGCATCTCCTTTATAGGCAAAGCAATTTCTGACAACCATAAACCAATTTCTGACATGTATTAGTGCATGCACATGTTCCATGGATTCAAGATATTGAGCTCATGCCTGTCTTTTATGAATTTTAATACTCAATACTAGATACTTCTGCAGTATTTATTATGCATCAAAATATTCATACCACTCCTGTCTTGGACACAAAAGAATCATTGATATACTAACCAAGAAAGTATAACGCTTCACAAAACCTTTGACAAGTATTAAGCTGCTATGGAAGTTTCATAAGGGATCCAACACTAAGAAGACCTGACAAGCATGCTCAAAAGCCAATAACACTACCAAAATTTGTAGGAACCTTTGATTACAGCACATAACAGCTTCATGGCTGTAGAATGACATAATTTAGCTCTGTCTATTTAGACTCATAAATTGTCTAATTAGCATATAACATTCTTGCACAACATTTCACATGTGTGTCACACATGGTTTCCATGGTTTGACCCTCTTTTGCTATGGGATGAAGGGCAATATGAAATGAGTACCTTGGTTGGTAGTGGGCTGGGTTGGCTGGAAACGGAAGTTTGCATTCCTGGAGGTGCCTACAATCACAATCTTCAGGATCTTCAATTGAACTTGACCAATCCTGTAATGTGATAAATGGTCAGTTGCATTGATCCAAAGTGGGATAAAAATTGGATTGTCATATTAGAAAAAAACACAACTTTGACCTTTTCTTTTGCAAGACATAACTGGTAATCTAGGAAAACTGCTGCATCTTACTGCAAAACATGATCACAAGTGACATGTTTACAAAAGAAAAAAACATAGACGCATCTCATAACATAGGGCTTTTGCCATAAATTTGACTCCTTACCTTCATCATTCTTGACTTCAAGCTTGGCATAAAAAACTTGAACCAAAAGGAGAAAGCAAATGTGCAAGTTTATTGTCACCCATGTCTTCTGCAATGCCAAACAAATTGGGCCCTCTGTCAAACATTCCAGACAGTGTATCCACAACACTAAAACGGTAAGCATCAGGGGGGGTTCAGACACTGCCCTCCAATTCAATTAATCAGAACACTTGTATTATTAAAACCAACAAACGCAGTTGCACCACATGATGTGTGAACATTCAGGCTTTAGACCAAATGTAAGGATGGACGGCAGCTGATGTTGAACACTCCAAGACAGCGACATAGAAGCCTAGCTACAGAGAAGAACTGGGGAGAAAATTATCTGCAATGATTTTATTTTATAATAATGCACTGCTTGCACAAAGAAAGAGAAAATAGCAGACAAGGAGATTTCCAACATTTGAGCATGGCACAAGAAGCAAAACACAAGAGAAAAATATAGGGAGGGTGGAAACTGAAGAAGAGCTTACAGCTTCTGGAGCGTGTGGGTGCTGATAGGGCCATTGAGGTTGCAACTGTTGTGGTCCTGTAGCAGCCCATGCTCATGTGAGGGTGAGCCTGTGATTGCAGCAATGCTGACTGTGAGTTTGGCTCCTGTTGCTGTGGAAATTGAGAGGGATAAGCTCCAAGTGTAGATGTTGGAGTGGAGTGTTTAGGTTGCAATCAGGCAGTCTGCTGCATATGCTGCACCTGACCTCTATCAAGGGTTGTTGCCCCTTGCTGCATTTGTGCTACAGATTGTTAGGCTGTACACTGCAAGCACTGCCATCTCCAACTGCATGATCTGCGACTGAGCACCTTGCCACCACGAGTGTTCTGTGTGCTGCATGATAGGTGCTATTCCCATCTTGCACTGTCACACACTTGTTGTGTCACCTTGGCATGCAATTTACTGAAGTCTTCTCATCTGGGTTTGCAATGTTCTAGAGGCAATAAACTGCTTCCTGCCAACAAAAATCACAAGCATGGGTGGTTTGACAAATCCATCGAATTCACCCTTATATCTCAATTGAGGACAAAGCAGATACTACTGAAGAACTAAGGACATTGGTCTGTTTCCTGACACATTATGCAGGTGTTGTTCTGAACACAGATTAGATTCCACAAACCTTTCTTGTGTGGGGGGGGTATAAATTTCTGGGAAGAAAATCATTGTAACTAACCATTGGTAGCTGCATTCAAACCCATGTCATGCCACCCAAATGGGCCAGATTTTCAGTTTGAACATTGAATGGCATGCATATTTCAGGTGATGGGGATGACAAATGCCCCATACAAGACCCAGCATCTTATAAACAGTAGTGGAAACCACTAAAAATCAAACAACTTGGTGAAAACAGACATTTATCACATATTGATTCCAATGAGAAGGTTGCGCTCAACAGCATTGCAGTTTTAAAGTTTCAGCCATCATCAGCAGCTGCCAATGAAAATATTTCTGAACACAAAGCATTGCTTGCCAACTACAAGCCCAAAGATACCCCTCATACTAAATCCAGGGAAACTGTTATCCAGCTGATTCTAGAGAGCCCACATGAGGTGTATCTAGTGTATGGATTTGGAACAATATCTTCATAAGCATTAAGAACTCCATACATAGGATCTATGTTGATCTGAATGAAACTGAGACATGACCCATTGCTAAGGTTAGATTGATTTCAATCCAACAATATATCGGCAGACAGGAAAAAGAGATGACCCCAACACTAGAAAAAGAAAAAAACTGAGGAGCACTGTGGACATACTGAGAGTGTCACTCATGTTCAGTTACCTTCACTGACAGCAACATGTAGGATAGTGACCAGCTACCATAACACCTCCACTGACTTCATCAGTTCCTAGCAGTGGTGATGATGAAGGCCAATATCAGACATTAATCAATGTACCTAGTTTCTGTTATGAGACCAGCAGTAACAGGAAGACTCAGCCATATTGCTGGCTAGCTCGACACAACAGCACAGAGATGGAATAGAAAGGTGGACAAAAAGAGAAAAAACAAAAAAGAGCCAAACAAGAGAACTGGAGAAACAAAACATTTTTGTGAGCATGTTCTTTCAAGGATCACAACCAAAAACAGGTTGCATGAGTTTGAACTCAACAGCTAGAGATTAAAGTTTGAAGGAAGATGAAGGGTACAAACTCCAAATATTGATACTTAAAAACACCTCTCTGCAGGTTGCAGAAACTTACTTGCATCTGGGGAGCTTCAAATCGCCTTCCTCCTTCAAACGTGGATGGCAAGAATACAAGTTACAATTGCGTCCACATAATGTAGCAGTAGGGCTTCAGACCTAGGGACTGCTTACACTCCAATATGATCTACCTGAAGGTTGTGCTCAAAACAGCCCAGCAATTGACCTCATCACCTGCTAGAACCTTACCTTTCTAGGACACGGTGGCTATGAACTCCCCCCAAAAACAGCTTGAATTAGCTGTCTCTCTCCAATGCCATCTTGGCTATTTCTCTTTACTCCTATCTCCATGTACAGAGGGTGAGACAACAGCAATACAAGATAGAAATATCTAGCGCATCACAACAGCATGGGCTGAACTACATTAAAAAGCTACATGAGTGATTTGTGAAGAACTGGCAACTTAGAGGTGTGTGACTGAGTGTTTTGCAGCTCTCAACTGCTTAGTATGTTTCAATGGCATAGAGCATAAACACTAATACTTGTCATGCTTGCAGTCACTCAAAACACAATCAGGTTCCACACACCCAGCAAGACCCTCACGGCAGCAAGATCTTGTGAAACTTAGGGCTAGAACAGTAAAACCCCCAGGGTTCCCCCTGCCAGTTCAAATCATTCGGGCTGACATTAGATAAAACTGGGATTTTGAGCAAAACCACTTACATTATGGAGCTACAATTTCCTTCAGACTCGATGCTTTAAGTTTAGTGCATCAATCCTGCAAAGAGCTAGTTGGGCTTCAACAACCCCAACAACCAGAAAAACAAACACCTCAACTCCTAAAAATTCCACAAAACTATGTAGTCTTTAGGGTTTAGATTAAGGCTTAGGTTTAATTTGTCCCTACCTAGATAAACATACAACCAATGATGATGGTCCTAATCATCTAATTCCTTAAGGTCTGCCTAATCTGCCTAATCAGTGACTTCACAAAGGACAGCAGACTGTCAAAGATAAACTATTCACCTTACTGAATTTCAGACATCATGAAAACATATGTGCCAATTCACTCTTCCCTACCCAGAAAAAGATGTCTACAGGCACCCCCACTTACAAGGACTGAGAGCAAAATTCCTATATAACAAAAGCATCCAGGCTTCCCAAGCAACAAATCAACTTGGATTTGTTCCCTATATTACATTCAGCTGCATTAAGGTCACAACGCATCTGCCCCTATCTTTGACACCACATAAAGCTTCAGAGGTCCCCACAAAGATGACAACCACCTAAAGAAAAAAGACCGAAAAAAAAAACAGAAAAAAGGCTTTAACAACAGCTAGACAGTATTTGCCAGTCACAATCCTTGCATAAGTTTAAAGAAGAAATCACAATGTCCAAGTTGACAGACAGACTTTTAGTTTGATATAGGATCCTACAAATTTCTGCTAATACAAAATATGGTTAGTAAGGCAGGTGCTACTGGTGCCCGAAGACAAGTTTCACCCAGGTGGCTTTCATTTCTAAGGCATGGCAGAAACCATACACTTCTGCAGGGTTAGAGATGACTCAACACATACTTTTTGTCTTGAATATCCTCACTCAAACAAGGGCCCTTTCAAAATGTGGTTTTTCCACAATGATTTTCACCAATATTTCACTGAACACAATCAATTTTTGATGAGGTGAGCAACTCATGTCCACTGGTACTCTATTCACTACGGCCTAGATTTTGGGAAAAAAAGGCTTCTGCCAACAAGGTAGGTCAGAATATAATCCAACAATATAAGTCCAGATCCAAGCTTACAAGCAGTTCCTTAGACTACATGGCACTATCACAGACAGGCTACAAGAGTAATTACTATACGAATGAACCTTGTGAGCAACCCTAATAGCCATGTTGTAGGAAAAGGAGCCAACATGGACACACTCTGAACGGATTGCTAAAACAAAAAAAGCTGTAGCTGGAGTTTCCTGAGAGGTTGACATCAGGGAACCAACCAGTAGCCATGATGTTTTTCAGCTTAAGCTGCAGACGAGTGGGAAAAGACCTTGCAAGACAGCTAAGATAATATTCAGTGATGTAAACTATGCCCCTAATCCAAAGGATGCCCTATGCTTTATCTACGCACATGAGGCATGCCCAAATGACGTTGCACATTATTGGGTGCCCAGGTTGGGGCTGGTGCAGCTGCATACGGCACACCATTCTCCAAAGTATACAGCATCTGAATGGTAACAAGTGAAGCAGCTATGAGCAGAAGACCTACTTAGTGAAAGCATCAGTTTTTGCAAATTATTGCGTGTGGCACCAAAAACTTAGTGGAACATTACAATGAAAAAACTCAGAAACAAGCAAACAACACTAAGTTTTGTCATGGTGCCCAAGTGGTGAGCTGCCAGACTGACCCATACTTCCAAAGCTGACAGACACAAGAAGAAATTAAACCCAGAGCACCCCATAAAGGGGGGCACAACCTTAGAAATTCACATTTACTGTACTTTCCAAAGATAAAATTACAATCCTTGGACCCTCTGCAACACAGTATGTTTGGGTTCATCACCCACTTAAATGACAAGATGCTCAGATATTGGGAACCCAAAGATCCATATCCAATAGTCTAGAGGATCATCAACAGCATGAGGCTGGGAGAAGGTTCTCCATTTGGAGCAGATAAGGATCCATCAAAGTAGAGTGGATAATATAGAACTTCTTCGGGTATTTGGCCAAGGCCAAGTGAAAAAAGGTGGTCAAATCTCTTTTGCAATATTCTACCCAGCTACAGACAACTCATCCATGGGGAGGCCACTTCAGGTATGACAGCAGTCTTTAGTATTGATAACCTCACCTTCTCATGACAAAGTTAGGGTATATTCATCCATGATTCATTATGGCTTCTGGCTACTGCAGCTAGATAAACACTTCCTCATGGTGATGGCTAGTACATTGACAATTTTATGTGTGTCAGTAAGCTCTCATGTTCCATGCAGCAGCCATACAAATTCAGCACAATCAGACTCCAGCGAGATATGCTTCTTTTGCACAATCGCAAAGATGTTGCACATAACCATGTAGACTGTGGACCATTCACACATGAACTCTAGTGACACTAACAGGTCAGGCAGGAGAGCTTCATGCTCAAGAAGGAGCAGGCAAATGCCAATTTGCTACTTTCCATGGGAACTTCAGAGCAGTTTCTAGGGTCATATCTCCACTTGGGCAGCACTTCTCAAACCATCAAGCTCAAAGAGAAAGAATTAGTAGCTGGACCAGAAAGCAATCAAGCCATGGACGGAATGGATATACCTGGGGATGCATGCTATAGCCGTCACCATAAACTTGCTGCGGCATGGTAGCATAAGTGACATCCTGGACAGGATATCCTCCATTGTATAATGCAACACCTGGCATTCATAGCAGGTAAAGTATCCAACAGTGAGAAGCATAGCTTTCAATATTCTGCATTAGCAGGTCTAAAGTCTTGTTTCTAGCTATCAAATGCTACATCAAAGACCACTTAATCAAAATAAGATGACACCCAACCTCTACTTAGCTTAGGGTTTCTTGTGCACCATGACAACATTTTGCATTATTATTACACAGCAATGCTGCATTGATTGCTCCAACAGAAGTACCAGAATTATGCACACGCGCTCTATTTTCAGCATTTGTCTGCTCTGCACGCAGTTTCTCCAGATCTCTAGCCATGCTGACCAGATTCTTCTCCATCGACTGTCTCTGTTCCAACTGCTCAGCATTTACCTTCTTCTCAAGTTCAAATGCTGCTCTGCTCACGCCCATGATAAACAAACAGATCAAAATAGAGCAGAAGCAAAGCGAGGTTATGTGTCTACTTCTCACTTATCAAGCCTTCTTGCATAGACATGTACCTAACAGAACTGGAGGGTTTAGACCTCCCTGCTACACAAGGACATGGTACCCAATCTCCAGATAGCACATAGGATGACAGTCAGAAATTCCTTCAGCAACTCCTCATCTCACATACAATGATCCTCCAGAAACACCTGGCCAATCAATGAACAGCACAACAAGAAAAAGCCTGACCTTGCCCTCTGCAGCTCCTGGCGAAGAGTATCAAGTTCTGCACGCATGGAAGGAACCTGCTGGGCCTCCACACGAGCCCGCTGCAGGTCCTGACTTGAAGTGCGCAACTGCTGTGCAAGCTCTTGAGAATGTACATGCATTTTTTGGCAGTCAGTTCGGGCTTGGTGGAGTTCTGCTTTGAGTGGTTCAGTGGCTCGCAGATCTGCCTCCAGCTTTGCTGTCTTGTCCAACAGTGATCGCATCTGGGCCTCCTTCTCACCCTGAATGCCTAATGCCAGTGCCTGTAGCCGCTGAACTTCTTGCTGTGCAGCAGCTAGTTCCTGCCTGAGCGCCACATGAGTTGCTGCAAGTCGCTGATTCTCTGTCAATAACCGCTGAATCTCATTGTGCTGGGTCGAGATTTTCTGTTCAAGCATTCCTGGAGGAGGCCCAGACAGGACTGGCGGTGCCCCAACCATAGGTGGTCGCATCAGCTGCCCATAAGGTAAAGGACGCAAACCATTGAGGCCATTCTGAGGCGCAGACCGAGCATTAAGCACTTGTTGTGGGACTGGCATGCGGTTCCTATTTGACATCTCTCCTCTTAAGTTCTTCTTTCCCAACCACCTCCCTGCCTCCTGCAGTTGCTGAAACTGCAACCAACAAGAAGCCTTGAGAAGACACGCCCCCCCAAAAAAAAAACCCTAAAACAAACATGCAAACAAAACCAGTCCTTTCCTCTCTGTTTTTACAGAAAACTGTAGCACCCAAACCCTAATTAGGGTTTTCAAACAGAACTTCGATAAAAACCAAAGCAGCAACCTCTTCTTCCAACAACGGAAAATACTAGCAAGAACTGCATCCAGCAGCAAAACCCAACACAAAAAAACCCACCAAAAGAGCTTAAGAACAAAAGCAGTCTACAGAAGAAAAGGAAGGAAGTAAGGTATGATGTATCTATCTATGTAGTTCCACCTAAACCCAAAAAAAAAAATTAAATTAAATAAAAATCAGTCAGCATGGTGAGGACATGCATTTCCTTTACCTGGAGAAGAATAGAAAACTCAAAAGCTTCCCTTCAGTTCAGTATCAAAAACACCCCTGAATGTTTTCTTCACCATAAGCGGAAAAGCAAAAGGGTGGTCGTTTTCTCCCCTTCTCGTCCTTGTCGTTTCCCCTTTCCAAACTCCAGTTTCAAAACCCACAAGACTACTCTTGGGTCGCAAATCAAGCGGGATGATGATGAGGATGATGATGGTGAGTGTGAGGGCAACGAACGAGAACATTAGCGGCGGCTTTTGTTGCTCCTTGTTCTGCGCAGAAGAAGCTCCGCTCTTACAATGGCAGCAGCAAAAAAACACAACACGACAAAAGCAGCGCCAAAAGAAAGGCAGCAAATTTCGCTGCCAAAAACAACCGACAAGGAACGAAGAAGAGATTGTATTGGCATCTCAAATCCAAAGGCCATGAGACTGACGTGGCGTATTCCAATTGGTTAGTTACAGGAGATTGTATTGGCATTTCGAATCCGAAGTCCACGAGATTGACGTGGCGTATGCCAATTGGTTCATTGTAGGAGATTGTATTGGCATCTTAAATCCAAAGGCCATGAGATTGACATGGCCTATGCCAATTGGTTCATTGTAGGAGATTGTATTGGCATCTTAAATCCAAAGGCCTTGAGATTGACGTGGCGTATGCCAATTGGTTCGTCATAGGAGATTGTATTGGCATTTCAAATCCGAAGGCCATGAGATTGACGTGGCGTATGCCAATTGGTTCATTATAGGAGATTGTATTGGCATCTCAAATCCAAAGGCCATGAGATTGATGTGGCGTATGCCAATTGGTTGGTTCTACGCAACTCACCTTGCTTTTGTTGGCATCTCAATACAAAGACATTAGATATGATGTGGCATATTTTTCACCTAGTGGTTTTGTCGAGGGGCTTAGTAATGACCTCTTTTTCTGTCGACATCTCAATTGAAAGGCCATGAAATTGATGTGGCATATTTTGCCTATTTGTGAGTTGTTATTGGCTCACAACCTGATTTTGTTGGCATCTCAATCCAAAAGCCACAAGATTGGTGTGGTGTATTTGCATGTTGGGTTGTTATAGGCCAACAACCTTAGTTTCTTGGCATCTCAATCCAAATGCCAAGAGATTGGTGTGGTATATTTGCATGTTGGGTTGATATAGGCCAACTACCTTATTTTGTTGGCATTTCAATCCAAAGGCCATGAAATTGACATGGCATAATGTCTATTGGCATCTCAATCCAAAGGTCATGAAATTGACATGGCATAATGTCTATTGGCATCTCAATCCAAAGGCCATGATATTGACATGGCATAATGCCTATTGATCTCAATCCAAAGGCCATGATATTGACATGGCATAATGTCTTTTGGCATCTCAATTTAAAGGTCATGAGATCGATCATGGCATATGCCAATTTGGGTTGGTGTGGGCCAATGACCTTATTTCGTTGGCAATCCAAAGGCCATGAGATTGATGTGATTTATGTCTATTGGGTTGTTGTGGGCCAATGACCTTATTTTGATGGCATCTCAATCCAATGGCTACAATGAGATGGATGTTGTGTTGGGTTGTTATGGGTCATAACCTCTCTTTTTTGGCATCTCAATCTAAAGGCCATAAGATGGACATGGAATATTTTGCATATGGGATTGTTATGGGACAATGACCATCTTTTGTTGACATCTCAATCCAAAGTGCATGAGATTGACATAGCATATGCCCTATTGGGTTGATGTGGCCCAAGGACCTCGATTTTTGGCATCTCAATCCAAAGTTCATGAGATTGATGTGGCATAATGCACGCCTATTGGATTGTTATGGGCCAATGACCTTATTTTGTTGGCATCTAAATCCAAAGGCCATGAGATC
>Ga0209208_10008184_pt1 | contig 13997 bp, 6 predicted proteins | sample S1TSphfallax_3_FD_187694 | JGI IMG/M metagenome (GOLD analysis project Ga0209208, IMG submission 187694) | Host-associated microbial communities from peat moss isolated from Minnesota, USA - S1T2_Fd - Sphagnum fallax MG (SPAdes) (version 2) | ecosystem: Host-associated > Plants > Peat moss >...
CATGTGTTATTATGTTGTCAACAAAAGTTGATAATATGATAGTTCCCTAAGTAATGAGGCAAGCATTTTGACTTTTGACATTATTAGTCAACCATAAATGAAACCCATTGTTATATTTGATGAAAATTAAAGTTGTATATTTAAACCCAAAGATCCCAACCTTTCATACTTGCACAAAACATATTGAGATTCATCATCATTTGGTGCAAGACAAAACTAAAGATGGTTTTATCAAGATGATATATTGTAACATACAAAATATGGTTCTAGATATATTGAGCAAGGAACTTTCTATTCACAAGCATGAATAGAAATGCTTGATGGGTGTCATCAAGTGCGTAACTTGATATTAAATTTGGGGGTGTTGGATGTCAACATCTTATCACTTATTTTTACCAAGTTATTATTTGTACCAATCCAGATATTCGTGCTTCATGCACTTAACATTTTTGGAACTATGATATACTTGAATTAGGGTTAGATATTTATGCATGTGCTTGTGCATGCATTATTGGGGAAGGTAACATCTACACATGGAATGTTTTCATCTCCTCTTCAAGGGTATACCAAAAGCTCAAGGTGAATCCTACAAGTTTGTAACAACTTGTGTGATTCTAAGGTGGAATGGAGAGTTCATTGTAAATCTGCATTTTATTGATCTCTACTCTATTTTGATCTGCAGTCAATTTCTAACAATAAATAGGTCACAAATTTTGAGTAATTAATCACAAAAGGAAGTTGGGAAAAAGATCTATACACATTCACAAAGATTGGTTGCCAACTTTTGTCTCTCCACTAAAATGGCCATTGATAATCCTTCACTTGAAGACATCTTCAACTTTGGGGTTTACAATTCAAAAACTTGAAAACAAACCAAATAAAATTGTTGGTGCACAAATACAAAGCGCATTCAGATGATGAGATCTCAAGGTTGTGAGTACTTTGAATTTTAGTTCTGAGTTTTCTGAAGTCAGAAATTGTCTTACAAAAAGTAATGTAAAAAGTTAAATGAATTTGTTGGTTGGCTCAAGTTCCAATTGTGATCTGATTTCAACCTAAATTACCAACCACAAAAATGAATAATTAAGCTATTTGACTGTTTTGTGTTCTTGGGGGCTCCAAGGGCGTGGAACATTTATCACTTAAAAACCAGGGTGGGTGCAACTTTGGCAAGGCCCAAGAGGTCCCATCCAAACCAGCCCCATCATAGTAGATGATGATGCATACACCATCCTGATTTCCAATCACGTGGTTGACATAGACTCAAGACTATACGGACTTTATTTAGGGTGGGTGGATTTCCAGCCAATGGATTACCAAGCTTGCCCACTGATACAAAAGTTCTGTTGCACTTCCAGGTGACCCAAAACCAACTAGCAACCATTGCAAACCTGGTTCTAGAAAAGGAGGGCACCATCATATTTTAGATGAGCTTTAGGTCAGGATTCAAGACCACTGCACTAAAATTTTCTGTTTGGACAATGGGGGTATCTAATCAAGAGATCTCCCCATATGGGAAAATTTGTGGCATGAGCAAATATTTATCCAGTATCTAAGTGTTAAGGATAAACTTTGCCAAATACCAGAATATGCTACTCAAGGGATGCTGCAGCATATGCATCACTACATGGACTGAAATTGTGGTTTCTTCTAAACTTTGTTGGTTCTAGCTTGTAATTTCTACTACTTGAAAGTGGTATAGGTGATGCACAAGCCGCAGTGTGCTAGCTAAGCTGATGATTTTGTGCGTATGGATCTGGGGTTTCTTCGGGCTCTTAACATTAATTATTTCATGTTGAAAGAGCCTCGGCTCACAACTCTATGCTACTACAAAAGACAACATGGCTGTGAGGGGAATAGAAATGTACCAGGATCCTTGCCCACGAGGGCCTTTCGGCAACACTCCAAGCCGACATTGTCCCCACTGTGTTCTTGTCCATGAAGGCATCATATATTCCGACCAAAGCGCTTGTCATTATTGTAGAGGGTTACGCATTTGACCGCTTGAGACAATTACAAAGAGAACGTCCCTTAGGGCTCCCATCATCTGGGGACTATAGACCACACACATTTTCAAAGCTCATTCACAACTCCAAAGGAATAGAAAACATTTGCCATATTGAGGTATTGCTCATTGGGGACCAAGTTATCATGAAAGTGTAGCCATGTGATATCCATAAGTTTCCTAGACAGTCTACATATTTTATTGTCTATGAAGTAACCAAAGCAAGATTACGGGACATCTCCTATACTCTAACATGATAAGTTTTTCCCTTATTAATATTTTAATAACAATTATCAAATCCAATGACTATAACAATTATTTGTTATAGTGTAAATTATAATATTTACATTCTCCATGTAAATGTGATGGGCATAACAATGAATAGTCTTGGGTCTAAAGTTTGTTGGTGAATGGTAAAGCTACAAGCCCTTTGTTGACTTTATCAAGAACATAATATTTCATCAAAGTGTTTATTTGGGATCAACTGAACGTGCGACGTTTGTGGGTTTATTTAACCTTAGGGGACCAAAAATCCTATGTGTTTTTTGGCACCTTTGTGCATATAAGGTTTGGCACATTGTCTTGCAATACCTTGAGAAAAATAATGAGTTAAGATGAGGACAGTCTTTGATTTCAAGAGCCTATATGCATGTATGGTACAATATGTAGTTGGCATTTGTTAAATCATTCTCTGTGCCCAAGTTCCACTATTGCAATGCAGTTGCAATATCTACCCAACTGGGGTTATTTACCCTAACAGGAGTTGTTTATAAGTCCTGTGGAGTTGCAAATTTATGGTCCAATGTCAGGATCCATACAGTGTGCACACCTTCAACATCCACCTAGACTCACTATTAAAAAAGTTGTGTTACATGTTTACAAACAAAAGACGGCTCTCTTGGTCATGTCGGATACAGTTGAACAACCATTTGGTATCCTATTTCATTGTACTAGACAACTTACATGAATTCTATGTCTTAGTTTTGTGAGACATTGGGTTTCTTTTGATTAAACAACCAAAAGACCAACACTACTAATGGTATGCTGATGTGAAAATTCAAATGATTTATAACAATCATCATATTTGATCAATGAAACAGGAAGGTGTTTGTACAATACTTGCACATGGTGTTATGCATTGTACAAATAACGTTTGGGAAGTTGCTTTTGCACTTTACATATTATGACATTACCACAAAAGTTAAACTTTATATTCCAATTTAGAATTTCATCATCCACCTTTCCAACATTTGTTTGATGCTAGTTAAACCATACAAGAGATTTACATTTAAATCCTGAAATTTTCAACTATTATTATTTCTTACATAAACACAAATGGGTTTCATTAGACAAAATGATAGGTAGTTTTGTGTTTGTAGCAAAGTGACTTTCATTCAATAACTAGTACTAGTTTGATTTGGTAAGTTTTGAATCAAATAACGCTATTTTAAACATGAAATACACCTAATTTCAAAGCTTAATATTAAAAAAATGAGTAATTTCTCTAGAAGAAAGAGAAATAATAAAAATAAGATTTGAAGTAAACCCCCAAAAAGATTAGGAGCATCAATATGAATGCATAGACAACAATAAATATAACTAGATACGTCTACTCATTAATTGGTCAATGTGCTTGTAACGTGAACAATGGGTCCAAAAAGGGTTGATCTTATCAGAGACCCAAATTTTCAAAATAGTTCAGATGCGTGTCATGAATGGTTACAAACGCAACAACAAGGTTCACGTGTTCTATAAATTATTCAAGATAAGTGGGAAACTGATGTTGGATGAGCATTATCTAACATCCTTTATTGTCTCCACTACTTGATTCTCCAATTGCTAACCTCAACTCGCAATCCCAAGATATTCCAATGATTAATAATGATCCCCCATGTGCCTTGACGCCATTAAACCATATTCCAAATGTTGATCTCGCACCCTGATGTAAATGTGACAGTAGTGATAATAGGTTGAGGAGCAAGCAAGTGAAATAATATCCATGAATGTTCAATGTTTTCATGACTTTCTCAGGAATAAGAGGCTTACAACCCTATGTTTAGAAACAATTACCCAATTCTCCAAAAACTGACTTTTGAATGGAATAAAACATACTTTGACATAGCAGACAGATGCACAAATTGTAAACTCAAAGGGGAACAGAGCAAAGTCAAGTTTTTCTCGGGGATGTGTTAATAAAGAAGGGGACAACAACACAAGGTCAAGGCCAACATGAAAAACAGAATCCATACATCAGACTCCATGCATGGAAACCGCTTCCACTCACTAGCTGCAAGAAGTGGGTCCAAATGACACAATTTTTGAGAATTGCTTTGTTCATCATAGTTATCGAAAGCCAAGGCAAAGACAAGATGTGCACCGAACCAAATGCATATGGAATGATCCACAACCAGGCTGCATGGAACATCACTTAATTGTTTACAGCCCCAAACCCAAACACTGGGGGGTTCATCCATGTGGAGGTGGCTGGCATAAAGTTTTTAGAGTTTGCTAAATGTAAGACCCAGCATTTGTTGGCCCACAATGAGCATTTCAACAATTTTCTTAAAAAGTTCACGCTATTGAACCATTTGACATCTAACTTAAGTCCACCATGTGCAATCTTGCAGCTGGTTTAATAAAGCTTTGTCCCCATATGAAAAGTGGCAGGTGGCATCTAGGACCAGGCAATAGTGGGAATTTGGGGGGATGGGTAATGGGAGAGTCGTGCACGGTAAGTTGGTAGCTTTTCAACTTTCAACCAAGTACATGGAAGCAAACTTTGGGAAAATACCAGTGCTGTGCAGTTCTTCCTCTTTTTAAGGGAACCTTTTGGTCCTGGTTTTCACATTGTAAGATTTATGTGGAGGTACTTTGGGTGGGGGCTTTGAGCGCTTGAGCTTGGTTCTCTTAATTTTTAAACCCTTTGATTTCAGTTCTTTGAACACAATTCACACTCCCTCATGCTACTGATTATATGGGTACAAAGTTTTTCAACAAATTAAAATGTGTGTGTGTGTATATATATAGGTAATTCAAAAATTAATTAAAATTAGCATTTAATTATAAAGTTTAGTCTACTTAACTTTTCAAAAACAATCAACTTTCTTACTCAAAGATCCTAACCTTGTGTTCGAGAATGTTTCTTCATGGTTCCAATTTCACTTTCAAAACCAACAAAAGACTAATTCCATGGTTTGGTTGTTTATGTTCATTCAAACAAGAAGGGGTCAACTTGGGTCCATATCACAAGAACCTAGACCTGAACCCTTGGTTTTAACCATACAAATCGAATACCCTCACAACACTAAAATTACCAATGTTGGGCGGCATTTTAAAATATGAATAGAGCCCAAAAGGTTATAAGGTGATTCTTCAAAAAATTAACTATGATTTTCAAAAGAATCAAAGACTTGACTCCAATATATGTCAAAGTTTTCAAAAAAATTGAGAAAAATCAAATAATTGGCCAAAACATTGTTTTTTTCATTAAAATTGTAGGACCTTGTTTGAGGTTTTTTGAAATAACCAAGACTAGTGGTTCTTTGATTCAATGATATGTTTTAAAATGGAACTAGTCATTCCTTGAAAATTTAAATAACTGCACAACACTAGAACACACATGACAAATAAAAAATGCTTATGGAAAGCAAATGACAAAAGTCTTAATTCTCAAGTCAAAAGCATGCAAGGTGATTGTTGATATTGGTTGGGTATAAGTTCTACAAACTAGGATAACCACATATCTTATCTGGTTGGTAAAATTCCCTTTTTTGTCTCCATTGTTGGTAAACATTTGAAGCTTACCTTAGTTTTATACAACATTGGGGGTGTTTCCATGCTAATAAAAGCCACACCCATTCATTTAAGTGACTACTTATCTTGGAATATTAGTAAAAGATCTTAGGCATCTTTCATTGAAAATTCAAAAAAAAAGAAATTGATTTAACAAAATGTTGCAATATATTAATATGTAAATATTCATTTAAATAACCTCCCCAAGTCGTGTTTAAATAATCTTCAAAAATAGAAGTCAAAGTGCTTAATGATTTTTTTGAGAATTCTATTTTCATTAAATTCATTTCAAATCTATCGCATGTTTTCATAATATAGTAAGAACATTGTCGTATAAAACAATCAAAAAATTACAACATTAGCACAAATTTTGACATAAAAACATTAAAAAATAAACATTAGTTTCACATCATATGTCTTTTGTTGGTGTGGATGCATGCATTAGTATCTAATGTTTAACTACATATGAACACACAAATAGATATACATACATAATAAGATGATTTTTCATAAATTCATATTTTCAAAGTGAATATTTTTACATATAATGGGAATATATATATATATATATATGAACCTGAACAACGTTGTTAGTTGTTACATCAACCTGTTTAAAGTGTGCAAAAGTTTAAATATGTTAAGGTGTATTGCCCAAGGCAAAGTAAAAGCAATGTTAGACATAATCCTTAATTATATCCTATATTTTGATTCTCATACAAATTAATGAATAAAAGAATCTCATGTTTTGAAATATGATAGTTTAAACCACCGTATATTTAGAAACATCAATATCATGTACTTTCTGTTTCAACATGTTGATGATAAAATTAGACTAATAAAGAATAAAAAGAGGAGTACATCAAGGTGACAATGTGAGAAACATTTTTGATACACCTTCAAAAAAATTTGACCTATTATGATTTGCCATTATAAAAATGGTCTCACCATACATGTACAAGTGTTACATTGTCATTTTTTATTTTTGCTAATTTTTGTCTTATGATTTCCTAATGTTATACACTCATGTTTGAAATCTCTTTTACAAGATTAATTGTCAATCCTTACTTGCCATATTGGTATGCATATTATACATATATTTCAATATAAAAAATGAGGGATTTTATGTTTATTCCTTAAAAGTGGGGGGATCTTACATTTACTTATTCCTTCAGACTTGGGGGAGAAATTAAGCGTCTCCATGTTAAGGAATACCACTTAAGATGTCACAAATGCAAATTTTTTGCACATAACCACCAAAAGATTTTTAGTTCAAACATTAATTATGATTAAGATATTACCAATTTGATGAAATATTAAATCATTTTAGTGCATACTAAAAGTTAATAATTGATCAAATTTGTATTTTTATATGTCATAATTTGATAGTTACAAAATCTTTTGTAAGTAAAAAGACTTTTGTCATAACCAAAAAAAATTACATAAAAGCTTCCATTTTTTGCAATTTACATGTTTACAACTACATTTTATTGATTAATATTACTTGTTATAGTTATGTTATTTTTAAAAAATTCACCATATTACTTCATATCCATGCCCCAAAGTTCAATAGGAATCCTAAAAGCTTTAAAAGAATCCTAAAATAAAGTCTCAAGTGGAATTCCAATTACCATGAAAACACCCAATTATAAATAGGTGCAAGAACCTTTACTCTTCTATGCCTTAAGATCTACATGCATGTTTAAGTTAATGATAACAGGTGTTTCATGTTTTACAATGGGTAAAGCCCACAAGTGGGAAAACACATTTGATTGAAGCAAACATTTTCCTTATGTGATAAGACACCATTGGATATTTGCTTCCCAAATATATCACATAATTGTGTTACCTTTTGGCATTTTATACCTCTTTTAAAAAAAATTCATGTGCATTCCTTGTCACTAATTTGTTAACAACCTACCTTGTGGTGTGCTTCATAACTAAAACATTCAATTTGGTTGGTTATTGCAAATAATCAATGGTGTTCGATAATGCATTGACAATTTCACATAATTAGTATTATTCATAGTAATTAATGGCTTATCGTCCATTACTTAATCTTAGATCCCAAAATGCAAGGCTAGATTCAATTATTGGCCCATCCTTAGGCCCCATATTTTGGGAATGTTTCATCCATCTAAGGGCCAATCCTTACACATAAAAAATTGGTAAATTAGTTTTAGTATATGGGCATATTCACAATCATGGTATCACTTTTTCACCATAGGACTCAAGGACTTTGTTTTTGCAATCTTCCAAATACAAAATTTAAATGGAATAAATTTAAATGAAAAATATTGGATAATTCAAATTATGATAATTTTCATGGTGGTGGTGGTTTTTCACATTTGTATGTAATTATGCATAAATATTTTGTTCAAAAACTAGAAATGCAAAGAATGAATAAATAAATTTTTATATACAACTTAACATGTTTCCTTACATGAAAATTTCCTGCACATTTTGTCGACATTTGGGGCCACAAATTCTAAGCCTAATGAATATAAAAAATCAACCAAATGGGAAATAAAAAGAATCATTTTGCTTGTAACCCTTTTAGAATGGATTTTGTTGCCTTCAAAAAATTTATATCCTAGATTATTTAATCAAATGCATTATATGAACATTGCAAAACATAGATGTATGTATTATTTATCCATGAAAGAAAATTGAAATCAATTACATTGTTTAATACATTCCTTTTGATTCCTTCAAAACAAAAATTACAAATAAGACAAGGACTCAAATTGTTTAAGAAGACTCAAAAGGACATCAATATTATATCCAATCTATTCTTGGATTTTTTATTAGATTAACATGATGTCCTTCTAGTTATAGTCATATACCAATCCACTATAATCATGAAATAATAAATGTAATAAAAATCCAAAATAGTCCTTTGCAGTCCTTTTTTGTTAGACCATCCTTTTGGGTACCTTGATTATGAATATGCCCATATGTGGAATGTGCCTTCAACCACATAATTGAACTTTTCCATGGTTTTGCTAATAAGATAATATTACCAAGAATTATGTAAAATAAGACAACCTAGAAAAGTCCCATGGTAAGGGGACTTCCTATAATATACATAAAACCTTTATTTAACTTTTCATATGTACTTACAAGTATTTTAGAAAGTTCAATCTTGGATCTAGCATGTGAAGCCCATTACCAATTTGGAAATGACTTTTAAACTATCAAATTCCCTTTAGGTGCTTGCCTAAATAGAACATGAATAAAAGTTTGATTACCTTTTTATTGAAAGTTGGAAAAAAAAATGCCTTGGTAATTGGTGGCCAATGACTTTTCTATTTAGGTTTCATATAAAATTTTGCAAATGCCTTTTAACTAAAATTCTAGTAGGTTTTGATTGAAATAATCTACCTAGATCAATTTACATTTTTCCCATTTAAATTCACATTTGTTTCACACATGAGACCATTGATTAGGCTAAATGTACATGCCAACCCTTGGTCCTTCTTAAACTTAACTTTGCTAAAGCAAATGACAAAGTGATTTGGGAGTTCTTATTTTCAACCTTAAAGGCAATGGGCATGGTTCAAAAATTTATTGCATTAGTTAAGTTGATGTTCAAAGGTGTGGAAATTGATGTATACATTAATGGTAGCATTGCAATTAATGACATTCAAAATTGAACTAGAGGTAGTAGGTAGGGATGCCTATCGGCTCGATATTTGTTCATTCTTGCATGACAAGTTTTCAACTACATGATGAAAACAATGAAAATTTTGAAAGATATCAAAGGTACTTATTCCCAAGACGTGGGTGGGAGTAAATCTTGTCACAATACACAAATGATACAATCATGATTTTAGTGAAGGGTGAAGAAGAAAACCTTTTGGAATGTACTTAATTTGCTACAATTATTTCTTTTAATTATTGGGTTAAAGATCAATTTGGAAAACTTGATTACTTATTAATGTTACCAAAAAAATAAGAAAATGCCAAGTTGCATGAACTTTTTCAATTGGAAAGGGGCAAAGGATGATGTACTTTTTAAATTACTAGGAATTCCATTTTGATTGAATTTGAAGGTTAAGGATGTAGAAGTGTTCCTAGTGGACAAGATTAAAAAGAAGTTAAGGTTCTGAAATTCATTGCATTTATTTTGGGTTAGAAGAATGGTGGTGGTTAGTTTAGTCCTAGCTTCCTCTCTCTAGTTTTTCTCAAACATATAACCAAATGCAAGGCCTTGATAAAGAATTTTTTATCATGTAGATGACTAAACATCATTAAAAAACTAGATTAAATTGATTTGATTGTTGCTTATATAAGGGGTGGGGGTTCTAGGGTTGATTTGACCTTAAAGAAACTTTATTAATTTCATTTTGCAAATGGGTGCATGATGGTCACTGTTAATTGTATTTCTCTGTGAATTGGTACTTTGACCGGTAGTTGGTTGATGAAACAATATTGATAATATAATCGATAATAATTTAATCTATGATGCAAGTTGAACTGGTGACACAAGTTGAACCGGTGACACCTATTGAACAAGTAGTTTGCATAATAAAAAGTTGGTAGAACTCGTAATAAGCAGATAGCAAATTAAAAAAATTGTAGTGTTTATAACAATTTTATTGGCTAGTTTCTATTAATTGATTAAAACAAGGAGTTTTATCAACAATTATGATTGTTTCTTACAATTCTATTAGTTAGTTTCTATTAGTTGTTATAACAAGGAATTTTTATCAACTAGTTAATGTTTAGGTGATTTACACAAGGCATTTCAAAGTTCAAACTTAGAGTATAAAGGAAGGATGGCGAAACATGAGAGACATTAAATCTCTATTTTCCATACTCATTTTTTTGAATTTCTAATGTACAAATTTTAGTTTCTTAATACAATTTAGTATTTTCATTACAAGTTGGAATACCTATTAACATTAAGTAGTATGTACCTATTCAAAATTTAGGAAAGGAGATTTGCATCAACTTTTCTGTATTTTTCAAACTTGGAGATCATCTTTGGTTTTCTTTTACTTGGAGAAATGAAGTGATTTTTGGCCAATTCTGATTTTTTGAAATTGTAACAAAACAAGTGCATCTCGTAGGATTGTACACAAGTTTTTAGATTTCATCTATATTTCTTGTTGTTTCAAAATTTGTAATTGAAGAATTTGGGAAGTAGGGAACTAATGGGCATATAGAAAATCATGTTAACAGTTGCACTTGAACCTAGTGTGTTAAAAATTAAAATGCTTGTTGCACCATAAGTTCACTAGGTCTAAACCTTCTTGGCATGTAACATAGGTTTCAAAAGATGTCTTCAAGTTAAAGAGTTCCATTTAAGGCATTTTTAAGAAAATAATCAAAGAACTTTTATGAGTTGTATTGAACTTTGGGGCATATATATGAAGTTGGATGGTGAATTTTTATTTATTTATAAATAAAATTATAACAAGTAATGTTAACTCAATAAGTTCCATCCAAAACATCTTGTAAATTGTTAAAAATAGAATTTTCATGAACTTTTTTTTTGGCTATGATGAAAGTTTTTTTACTTACAAAAGATTTCATAAATGTCAACTAATGACATATAACAAAACAAATTTTATTGATTATTAATCATTGATATGCATTTGAATGACCTAACATTTCGTTTTGATAATAACTTGATAATTGATCGACAATCTTGAGTTTTTTTTTTGTTATGTGCAATAACATTATATTTGTAACATCCTAAATAATAATATTTAGCATGAAGACACTTCAAACCTAAATTGAGCCATTGTAAAAGACCACATTCCCTTATCCAGCTTTTAAACTTGGGGAAAGTGATGAAAACATGGAAATGAATAGGAGCTAAACTCAATTTAACCCTGACATGTCAAGCAAAAATCCATCAAGCAAGTTAACTTGTGGTGGGGCACCTCATTTAAATGTGGTGAATTTGGGATCCCATCAAAAGAGTGCATGAACTACATGTGGTAGGGCTATGTAAAGTTGGAAATATGTGGAGTTTAAACTGGCATGACTTTTGTTGTTAGAAGAAAATTCTAAAAAATGGTTCCAGCTAGAGGAGGGTGAACAGTGCATTACTTTGGCAAAGAATAGGAGAAAGTTTCATGGCTTGTTGGGTGTAAGAACTTAAGAAGCCTAGCAATGCAACAAAATTGGTGGATTGCTAATCATCTATGATAGCTTTAAATTCGACCCATGCCCAATTTTTTGCACAACCAAAGAGTTTCAACCTGTGTTGAACCCGAGTCCTAGTGAGAGACTGAAGATTCCCAAGGAGATTGTCATCTATAAGCTTGTGACCTAGGCAAGTTCACAATAACATGACCAACACCTGCCCACTTGACTACTTAAAATTGATTACATAATTCAAAATATTCTAGGAATATTCTAGAAAAATATTTTAAAAAAAAAACAGAAATTAATATTTTAAAATATTATTATGTTAAGGTTTATATTTTATATTTTCAAGTGTTCTTTTATTAAAAAAAATCGATTACAATGTTTGAAGAATTATGATTTATAATTTTTATTCATTAAATTGATTTCAAATTTATTCACATGTTCTCATATATATTATGAATGTTATTATATGAATAAATTCAAATTTTTTAACATCAACTTAAGTTATCATTAGAAAAATGTGAAATATTTGGACTTGGTCGTTCTATTGGAAACTTGACCACCTACTCCAAGTTGCTCCACCCAATGCAAGCTAGGGAGGGATATGTAGGTCTCCCTATGTGCGTCTCCCTATATGGGTTTAAGGTCAGTGCTAGAGAAGGTACACATGGTATGACACTTATACAGCAATACACACATTAGGATGTTCTTTTGTGTGCTTGAAAAGCTAGACTTTGACCCACAACAATGGCAATTTAATGGAAAAACCAGCTCAAGCTATCCAGGTACATCACAAAGGTGGGTTGTTAGGTCTGGAAACACAAAGAAACTCTTTAGCATAACATACCTGAAAAGTGGCAGTAGTTTCTTCCAGTTAAACTATATGGTTGTTGGGGCACCAAGCTGTAGTAGTCAACACCTAGAGAGCAAAATCAAACCTGGACATCTCAACTGAAAGCCCGTTGTGCGATTCTGAGGAGCTGAAAAGTATAGTGCATTGGTTCTAGTTCTGCTCCAGGGCCAGGAAAGCTTGGGAGTGGGCCGTTACGTCTGTTCAGTCTTAAGTCACACACTAAATGTCACAGCTGTGAGGAACTTAGTGCAGATCAATGCTTGTTCAACGGAAGTTGCCTAGCAACCTTAAAAAGTTCAGTGCCCTGTGGTCCCTAGTCCCAGGGGTGACGCTTTGTTGCATGTGGATCGAGCGCACCATGGCCCTACGCCATCTGCAGTAGGGACGGCAGAAAGGTCAGGAGGTGTGCTCGACCAACCACTTGACAAGGGTGCTTTGAGCAGTAAGGTTGTGTTTCTGGTTGACCCGGTTGGGTGCTTCCCTGGTTTTCCTCTGCGCCGTACTGAGCCATATCTGGAATGGATTTCTCTATTTGTTGTGCCAAAAAACAAAAGTGGCAGATTTAAATTTTGTCAGAATTGTTAATGTTGTGGATGGGCAAGTCACAACTCACATGGGGTTATTTGAGAGCACAGGAACTCAAGCTCCAGCACATGAAGTCAATCTAATATCCCAGTTCCCATGCCCGCAAACAACATAACTGATTGTGGGCCGGCTCTTCCCCAACAGAAGAGGATAAGGACATCCATGAAATGAGGATGTATTTTTTGTGTCTGAATGTACATCAGATCATATACCTAATGGAAGAAATATACAAGTGATTCATTGTGTACCAAGAATGTGCTTTCTTCTTGCATTTATAATGGGTCCATTCTAGAAGACATGAGAGCTCACTAAGAGTAGTTCCATCCACAGTGCATCCCTATTTGGGCCTCTCAAAAATCGTACTCACATTCAACATGGTTTGTTAATTATTTTACCAGTCATACACATAAATAAGAAAAATTGGACAGTGAAATCTTTAAATGTCAATAATTATGGCCAGCCAATTGGAATCAGTCAATTTTTTTACTAGGCATTGTGGAGACCACTGTATTTTGTCAAAGTTTAGAGGCCCACAAACTGTTATTTGAAGTCAGTACTTGATTTGAAGGGACATATACAGGATAGTGTACAGTGGCCAGTGAACCTGCTTTAAATCCACCCACACAGGGACATGGGCCTAAAATTGAACTTGGTTGGGCC
>Ga0209208_10008185_pt1 | contig 13994 bp, 14 predicted proteins | sample S1TSphfallax_3_FD_187694 | JGI IMG/M metagenome (GOLD analysis project Ga0209208, IMG submission 187694) | Host-associated microbial communities from peat moss isolated from Minnesota, USA - S1T2_Fd - Sphagnum fallax MG (SPAdes) (version 2) | ecosystem: Host-associated > Plants > Peat moss >...
TAGGCAAGGCCAAAAAAACACCCCCCCCCCCCCACCCCCCCCCCCCCCAAAAAAAAAAAAAAAACCGATTATGCTATCTCTCTAGGGATCACCCATTCCACTTCTCCATCCCTAACCTACCTTCAAACCAACAAAAACTAGTGGTGCCTTTTCCGCCCTCAAACGTATCACACTCATCATCTCCCCATCTCCATCTTCGCTTCCTTTCCCACAAACCAACAACGTTCCACAAAAAAAAAAATGTAACATCAGCTATCCATTAGAAAGAGGTGTCGCTCTCACCCAATCTCTCTTACCCAACTGCCATTCAAAAGCGTTCATGATTTTGCGTGGGGCGAACGTCCCTCTCTCCCTCCCTCAACAAGTGTGGGTGTGTTATATAAGCCTATGGTCCTTGCTAAACCATCGGAAGCGTGGCTTTGTTTTTGCAAGAGGAAAACACACGAACCGGTTTTCGGAATATATCTAGGTATGTATCTATCATGATGGTCAATGGGCTAGTGCAAACGAGGCTAAAAAGCTTGAAATGGGGTTTGTTGTGATAAGAGCAAAAGGCAACAACAAAATCAAATAAATTGGTGTTTTAACACCTTTCACTATTTCTAACTTTTTACAAAGTGCTAAAACATTTAAACCAGTCTTCTTTTTTTTCTTTTCTTTTTTTTTTTTCAATTTTTTTGATATTGCCATGTTTATGATCATCCACAAGGAGATTTAGTCACATTTGGTTTTTAGACCAGCTATGAAAATAAAATTTTATTAAAATCTTTTTATGAACATCCACAAGAAGATTTAGCCACGTTTGGTTATAGACCAGCTATGAAAACAAAAATTTATTAAATTTTTTTTTTGAGCATCCACAAGGGTTATAGACCAGGTATGAGAATTAAAAATGATTAAAATCCTTTTATATCCTGGCTACTTGCTTCAACAATTTGTAGAAACATGGTGATTTTTCAGATTTTTTATTTTTTTTTGGTGATTATTTTGGAAAAAGGGGGAATATTGACCCCCCCCAAAATGTGGATTTAAACATTTTCATGAGCCACCTTCACATACACTTCTCTCCCCAAATGTCAAATTTGCACTCCCCTGGTGTCAAATGTCTCCTTGTTGAATTTTACATGCGAAATATTTTTATTTAACTGGAAAAAAAGTAAAAGGTACTTTATGTAGTTTGAACCTAATTTTATAATGAATTTATCCTGAAATTATCGTAATCTTTTAATATGATCCTAAATAAAGAAATGGATGCTCTCTCCAAATGTGGAATTTGTCCTTGTACAATGGATAATAAACTTTTTCTCTCCTCATAAATAAGAAAAGAATTTAATGTGATTTGAACTTAAATCATCAAGTAGCTTTAATAAAGAATTAAATTTTATATAAAGATTATTCCAATTTCCCTTACATATATTATACCTTTACATTATAAATGTATTTATAAGCTCATTAACATTCATGAATCACAACATATTCTTTAGATTATTTTCACACCTCAGGTAATAACTCTTCAAGTTCAGATGCTTGATTGTCCTAACACTTTAAAAGCACATAACTGATAGGAATCACATCCAATTGAGAAACATCAATCTAATATTTTGTATCATTTTCCAATGCTTTTCAATAATGTAAAGGTTACTCAACTTGGACATGATTTTCATTTTGAAATAATGGTTTGAACATTTTAAAACTCTTCACAAATCCTATGACTCCAAAAGTTTGGTGGGAGTGGCAGGACAGTTTTTCTTTGATCTCCTATGTTTCCCTTTCTTGAGAGAGTTTTTTTATTCCTTTTGCCTTTTGTCAACTTCACAATTTGCTTTTACCTTAAATTTTTGGCTTGTCAATGTGTTGATTGTGAATTAAAAGTTAGAATTGTGACAAGTTGGATCAAATAACATTATATTTGTTTTCTTGTTTGTTTTGTGTAAGCGAAGGAATTAAAGTTGTGTGTTAGAAAAACAATGTGTTAAGTGATCTTTTCCATAATTCTTATTATTTTGCCTAATTATTAAAAGGTTAAGGACATGCCCTAAAATAAAAACACATGTTGAATTTTTTTTACAAATATGTCATTTCCAAATGCATGTGAAGATTTGTCAACACACATAAGATGGAAAAAAAGGCCAGGTGAATATGTGGATCTAACTAATTCAAGTGTTTGAGATATGTCAATCACAATGCAAATCACACCAACATTGTTCAAAAATCTAATTAACTTCATTTTGATCGAATTTGAAGTGTTGATTTTTATGTGATGCCAATCACCTCCTGTGTTAAGATTACAAGTGAAACCCTTCTTATATCAAGGAGACTATTAAAATTGACCCCTATATAATATTTTCTAAACTTTATTTTGTTCATGATGCATGGCAATGTTATGATGTACAATGCTTTTATGTGAAACTGATCCAAAAGCTTTGTGTGATGATGCACTTTTCACTGCATAGTGCATTGATGATGTATTTGTTTATAGAATCCATTGGCCTATGGTTGAAAAGAAAGCTACTTTGGGTAGTTAATTGTGAAATTTACCATGATATGTTTGGTTCATTGACAAAACATTAGTCCAAATTTGAAAACCTTGGAAAATCAAAGCACATTAACATGCCCCTAAAGGATTGCCATAAAATATTGGAGTAAACTTTTCAATATAATAAAGTTATTTCTAAAGTTCCCCAAACAAGGGATGGAATTGTTCATTAAACATTCAAAACATGTCAAAATGGTAAGTGAACATTAAATTGTTTAATTAATTCACATTGGGTGCCACAATCATGATCAAATTCTTGTTTACACCTCCATGAATGCTAAAGGGAGTTTGGTCATGGATGTGGTTCTCAAGATAAATCTTGAAATAGGCAACCAAAAAATGGTTGCCAACACAATTTTATTAGATTTAAATCATATCAAAATTCAACATCTTCATGTTGAGTTTTTTTCTTTGATAAAACATTTTTTGATTTCATGGATAACAACGAATAGGGGGTGACAAAATGAAAAGGGTACTAAAAAAAGGTTAAATTGGGTATAACTTTAAGGATAACTTTAATGTGTTAAAAAACTTGTAGATCTTGGGGTTTGTTTTATTGTTCCTCACATTGGAACAAGAAGGGTGTGCATGAACTATAGGATGAGACTAGGAAGAATCCCTCAAATTGAAATCAAAGACACATTAAAATGCACAAATTAAGATAAAATGATGGATAGTGCATTTAATTTGGAGCAAAATTAGTCCAAGGACAAACCATGGACTAACAAGGTTCACCATGGCGCAAACTTGGGAAGAGTCACCATTCTTTTTTTTATAATACATTTTGTTGTTAAATTAACTATATTGAAAAGTGACATTTTGTCCTTGAAATTCCCAAGTGGGGTTTTGGAACTATAAAATTATAAATCCTACAATTTTGAACTCATAATTTTATGTGGTGTGGGATTGGGAGATGGGGAGATGTCAAGGAGATGCCAATAAAATATTGGTGGGATGACAAAACAATTGAATGTTGGGGGGTGATGAAAAACATTGATACAATATCTTTCACCATATTCCTAACATTATCAAAGCATGTTGATGTATTTAGACATTTATTCATTGATTTAAACATTACTATTGTTCCTTGAACCTTCTCATTGCTTCGCACCATTTTTCAAACATAATTGGTAACTTCAATGGTTGTGTAACTTAAGAAGAAATGATAGCTCCCAAACTTGAAAGTACATGGAACATTGAGCCTTTGAAGTCCTCATAAAAAAAATCATTCTTTCTATTTGGATATTTTGTACCATCCTTTTTATTGGTTGCACTATTCATTTCATCTATGTTAAGATTGCAACAATTGAAGAATTTGTTGGGCTAATGTCCATTTTTTGTGTTTGTTTTTTTTTCAAAAAAAATTCTTTCCCTTGGGATTTTTTAAAAAGGTTTTATAGCGTGTCAAAAAAAAAGGTGATTCAATTAGTGGAGGTGAAGGCTTATGTGAATGATTGGATGGCCATACATCATAGCAATAAACAATACCTTGTCACAATAGTATCATGAGGAGTATGACTAGTGCCTAACATAAATTAAAAAAACACCCTAACTCATATGCTGCCATGTATGTGTTTATAACACAATAACCTTCCGCCCATTATAGGTCAAATTAAAGAAAACATGTTATGAATTGATAAATCTACATTACTATTAGAATTTTATTTTATTTTTTATAAAATTGTTGATTTTGGTCCTTGTGGTGATTTTGAAGAACTGGTTTGATTTTTAACCTGCAAACGATAAGAAATAGCTACAAAAATAGTGTAAGTGATGTAGATGGTAGGAGATAACCACATAAGGTTTAGAAACATTGGTGAAGGAAGATAATATATGTTGGAGGCCTATAGACCCACTAAACTATATTATTTATATTTGAAGGTATTCTAGATAGTTTGGAAGGTAACTACTTCCAGCCCTTCCTTTATCTTGTTTTTATTATAAACTATTCATCATAAATTTCACTAGTTAGATAAGTGACATGATTAGACAATAGGATTGTCCTTTGAAAACAAGTTTTTAAAAAAAAATCATTACCTTATACATGAAATGCTACATACCTACTATCTAAGTAATTGTAGTAAAGTTAGCAAGTGATAGTAGTTTTTTTGGAAGTAGAAGTAACTTGCATTTGTTTTCCTTGACATTGCTTTCATGAAGATGGTAATGTTTGAACACTACATTTTCACCCTTTTACACTCCTCCAAAACAATAATCCACTGCTTGCAATCTAGAAATGTATCTTTAAAATTATTTGAATATTATAATACACATTGACCTAAACATACGGCAAATGACCCATTTGGTTCATAGTACTTCAAAAAAACACCATGAAGCCTAGGGGAAATTTTGCATGATGGATGGTATAATATGTTGCCAAAATAGAGTGGAAAAACTTTTTGATGAAAACAAAAAATTCATGTTTATTTTCATATGTGAAGGGTTTAGTATAGGTTTTTACTATCTTTGCCAATGTTTGTTTAGACTCCAACCTTGTAGTTGCAATTTTTGTGAGTGAAGGACTCCTTGCTTTCATTATCTTTTGCAATAGAAACATCAAGGACATGGGGAACTATGGACCTCAAAAGATCATCTCAAACATTTTCCCATCACAAGTCCCATTCTTTAGTAGTCACTTCTACCACATGGGGCTTCAAACCTTTTTGTTTGTCTATTTTCCACCACAATTTCATAGGCATGCCCTTTCATTTGCTTGTTTATAAGCTCAAAACTCTTGATTATGGAAATCATACAACTATTTCACCTCTTGGCTGGGTTGTGTAATGTCGATAGATAATATTAGCAAATGTACTAGCTTTTCAAATCTTTCAGGTGGAGACAACACTACTTGTGTCACTAGCCTTTCAAATAGTGCAAGATAATACAATTTTCATAGACCTTGTGGAAAAGGCCTTGTATAATTGGGATTAAAATTTGGTCTAGAAAAATTGGGACCAATATTTGGTCCAACATTTGGCAATGACATTGTGTATGTTAGCCCTATAAAATTGGAACCATTGTTTGGTCCTATAGTAGGATATTGCATTGTCATTTGTGGCCTTCTTGAATTGGGCCCACAATTTGGTCCTAGAACTAGAATGGCATTGTGCCTTATGGGTGCAATCACAATAAAAGGAGCCACAATGTGCGTGAACAATGCTTAAAATTTGTATTAATTTATTTTTGAAAAATCACTATGGGAAGACTATAATTTGAAAATTCAAATTTTTTTGTGAAATGGGTTACAACATTTGCAAAGTTTCAATAATCAAAATTTCATGCAAATTGAAGATGTTTCAAGAGTCCTTTTGCACGTTTTAAACCTTCAAAATCTACTTGTGGACAATCTTTTTTTTCAAATGTCCTTTTCTCATATGAAACATGGGTGGTTATTTCTCAAAATTTGAAGGGATCTTAATATTGATAATTAAAAGAAAATTCTATTGTGAAATTGGATAAACTCATGTTTACATTAGATTTAGACGTTTTTGGTTCAAATGCATTTTTGGCCCTAAAAATCATGGATTTTGATGACGTGTCTTTAATCAAAGTTATTCATTTGTACATGTCAAACAAGATGGATGCATTATAAATATGATGGAAAATCAAAATGTAATAATGTTTGGCATTGATATTTATCATGTAATTGCAATTGGGTAGGGTTTTGGGTAAATAACCACATGGCTTAAATAGCTTGTACAAAATCAAATTTAGGTATATTTCCTCCTTGAATAATGTAAAGTTCTAAAAGTAAACAACTTTGAGACTTGTTTTTTTATGAAAGATGTAAATTCAAATCTTTTCAAATGTATATGAATGTAATCATTTCAAATGTAGGCCCAATTTTACATGTATTTTGGAATCCAAAGTTCATGGATGGACATAGGCCTACATGGATGATAGTGTTAAAATTGGATTGAAAAGCCAATTAGGGCCAGCTTTGGATGTCCATAATGTAGGCTCTAAATTTGAAATATCAAACATTGAAGTTTCAAACCCTATGTAACCTAATTGGTATTATTATTGTAGACTTCTAATTACCATACATAACCCTAGATGGGATTACTATTGGAGACCTCTAAGGAAAACACTAAACCCTTTAAGGAAAACCTTTGAACTTTTCTTGCACCTCTACAAGTTCGTGCCCACCATTCTATATGGTCTACCTCTTTGAGTTTTGCCATCACCATCACTTTGTGGCTTGAATTTCAATGTGCCAACGTTTCTTTAATTACTATTGTGCCTCACTTGTCGAACGTAACATCATGCTCCTCAACGATCATCACGAATGGCAAGCTCTTACCATCGCTGCCACTTTGCAACAAGCTACAATATTTCCTACCCATTATTGTGTGTCACTTTTGGACTAGAATGCCATGTTCGTTGCGGATCATCATGTGATGTTGGGTTGTTGCTATGAAGCTTATAACATTTTCATTGTTTTTTTACAGCCTCTTTTTAAATACATGTATCAATTGAAACTGAAGGAGGTTGCAAAAATGCTCCAAGGATGTTAAACATTGAGGAACCATTGAGTCCATTTGAAGTTGTCAAGGGAGTAATTATTAGCGATAATAATTAGTATATTTCTATTTACCTAGTTATTGTTTTAGGAATTACTAACTAAATTACATAATTTTTATCATCATTTGAATTTGAATAGAACATAGGACCATTTTTTTTATGGATATCTTTGGAGAAGAGGAAGAGATTGTATTCATCATATAACATTGAATTTTGATGAAGTATGAAACAAGAACACTTTGTGTTTTGGAAAAATTTCCCTTCCATAACCAAATTTGTTGTTTTGATGTTTTTTATCATACTTTCGTTATTGGATTTTAATTTTGAAATTATGAGTAGATCTGAATGAGTATTTTATTAGTATTATTTTTATCACATGTTTCAGTCCATATTTAAATTAAAATATAGGATTAAAGATTTTGTATATACCATTTAACGACCATCCCAAGGTTTGAATTTAGAGTGAATTTTAATATGTTGTTTATGTCTTATTACTAAAAATCTTGTTTCTCTAAATAGATAATGAACTTTAGGTTCATTTTTTATTTTTATTTTTTCAAATATTGATCATAATTTTTTGTTCAGGAAGTAGATTTAAACATAGTAGCTAACTATGAGGATTTTGGTATAATGCATGAGTTTGTTCAAATTAGAATTAGAATGTGGAGACATGGAAAATAAAATTGTAACTAGAAGTCTTGGAAACAATTATATTAAGTTTTATTACATGAACAAGTGGAAAATGGTGTTGTCATCAACAATAATTTGAGTGCAAATCGTGAGGATCAATAATTTGTAACACTTAAAATAGTTTTTCAAACAAAACAAATACATCCATGGACAAAAACGAAACCTATAGGCCATAAAACGCTTTAGGCAACACCGATTATTCCTTGTGAAATGCAAACTAATGAAACACAAAGGTGCACCAATAGTTTACAACAAAATTCTAAAAGAGAATAATGTCAGATTGAAAATGCAAACTCACAAGTTGAGTTTAAATGAAATGTCAGGAATATAAACCTTGATAGAAAGTTGCGTTAGAATCACTAGGTTTAATGCAACAACATAACTATCATGTTTTGATTCAAGAAGAAGAATAAAGACTTGACATGTTAGAAAGGGAGGAAGTAATACCAAGGTACATATATACTTGACCTCTTTACTATCGAAAGGACTAGGAAAATGAAGAGTTTGAACAAAAAGCTCAAAATTTTGAACCTTCGATTCTTTATGTGGTTGAACAAAAGACCAAAATTCAAGGTATCGGAATGTCTAGAGGAGTTGAGTCGGTACTTGTAATTAGACAAGAAGTTGTAGTCTTATTAAAAACAAAACCAATAGTAGCAAAAGGTGTACTTATGGCTATCAAAGTGATGTATAGTGAACCCAGACTTAATCAATAGAATGGAAGTATTGTTAGAAGAGTTCTAAGGGATTAAAGTAAAGGGATTCATAATGTGAATAAAATTATGGGACCTAACTTTCCACATTGCACATATTGCCATGAGATTGGGCATCAAATCAATGAATGTCCATTTATTGAAGATAATGTGAAGAAAGGATTTGTTGAACATTTCCAAAATTTAAATCCATAACCTGCAAGCCTAGTGATGACATTCTTCATTTTTCAACTTAAAATTTTTTAAAATTCTTCATTTAACACCTTGTCATAACATTCTTTACTCACGAATGTTTACCAAATTACATTGTTTACTAATTAAAATTCTATAAAATTCTTTAAAATTCTTGCTTCTTTGGGCTTCCATAACATTTTCGCACCAAGAATGTCATAACTATGCCTGCAAGAGCAAAGAACCATGGATATATTGAGCTAAAGGATCTGTACCATGATAAGGTCAAAATTCCAAATAGACTCAAAGAATAGATATAGAAAGATAATAGAGTGGAAATGAGAGCTCAGACTATGGCAGATGTAATACCTATTTATGTAGTTCATGCACTAAGTTTGTTACATCACAACAATATTGGAGTTACCTATGTAAGAACTTCTAATTTCAAAATGGAATTAATAAGATCTATAACATTATATTTTGTGGCAATGCCTTAGTTTATAATTATAGTTATTGAAACTCGATTTGTATCAACACCAGTCCATAGTATTGTTGGTATCGGATCCAGACCACAAACTCCAAGGGGAACACAACTTGTGAGTGTGCATGAAGATATGCCTAAATAGGTGAACAAAAATTTTGTTCATTAACCATCAAATCCATGAAGAGGTGGCTCAAACCCACTAGGACCACTAGGACCTCCAAGGTATTTTGGATTGCCAATGGTGCATCTAGACATGCCACCATTACCACCAAACAAACCTTATCATCAACCACTTAATTATCCTAAATATGTGAAGGATTTTGACCCAAATGCTCATGTCAAAGTTTTTAAAGTTCCCATCAAAAGAAATGGTGAAATAGAAGATGCAAAATTTGTTAATTTGTTTAGTTTTACCCTTGGAAATATTGTGTCTAACTCGTGAAACAATTATATGGGAGATTACCCAAATTGTACTTTTGTAGATTTATAATTAGCTTTTTGTTAAAGGTATAAAAAAGTTTAGAATGATGAGCAAGTTTACCTACAATTGAAGAACATGAAGGAAGAGAAGAATGAAAGAGTGGAAGTTTATTATGAAAGATTATTGAAGTTGGCCAATAATCTTCAACATAGGACAATAGATAGTTTCCTAATTATTGTTTTCATATTTGGATTACAACCATATCTACATGTAACAACAATAAGCATGAAGAGAGAAACCTTATAATAGCACAAGGAAGCAGCTTTGGTTTGTGAAGAATTTAAAAAAAAAATAGAGACCACAAGTAATCTATCAACACCACAAAGTAGTAAGACAATATTAACTTAAAAACTTAAACAAAGATAGAGAAAATAGGAATGTATTGTATAAATTGTCACAAAACAAATCATAATGTTGAAACTTGTAGAGTCAAAAAAAGGAAGATTATGTTCCTACAATTTATGAGGTTACTACTCAATAGATCAAAGTATAAAAACCTATGAAGTATTATTGTCATATCTATGGTGACATTGGACATAAGATCATAGATTGTCTTAAGTACAATGGCACATATAATATGTTTAAGAACAAAAATGAAGACTATAAAGAAACAAGATGCGGTAGAGCCCAAGGTTGCAAATCCATCAGTTCATACAATGGATGTCAACATGGCTATCACTAGGAACAAGATTACTAAATAATAGGTGTTCAAGGATAGAGAGCCAATCAATAAAAAATTTGTTGCTGACTAGGAGAAATAGCAAAAATTGCAACAATCTTTTATAAAGACTACATAGGAGATGTAAGCAAAAGACCCACCAATAAATCTGATTCAAAAGGAAAAAACACAATGGAATTCAAGTTGGGCAAGAGTACCAGAATTTGAAGTGTCCACATAAGCAATTATATCACAAAGTTTGTTTATTAATCCTATCAAAATAATTATGTTTATGGAACAAATATTCCAAGATATCAATAAATAGATGTTGGCAACTACTATACTTTGAGGTTAGGTCAATTGTTAAAGATAACACCAAATCTTTAAAAATATATGTGGTAAAAACTAAAGTCAGAATAACTAGTAAAGTGATATCAGAACTTAGTGTAGCCACAATGGTTGAGACACATTTTGAAGTAGATACTACAACTATAGAGGTAGATATCCCATATGGCAGTTATCCAAGTATAAGTTGGGAAGAACATTGTTGAAGATGTTTTGTTAAATGGAGGGGTAGGTGTAAACATCATAACAGAAAACCTTTGAACAAAATTAGGTTTACCCAAACCAATATTAGCTCCATACCACCTTAGAATGGCATATAAAAATATGACCAAACCTTTTGGAATCATAAAAAAATTGAAGATTCACATACATGGTATACCATATGTAGCCACATTTATTGTTTTGCAAAATAATGTGATAGATTTTAGCTATTCCATGTTGTTGGGAAGACCTTGGTTTAGAGATGCAAAGATTACACATGACTGGGGTAACAATGTCATTATTTTTCAAGGTAATGGAATAGTTAGAACAATATCAATTAACAAAAAACTAAGAGTAAAAACCAACCCAAATATTTATTTGTTATGACTTGCTAGAAGGGCTAACATATGATGAAGAAGAAGATCTAATCATTGAAACAAAACTAAAGCTAGTATTAATTAGCATAAGCACTATCTTAGATGAGACAATTTCATTACTTAGTGTTGGAGTGTCAAAAATTTGAATCGATGAAAAATCTTGATTAGAGTAAGGGACATCATATCAAAGAGCAACAAAAGTGGTGTCTTCAACAACAAAATTAGAAGACTTTTATGTCAAATCGAAGATATCATTAAAAGATAAGGTTTGTCTAGAAACCTATTATCATCATACCCAAAATGATATTCAAGTGGATGAAACACCGACCAAAATACAAGTATAGAATCTTCATATAACAAGTTGAACTTTGACTGAAAAAAAACAACTTGTTAAGTTGAATTTTAACATAGAGGCAAATCCATAATACATAAAAGCTTTGAATGCACAATTGATAAAGGGAATTTTGAAAAGCTTCAAATGTTACTCAAGAAGTTCAAATATGCATTTGCTTGGACTTATAAGAATTTGAAAAACATACCTCCATAGTTGGTTCAACATAGAATTGAGTTAGACACCTCAATACCACTAACACATCAAGCAAGGTCTAGATTGAACCCTAACTATGTTGCAACTATCAAATAGGATATTAACAAACTATTAGTAGCAAGATTAATTCAACCAACAAAGGAAGTTACATGGTTATCACTTATAGCGATAATGCCTATAACTAATGGAAAGATGAAATTTTTTTGTGGATTTTAGAAAGTTGAACAAGGTAATAAAAAAAGATCCATATCTTTTGCCATTTTCTAATGAGGTATTGGATACTATAGCAAGGTATGAAGCCAATTCATTTTTAGATGGATACTTAGGATACCATTAGATTTGTATAACCTTTGAAGATAAATACAAAACAATTTTCATAATAGATTAGGGAGTTTTTGTTTGGATAATAATGCCATTTGGTGTCAAAAATGGGCCACCAACTTTCCAGAAATCAGTTAGCACAACCTTCAAAGAATACTTAGACCAATTCATGATCATATTTGTAGATGACTTCACGGTTTATAGTGATGTGGAGAGTCATTTGATGAAGCTCAACATTTGCTTTCATAAATGCAAAAAAAAAAATCAATCTTAACCTAGAAAAATGTGCCTTTATGGTCTTTTCAAGATTGATTTTAGGGTTCATAGTTTCCAATGAAAGAAAAATACCAACCCTAAGAAGGTTCATGCAATATTGAGTATGTCAATACCTACAAACCCATAATAGATTCAAGTCTTTAACTGTATGGCTCAATTTTATAGATGTTTCATCAAGGACTTTTGCCTTTATCATGGCACCAATCACAAGGGTAAAGAGGAAAATAAAACCCTTTATATTGACCATAGTGTCAAAAAGCTTAGGATCAAATCAAGTAAAAATACATGGAAGCACCACTTCTGATACCTCCAAATTGGTAGTTGGAGTTTCATGTGCACACATATGCATCATTATTGGCAATAGGTGCAATGTTGGCACAAAACCCAATTGGTAAGTGTGACCAGCCTATAACATATGCCTCTAGACTATTAAATAAAGTAGAACATAGTCATACTACTACATATAAATAAGACCTGGCAATGGTTTATGCTTTGCATAAGTTTAGACATTTTTTGTTGGGAAACAAATTTGTTTTTTATGTATACCACATGGTTCTGGTATACTTAATCAACAAACCACATGTGTTAGGAAGGATAGCTAGATGATTGTTATTTTTTAAGTATGAATTCATAGTAGTCTACAAGCTTGGTAGAACACATGTAGTTGCTAATGTTTTATCCAAATTACCATATAGTTCAAAACCATTGGGAATCCCAAATTGGATTGTTGATGCATCATTATTTTCTGTACAACCTCAATGGATGCAAAAAGTTACAAGCTATCTAAATACAAGTAAAATGCCAAAAACTTTAAACTTAACTTAGAAACAAAAGTTGGCCAAAAAGGTAGAACCCTTTACTTTGAAAAAAAAATAATGTACATAGTGGGACAAGACAACAAAATGTGCAGATGTTTGACCACCTCAAAAGCAAAAAATATTCTTAAGGAGTTGCATGAAGGAGTGGCAAGATGACATTTTGCTACAAATATTACTGTAAAGAAAATTTTGGATGTAGGATATTGGTGGCCAACTCAATTCAAGTGCACTCATGAATTTTGAAGAAGTTGTGACAATTGTCAAAAAATTAAAGGATTAAAATAAAAAAGTTTGGCCAAGTTGGTAACAACATTTATAGAAGAACATTTTATGAAGCAGGGTTTTAAATTTATAGGTCCAATTAAACTAGTAGGAAGACTAATAGGATACAAATATATTCTAGTAGCTATAGATTATGCAATTAAGAGGGTAGAGGCAAAGGCACTCAAAACCAATACTATAATAATTACTACCAGATTCATGTATGAGTATTTTTTATTAAATTTGGATGTCCATTGACCATAGTTACAGATCAAGGAATACATTTCATCAATGATGTAATAAAACATATGATAGAAAAAAATATGTTGGAGCAAGTTAGTTCAAGTACATATTATCCATAGGGAAATGGACAAGCAAAATCTACTAACAAAATCATTAGTAGACTATTAACCAAATCAATCAATGAAAAAAAAGAAAGATTGGGATGAACATATGTCCATAACTTTGTTTTCATATAGGATTGCTTACAAGGTGACAACATGTTATACACCTTACCAGTTAATCAATTTTGCATCTTCTAATGCCAATAGAATATATTCTACCAACTATTAATGGGATCATAGAGATGTA